>ENA-OQKB01000061-OQKB01000061.1-human-gut-metagenome-genome-assembly--contig:-NODE-61-length-26249-cov-6.143021_pt1 | contig 26249 bp, 14 predicted proteins | sample MGYA00242646_ERZ504793 | MGnify/ENA primary metagenome ERZ504793 (study PRJEB26092, sample SAMD00036409) | human gut metagenome | host: Homo sapiens | study: EMG produced TPA metagenomics assembly of...
AGTAATCTAATATCTGCGCAGGCAACACGAGGCTGGCTAGCATGTTCAAATAATCGTTTTTCATAATGCGAAGTAAGCAATACTTCACGAGTATAAAAAATAATCCCCGCTAAAAATCTACTGAGCCTGAAGAAGGGGTATGTGTTACACACTGAAAAAGGACAAGAAAACTCTTTATAGTTCGTCATTCTTCATTTCATTCAGAAAGGCAAACTATAAAGAGTTTCAAATAGCTGAAAGCACTTTTGTTATAATGTACAAGTTCCTTCGACCAGCTTGCCCATTGCCCATACGGCACGGATATTCAAGTCCTGGTCAAGAATCAATATATCGGCATCTTTGCCTTTCTGAAGTGAGCCCTTGCGGTCATATACTCCCATAATCTTGGACGGAGTTTCCGAAGCCATACGGACAGCATCTTCCAACGGGATTTCTGCCTTTTGCACCAAGGTACGGATCAGGCGGTCCATGGTAGCCACACTGCCTGCCAAAGCAGAACGGTCGGCCAATTTGCACACACCATCCTCGATAATGACACGAGGGTCAAAAGCTACATTGCTTTCACTGGCGGCACATGCCAAAGCATCGGTAATAACACAAGCACGTTCCACACCCTTAATCTTATATATCAGGCGCAAGATAGTAGGAGGAACATGAATACCATCGGCTACCACTTCCACTGTCATATCGTCTATCAGATAGATACTTTCTACTGTACCTTCATATTTATACTCACGACGCTTATGGAAGCCCGGCATTGCATTATAGAAATGTGTAGCATGAGAATAACCGGACTCCCAGGCTGCACGGATATCTTCATATTCGGCCTGTGTATGTGCCACAGAAGCCAAGATGCCTTTTCCTGTGATATACTTACCAAACTGCATAGCACCCGGCAATTCGGGTGCAGCATCCCAACGCTTGATACAGCCCCACTTTTCTACAATAGGAATATATTCCTTCGGATCCGGGTCTTTTATGTTTTCAGGCATCTGACCGCCTGCCATCTTCATATTAAGGTAATGCCCTTCAAGATGAAGACCAAGTACCGGACTGTCCGGTTCCGCCATCAACCTGGTACAAGTTTCGGCAGCTGCCTCAATCATCGGTACGGTAGAAGAAGACAACGTTGGAAAAATACTGGTAGTACCATGTTTCATGTGAGCATTAATGGCTGTACGGAAAGCCTCTTCCGTACCTTCCATAAAATCACCGCCACCACCACCATGACAATGGATTTCCACACCACCGGGAACAACATACATACCTTTAGCGTCAATCAGCTCGGCTCCGATAACAGCTAAATCACAATTGGTAACTTCTAAAATCTTATTGTCGCGCATAAGGACAGATCCGTCCTTCAACCAGCCCTGTGGGGTAAGAATCTTTGCGTTAATGATTTGGGTCAACATGATACTATGATAAGTTAGAATTTTTAATTGGCATATTAAATTTGCCAACAAAAATAGCAACTTTTTCACTTTCTAAAACAGATTTCCCCAATTATTTTCCAACTTTTTTAATAAATAAGCCCCGCTTAATAAAATCAAGCGGGGCACAGATAGTGGAAATTGAAACAAATCTTTTTACTTACTCATTAAAACTAGCCTACCTGATTTAAGTCCTTTACCTGTTGCGGTCAATATGATTTCTCCCGGTTTATCAGTACTTTGCACAACAGCAGTCATCATTCCGTTAAACACTTTCATCTGCGGAACATGGAAAAGTTCCAATGAAGTGGGATCTCCGTTTGCACCGGCACGATAGGTTCCCGCACCTTTTACAGAATACTTGATGAGATGCTGCGCATCGGGACAAAGATTACCCTCTTTGTCCACCACTCTTACTGTGACAAATGACAAATCCTTGCCATCAGCCTTTATTTCATTGCGATCTGCAACCAGTTCTATATGGTCGGGCTTGCCTGTCGTATGGATTTCCTTTTCGGCCACAGCTTCCCCCTTATCATTATAGGCAACCACTTTTACGGTTCCCGGCTCATACTTTGTATCCATCCACATCAAACGGTAGCGTTTCTGGCGTTTGAAATCTGCTATGGAAGCAGAATCCGCACTATTTTCAGCCGTTACAGTCAAATCTTTGGTACGCTTACCCTGACTCTTGCCATTGATAAACACTTCTGCCGACGGATAATTTGTATAAACAAAGATAGGAGTCACTTCTCCTTCACGTCCCGGCCATGTCCAATGAGGAAGGATATGCAGCGTTTCTTCATCTTTGTTCCAATGACTGCGGTACAGATAGTAACGGTCTTTGGGCAATCCGGCCAGGTCGATGATACCGAACAAAGAAGAATGGCTGGGCCAATCAGTATAATAAGGAGTCGGTTCGCCCAAATAATCGAAGCCCGTCCATACAAATTCTCCGATACCCCATGCGTTATCCTCATGCCAAATCCAGTCATCCTCCGGCAAATTGGACCAACCACAATGTTCCACATCGTAAGAAGAAGACTGATGATCGTCATATTTCTTCATAGCCTGACGGACAACAGGGAATTTATAGACGCCACGCGAACTTACTGTAGAAGCGGTTTCACTACCTAGAATAATCTGCTGAGGCAATTTCTTATAGTTTTCTGGATATTTATGAGGGCGGTAATTGAAACCGGCCACATCCATCACAGCAGCCATATTATTATTTACTACAGCATCAGGCGCATCCATACCTTGTGTTACAGGACGGGTAGGATCTTCACGATGACAGATATCCTGTAACATACGCGAAAGCTTTGGTCCGTTATTGCCATTCCACTGGTCCGGTACTTCGTTACCGATGCACCACATAACAATACTCGGATTGTTACGGTAATGACGGATCAGATTAGTCAGATCCTTCTCCACCCATTCATCAAATATTTTATGATAACCGTTGGCCATCTTTGCCGATTTCCACTCGTCGAAAGACTCTACCATCAGCATCATACCCATTTCATCACAAGCCTCCACCAATTCGGGTGCCGGCATATTATGAGAAGTACGGATGGCATTACAACCCATATCTTTCAGAATACGAATCTGACGACGTATAGCGGCATCATTTACAGCACCGCCTAACGGACCCAAGTCATGATGGTTACATACCCCTTTGAATTTGGTCGGCTTTCCATTCAGGAAAAAGCCCTTGCCGGGAACAATCTCCAAAGTACGGATACCAAAGCGGGTGGTATATTCGTCTTTCAAGGTATTCCCTTCATATACTTTGGATTCAGCTGTATAAAGAACCGGAGTATCAGGACTCCACAACTCAGGATTAGCCACTGCAAACTCCTGTTCAAACAAAGCATTATCAAAAACACTCAACTTGTTTTCTCCGGTAGCAACCACTTTGCCGTTTTTATCCTTGATCTGCGTCACAATACGGTAATTATCCTTATTAGCTCCTTCAGGGCTAACCAAAGAAGTTTTCAAAGACACTTTTGCATATTTGTCTGTCACCACAGGAGTGGTAGCATATGTTCCCCAAGCAGGAATATGCGTATCTTCATTGATTACCAGATGAACATTGCGGTACAATCCGGCCCCCGGATACCAACGTGATGATTCAGGCTCGTTTTCCAAACGGACTGCCAGTTCGTTCCTCTCACCCGGTTTCAGATAAGGGGTCGCATCCACATAAAAAGAATTATAACCGTAGGGCCAATAACCGGCCTCCTGCCCGTTCACATAAACACGGGCATGGCTCATTGCTCCATCAAATATCAAAGTCGCTTTCTTGCCTTTCTCAAAACCGGGAGCATCAAAGTTCAGGCGATACCATCCGGTTCCTACAAACGGAAGACCTCCGGTACGTCCGGCATGTTCCATCGCCTCGGTCTGTCCATCTTGAGTAATAGCCATTTCCTGCTTGTCATTATTGATACTGAACGGACCATAAATCGCCCAATCATGAGGAACGGTGACGTTCTGCCATTTACTGTCATTATAACCGGAATTGGCAAATTCCGCATTATCTTCACGCGTAAATTTCCACCCTTTTTCGAAAGTCTGCTCTGTACGTACCTGCGCTTGCAAAAAAGCAAAATAACAAACAGCTCCTAACGCAGCACAACTAAAATTCGTTTCGTATTCATAGTTATTTCTTATTAGGATTTTCTGTTACTATAAAAGTAATTTCACCTGCCTTGATCAAATCATCATGCGAAATCAAATATTTATTAATCTTCTTATTGCCCAGTCTGATTTCCTTTATATAATCCCCTTGTCCTTCTTTCTTGATAACCAATTCTTTCTTGCCCCAATATTTAGGATCAAGCTGAACGGTCACTTTATCAAAAGTAGGAGTGGTCAATGTATATTCGGGCACACCCGGACAATCCGGATAGAATCCCATCATACTGAATATAGCCCATGCAGACATCGTACCCGTATCATCATTGCCGGGAATTCCATCCGGCTTAGTTGTGAAATACTTAGCCAGCAATTCCTTCACCAATTTCTGTGTACGCCATTCTTCACCTTTGAAACGACTGAACAGGTAAGGATAGGCTATATCGGGTTCATTGGCCGGATCATAATTCCCTTCATCAAACACGCTTTGCAATTTATCAACAAATTTCTTGTCGCCCCCCATCAACTTTACCAAGCCATTGATATCATGAGGCACAAAGAAAGTGTAATTCCATGCATTACCTTCATGGAAACCGGGACTAGGTGCAAAATTAGCTCCTTCTTTCGGATCAAACGGTTCATAGAATTTGCCTTCTTTAGTTATCGGACGCAAGGTTCCGAAATCCTTGCTATAATAATTTTTATAGCCCATAGAACGTTTGCGGAACAATTTCGCATCTTCTTTCTTACCTAAAGCCTCCGCCAAGGTAGAAAGTGCATAGTCGGCAACATAGTATTCCAAAGCATGAGAAACCGAATTATCATACTGACTTTCCATCGGCACATACCCTTTGGACATATAATCGTCATTATCCGGACGCATCAGATTATCCTTGCCCGGAGTAGTGGCCGACTTATACATTCCCTTATAAGCTTCGTCAATGTCAAAGTCTTGCAATCCCTTCATCCAACTGTCTACCAGAACAGGAATAGAAGGGTCACCTTCCATCGTCAATGTTTCACGACCATACAATTCCCATTTCGGGAACCATCCGTGTTCCTTGTATATGCCCATCATGGTGTGAATCATATCCATCTGACGCTCCGGATATACCAAAGTCATCAACTGGTGATAGTTACGATAAGTATCCCACAATGAGAATACCGTGTAACGGTTATGGTTGGTGGTCAAAATCTTATCTCCCTCCATTTGTGGATATTGTCCGCTTACATCCTGCAAAATATTCGGATGAACCATCGTGTGATACATAGCGGTATAGAATACTCCTTTTTGCTCTTCCGTTCCACCTTCCACTTTGATACGGGAAAGATCATCGTTCCATTTCTTACGGGCTTCCGCACGCAGTTTGTCGAATGTTGTACCGAAAGGCTGTTCTTTTTCCAGATTCAAACGGGCATTCTCTATGCTGACAAAAGACACGCCCATACTGACTTCAATCACTTCTTCCGCTGTGGTATCGTAAGTAAACCACACTCCTATATCATCTCCGCTTATTTCTTTTGTATAAGCAGTATAGAGTTTGTATTTACCGGCCGTATCATCCCATTGCGCCTCCACACCCATCGGACGCATCATTTTCCAATAACCGCGTTTTGCCGGTACTTTGTTGATACGCATTACAAAATAGATAGGAAATACCGCCTGAGGATTATAACAGAAAGTTCCCAACAATTTGGTACCTTCAATCTCACGGTCGTTTACAAAACGAACGGTAACACCACTCTCATTGGTCAATCCCTCTCCCAGATTCAACAAGATATTGCTTTGTCCGGCAGGAAAAGTAAAGCGTGCCATACTGGTACGTGGAGTGGCAGTCAGTTCACATTTCACATTGTATTTATCCAGTATATTGGTATAATAACCCGGATTTGCAGTTTCACCTTGATAGAAGCTTCCATAATTATGATAATCCACATCCAGTTTGCCGGTGGTAGGCATTAATAACAATGATCCCAATTCCGGACAGCCTACCCCGCTAAGATTAACGTGCGCAAAGCCGGTAAGATATTTATTATTGAATTCGTATGGAGTGGACCACCATTGCTTGTCTTTATCCTTATCCCCTTCGGGAACCCCCATCACATTGAAAGGAGTCACCGACATCATTCCATGAGGGGTTAATGCTCCGGGGTTTGTCGTACCGTAATTAGTAGTACCCACAAAAGGGTTTACATAATCTACCGGCTCTTTCTGTGCTGCCGCAGAAAAAACTGAGATACAAGCCAGAACAGCCGATAACAAAATTTGTTTCTTCATGCTATTTGTTGTTTATATAAGTTCTATTATTTCACTACAATTTCATCTGTAAACAAGAAACCTCCGAATTCGCCCGAAGATGCCTGATAACGTATGTAACGTGCTTTGGCATTTCCTTCCCAACCAAAGTTGATGAAAGTCACTTTGTCATCCTTCACTACTTTATGCTCCATGCGCTTCAGTTCCGTAAACTCCTTACCATCATTGGAAACGGAAATGATCACTTCTGAAGGCATAAAGACTTCAGGTCCACACACCTGCATAAAGTCTGCTCCAACAGAATGAATTTCTGTTTCTTTTTCCATATCAATGGTCACATCCATTCTTTTCTTGTCTATAAAACCTTGCCAACGCCTGTCACCATAAGTCCAGCCTCCGATCACACCATCTACCAAGGCACTGTCACCACCGGCCGAATAGCCGGGATAATAAGCGGCATCCGGTCCGTAAGCCACTTTCTTACCTACTGCCAAATGCTGTACGGGCTGATCCGCTCCCGGACGATTTCCTATCTCATTTTTCAATTCAAAAGGATGGTATCCTTCAGCTTTCAATGCCTCTACCTCTTTCAATGCACGAACATGAAAATCATCATAGTTCTTCACAGAAGGGGCACTCCAAGCAACTTCCGCCAAGGCAAGAATACGAGGATAAATCATCATTTCCGCATGTTCCGGAGTCGGAATATATTCTGTGAATAAATTAGCTTGTACTCCATACACCAACTGGACTTTATCCGCACTCAAAGTATCGGGTACAGGATTAAATGAATAAACTTTGGACAAAGGCAGATAGCCTCCTATTGCTTCCGGCTGGGAATCAGGAGCATCCTGATAAGAATCAAAATAGCAGAACTCACCCGGACTCATAATAGCCATGTGGCCGGAATCAACCGCTTTCATTCCCCCTTCCGTGCCACGCCATGACATGACAGTGGCATTAGGTGCCAAACCACCTTCCAATATTTCATCCCAACCCAATAATTTACGTCCGTGGGCATTCAAAAAGACCTCAATACGATGAATCAGATAACTCTGTAACTCGTTCACATCTTTCAAGCCTTCTTTTTTCATACGTGCCTGGCACAGTTTGCAAGTGGGCCATGAGGCTTTACCTGCCTCATCCCCTCCTATATGAATATATTCGGACGGGAAAAGTTCCATTACCTCTGTCAACACATTTTCCAGAAACTCAAAAGTCTTTTCATTACCGACACAGAAATCGGCTTGTTTGTAAGGTTCGTGTGTACAAGACAACTCAGGATAAGCAGTCAGTACTTCTTCCGAATGCGCAGGCATCTCTATCTCAGGAATAACAGTAATAAAACGTTCCTGAGCGTATGCCACCAGTTCGCGGATATCATCTTGAGTATAATAACCTCCGTGAGCATCTTTACTGCCTTCTTCTTCATACCGTCGTCCGTTATTCCACCATTCTTTCCAGGTAGGAAACTCACGCCATGCCGCAAATTCTGTCAGACGGGGATATTTTTTTATTTCAAGACGCCAGCCCGCAGCGTCAGTAAGATGCAGATGCAGACGGTTCAATTTATAATATGCCAAAGCATCCATCTGCTTTTTTATAAATTCCTTATCGAAGAAATGACGGGAAACATCCATCATAAAGCCACGATAAGCAAAACGGGGTTCATCTGTAATGACTCCTGCCGGCAATCCTTTTTCATCAACCATTTGCAGCATAGTCTGAACTCCATAGAACAATCCTGCCCCGGAAGTTGCACGAATAAGTACCTGATCAGGAGTTACCGTCAGAACATATCCCTCGGAAGAATTTACCTCCGGCAGTTCCGCCACTTGTTTCAAGACAACATTATGTCCCTCTTCTGCTATTACCGGTTTCAAATTCATGGAAGAAGCCACCAGATAATCTTCCAAAATCTTCTTGTCCCCCTCAGACGCATCTATATATAACCCTGTTTCCGAATTCAATGAAAACACTTCCTGCTGTAATTCCACCTTTAATGGTGCGGGAATAACAGAAAGTGTGCGTTGCTCTTCTTTCGTGCAACTTGCAAACAGCAAGCCCAATGCAACTTCCGCCAATATAATCAATCTTCTCATCTTCTCTTTTCTTTAATTCTATTAATTTCATTAGTACGAATGCCCGGTTTCAATTCTCCATTAATAATGTAATGAAATCCGTCCTGCGAAACTATTACAGCTCCGGCACGCGCACCTTGCTCATATTCGCCTAATGTAGTCCATTTATCCGTCTGCGGATGATAGAGCAGCAGGTTTCTATTAAACCGATACCACTCTACAGGATGTGACAAATATTCTTTTCCCGCATAAATACCTTGCAGAGCTTTTAAGAATATATCCTTATCAACTCCTCCGGCACACAATATCATACCCTCGCCAAAAGAGGTTCCCATTCCACCACCTAAAGAGATCTCATTACCTTCCGCATCATACGGGGTGGCAACCGATGACCATTCTTTCGTTTCCGGAGAATACATATATCCATCTACCGACAAAGAAGCCTGATGCCCTTCAACAGCCGGGGCAAATCCCCCCACACATAAAGTTTTCCATCTTGTGCCACGCAAACAGGTTGTACTCTGGGTTCACCCGGAATATCTGTTTCTCTTTTCCATCCTCCAGACAAATCCGACAGATCAAGCATGTACATGGCCGAGGATGGAATGCCATTTACATTTCCACCGACAATATATAGTGAATGTCCTACTAATGCACCTGCCATATTATCCATAGTTACAGGCAAAGAGGGCAAAGTATCTCTTTTCAAGGTGTCTTTTTGCAAAGATAAAAGAAAAACATCAGACAAGCTGTGTGTTGCCGTAGTCCCTCCAACACAAATTAACCCTTTTTCAGTAGAAATAGTGACTCCATAAGCTGCTGCCTGAGGCAGTTGGCCTATTTTCTTCCACTCAAAAGCCGTATCATTTGACAAAGGGGCGATATATATATCCCGATAATAAGCTTTTTTTCCTCCATCGGCTACCGGTATATCAGGGAAATTACAACCTCCGGCTATCAGCAAATTTCCTTCAATCACTCCCGCATATAATGCAGAAACTCCCTTAAGAAAACCGGTATTCTCTGTAGGGAACCCATGCATTTTCTCAAGAGATATTTCAGAGGCATCCGATTGACCGCTACAAGCAGCCATTGTCATCATGCCCAGTATCGCATAAACGCCATATATTATTTTTCTGATCATGTTTTCATGGTGAAGCAAATAATAAAAAGTGTGCCAAAAGCAAATCAGCCATCCCGCTTGCCCCAGAAACGGATTGCACCAACGCAAACACAGCATTCCTTACGCATATGGACGGAGGCATTCCACCTCACGCCCAACGGTACTCTATCACACTTTTGGCACACAGTCATTATTTGAATATAACTATCAATTTAATGAAATTTCATCAACAAACAAGAAAGCCGGATTTCCTTTGCCACCGTGCCAAGCAGGAATGCTATGTTCCGCTAAAGCGGTCACTTTCACATAACGGGCAGTCACCGGATCGAAAGTCAACGTATGGTTGAACACTCCATTCTTGTCATCCTGCTTCATTGCCGGATATTTTTCTGAAGCAATTTCCTTAAAGTTCTTTCCGTCTTCGGATACAGCTACAGAAAAAGCACGGGCATCAAACACCCAGTCACCTTTTTCCACACAAGTAGAAATAGAAGCGCTGCTGATTTCTGTCGGTTGCTGCATATCAATAACTGCTTCCATATCATTTTTATAGAAAGCAATCCAACGGCCCGTCTTATAGTTACCGTTACCTTTCAATCCGTCCACCAAAGTGGGAGCTCCTTTGAATTCATATTGCTTGTTTACCGGTTGCAACATAGTGACAGGTTTCATACTAGCCTTGTTAAAAGCAATTTCCTCTGTAACCACGCGGCTATTTCCTACAGGACGTACAGTAATCGCTTTAAAAGTACAATTCTGTTTCAATTTCAATGTTTCCGTATACAACTGGGAAGCAGCGAAAGGTTCCGTTCCATCCAAAGTGTAATAGATAGGACTATTATCAATAGTAGATAAAGTAACATCCAGCGTACCATCTTTCGGATTAGGAGTAAATACAGCATTTACATCAAAGACATGCTTGGCATAATTATATTTATAAACATCATAAATATCTACCAACTGAGGCAAACGCTTCAAGAAACCTTCATAGTTTTTCTTTTCCGGCATGGTCCACTGAATTTCAGACAAAGCAGCCATACGGGGTAATTCCATATATTCTACCTGACTGTAGGTAGGAATGTATTCAGTCCATAAGTTGGCCTGTACGCCAATGATGTATTTCTGCTCTTCCGGAGTCAGATCAGCCGGCATCGGCTCATAGTTATATACCGTTTCAACGGGTACATATCCACCAATAGCCTCAGGTTCATTAGCAATATCCTTGGTTTGGTAATAGTCAAAATACAAATAAGTATTAGGAGTCATAATTACATCATGTTTCTGTTTTGCGGCTTCAATACCTCCGGCAACACCACGCCATGACATTACAGTGGCATTGGGAGCCAATCCGCCTTCCAGAATTTCATCCCAACCGATAATCTGACGTCCGTGTCCGTTCAGGAACTTCTCTGCATGATTGATAATGAAACTCTGCAATCTTTCCTCGGCAGTATGATTCTTGTCAGACTTAAGACCTAAAGCCTTGATACGAGCCTGGCACTTTGGACATTTTGCCCAACGTACCTTAGGACATTCATCACCACCTACATGAATATATTCTGATGGGAAAATCTGAATAATTTCCCCTAATACATCTTCAATGAATTTCAAGGTTTCATCATTTCCTGCGCAAAGCACATCTTCTGATACACCCCAGATTTTCCATACTTCGTACGGACCACCAGTACAGCCCAAGTTAGGATATGCAGCCAAAGCAGCCTGCATGTGTCCCGGCATATCAATTTCCGGTATAACCGTAATATGACGTTCGGCAGCATAAGCTACAATTTCTTTTGCTTCTTCCTGTGTGAAGAATCCACCATAAGGCTTGCCATCATATTTTCCCGAGTTATGTCCGATAACCGTTTCCGCTCTTTTAGAACCTATTTCAGTCAGTTCAGGACGACTCTTGATTTCGATTCTCCATCCCTGGTCTTCAGACAAATGCCAGTGGAAACGGTTGATGTTGTGCAAAGCCAGCATATCAATAAAACGCTTTACAGAATCTACCGGGAAAAAATGACGTGACACATCCAACATTGCACCACGATAAGAGAAACGAGGATAGTCATTGATTTCAACCGCCGGTAAAGCGATATCCACTCCTTGTGCTACCGGAATAGATTTACGCAACGTCTGGATGCCATAAAATACTCCGGCTTCCGTAGGTCCTGAAATAACCACTTGGTCGCTGGTTACCTTTAACTGGTATCCTTCAGGATTTTCAGCATTTCCACCTAATTGCAGGATTATTCCTTTGCCGTCTGTACCGGCTTGTACAGCCAATGACTTTCCGGTAAGATCTTTGATATAACTTGCCAAAAATTCAGCGTTCTTTTGCATTTTTTCATTGCCTTCCGGATACATTATCTTAGTTCCATTTGACAAAATAAACGGAGCAGCCTGATCCATTACCGAAATTTCCTGCGGTAACGGAATTATCTGATAATTTGCTTCTTTCACTTCTGTGTTACAGGATAAAAGCATAAAACCTGCCATTGTCAGCCCTGCAAGGCCCATTAAAGTTTTCATAATAGATATTAATTGATTAGTTAGTATCACTTAATTGCTTAATAGTTATATCAACCTTTTCATTCTTCTTCAGTTTATCTGAAGTAATAATCACTTTCTTTGTCTGTCCCGGCAACAAGTCAAAGAAGTTGTCAGTAAATCTCGCACCCTGAACAGGAATCTCTATGAACACATCCCTGGCCAGCTGTCTGGCAGACAGAGTCACTTCATATTTTCCATCCATCGGCTTCACTTTATAGCGGATCTCGGTCTTCGGAAGCTCCTGATCTTTTGCGTGGTTAAAGTAATAAATTTCTTCGGATAAAACCTCACCTTTCTTATTTTTTAATGTCATTAGAAGAAAAGTATTTTGAGGACTTGTTGTCATACCTGCATAAGGTTCCTTATAATATAAGGTGGAAGCATTGGCCGGAACCTCGCCCTTGATACTCTTTTTAGTCAGAACCTTTCCATTAAAATCCATCACACGCAACAATAAAGTCACCTCTTTATCCGCTTCCAGTTTGTCCGACATAACATAAATATTCAAATCCTCCCCTTCCTTGACAGCATCTACCAATACCGGAGCAAAAGCTCTTTTTGCCTGATAATGCAACGCTTTCCAATTGCCATAATAATCAATGCTCGACCAGGAAACGACCGGCCAGCTGTCATTCAGCTGCCAATATAAAGTTCCCATACAATAGGGACGGTTACGACGATGGGCTTCCAAACCCTGGCGCACTCCTACCCCCTGCAAAACCAAACCCATATAAACCAACTGATCGAAATCTTCAGGCACTTTATAATACAGTCCCATAGTCTTCTTGATGAGGAAATTACCGATAGTGGCTTTTTGATGAGCATTCATCACCTCCGATTCCAATGCATAATCTTCCGGTGAGGCAAAAGTAGCAATCGTCTTCATTTCAGGAAATGCCTGAAAACCAAACTCACTCATAAAACGCGGAATTTCCGTATCCAGACTTTCAAACGGTTTCTGACCATACCAGATACCCCAATTATGGCTGTCGGCAATCTTCCAACTTTCGGGACGTCCCCAATTGGCCTCGTACGGAGAACCATGCATATAGAAACGGTCCGGATCAAGTTCAGCTACTTTACGAGGCAACAACTCACGGAAAAGTTTGTCATAGCCCTGCTTCATTCCTTCCATAATACCGGGATCAGTGTATTTCTTATCCCATCCCCAGTAGCGCATACCTTCATAAATTTCATTGTTTCCACACCACATAGCCAGACTGGCATGGTTCCGTAAACGCTTGATATTATATTCCGCCTCGGCCTCTACCCGTTTCATAAAAGCAGGATCGGACGGATAAGTAGTGCAGGCAAAAATAAAATCCTGCCAAACTAAAATTCCATTCTCGTCCGCCGCCTGGTAAAAAGCATCATCCTCATAAATTCCTCCACCCCATACACGAATCATATTCATATTGGCATCTTTCACATCCTTGAACAACTGGCGGTAACGTTCTTCAGTAATGTTAGGCAGCAAAGCATCATCCGGGATAAAATTCGCGCCTTTGGCAAACATAGGTTCACCATTGACTACAAAATAGAAGGATTCTCCCTGATCGTCTTTTTCTTTCACCACCTTTATTGTACGGAGTCCGATACGCTCTTTTTGAGAAGCTATCACTTTACCATCCACCTTTATTACGGCTTCAAAGTCATACAATGCAGGTTCCCCCCAACCATTAGGCATCCATAAATGAGGCTGCCGTATCTCTATGGGAAGAAGAATATGGTTTGTTCCCGGCTGCAATGTCACCTCTTTCTGTTCGGTTACCTTTTCACCCTCCTTATAAGAATAAGCAACGGTTACTTCCGCTTTCTGAGGAGTTGCAGAAACACTGTTTACAGTCAGGCGATTTTCAACTTTCGCCAGATCTTTTGTTACCGAAGCCTGACGTACATAGTAATCATCAATGCGTGCCACATCATAGAAAGTCAGTGTCACAGGCCGCCAGATACCACTGGTTACCAAGCGGATTCCCCAATCCCAGCCATAACTGTAAGGCGCTTTACGGCTATAGATACTAACCCGCTTATCACTATGATCATTATCAGCAGGATAATCAAAACCATTGGTTTCCCATTGGGGTAAAGTTTGCTTGACAGGTGAATGAAACAGAATCTGCAAATGGTTTTCTCCCTTCCGCAACACCTCTTTTACCGGAAGAGTATAGCCGACAAACATATTGTCCGTACGTTCCAACAAAGAGCCGTTCAGGTAAATATCCGCATACGTATCCAACCCTTCCAAAATCAACAAGGCAGCATCCCGCGAGAGTTGCTCATCCGTCACATTAAAAGTAGTTTTATAAACCCAGTCCTCATTCTCTACCCACTGCACTTTTTGCTCATTCATCCCATAAAATGGATTGGGCAGCTTATTATGAGAAATCAAACCCTGATGTACCGTTCCGGGCACCGTAGCCGGCAACCATTCATTCCGGCCGACCTGGGCGAACTCCCATCCCTTATCAAGACTCAGACTCTCTGACTTCTTATACTCCTTTGCACTGAGCATCATCGGAAAGCATCCTAACATCATCAAAACTTTTAATGTTTTCTTCATCTTACCTATCTTTATTAATTTATATACTATTCAGCCCGGAATGTGGATGCAGGCAAACCGGTGCCATTTACCAGATTGGCACGGGTAAATGGCTGCCATCCGTAACGAACCGTTTCCGGCTCTTTCACCTTGTCACTCCATACTTTTATTTTACCGTTTTCAACAACAGCCTGTGCCGGATAAAATAATCCATCATCACCTGCCACTTCGAATGTACGAAGCGGTTTCCCATCCGAAGTGGACAACCCCTCCGCATAATCAAAAGAAATATAAGCCGCACCTCCACTAAATACGACTGATTTATAAAGCGGTCCCGAAGGAATGACATTTTTATATCCGTATGTTTTATTCAAAGCCCATGCAGCCAACCGTTCACCGACTTCTCTTTTCTGTTTGGGGTGTACGTCCAATGAGTCTCCCCTATCTGAACTGACAGCCATACCGGTATGAGGAATCTCCGCCATCAAACGACGCTGGCTATCACGGAACCAAGTCCATGACGGACGGTCTATACTGGACAATTGGACAAAATAGAATGGAAGTTCCGCATCCCCCCAATTCTTGCGCCAACTTTCCACCAACAATCCGAATAACCTTTCATGAGCCTCCCGATTATGGGCATTAGACTCACCCTGATACCAAATAAAGCCTTTGACCGGAAACTGTTCCAAAGGACGGATACCCGATTCATACAAATAACAAGGCTCATAAGGATGGCGTTGCAATTTATTGGAAGACTGCTTTACATTCAAGGCAGCACGCCCACGCACCCAGTCTTGGATAAAATCATTCTGCATCCAATTACGTAAAATAGCCGGAAAACGATATTCCAATGTACTACGGTCTATCCATGCTTCAGTAGGAGATCCGCCAATGGCATTGCAAATCAGTCCTACAGGGACTTGCAAACTATCCTGCAATTTCTTTCCGAAATAGTAAGCCACCGCCGAGAAATTACCGGCTGTTTCAGGCGAACAAACTGTCCACCGTGTATCCTTATAATATTGCAGATGATTCAATGAATCGAGTACCGAAGCATCCCACTCCACCGCATCCGTACGCCAACGGGCTTTCATATCATAAAAACGGATATTACTATTTGCAGCTTGAGGAACATCTTGTGCGGCAGTCGCACTCCAATTCAGATAAACTCCATATTCGATTGTCCGGAACAGAGCCACACTTCTCCCGCCAACACATTTTCATAGACCTGTTCCGTTTTTCTGTAGAAACAGTCAGCGTATATGGACCGCCCGCCTTCAATGGCCGGACATCCACCGCCCACTTTCCATCTGCTCCCGTCACAGCCTGAAGTTTCTGCCTGTCTATGGAAACAGTCACTTTCTCACCGGCATCCGCTTTTCCCTGAATAGTCAGCAGACGCCCATGCTGCAATACCATATTGTCCGTATAAATTTCCGGCATTTGCAAACCGCCAAAATCACCGGTTATGCCTTCATACACCGTTTTTGCCAGGACAGCCGCACCTTCCTTATCAGGATGGACAGCATCGGGCAACATAAAAGGATATGGATATAAAGGTGCATGGAAATCTATCAACTGTACTTGTGCGTATTTCGCTATCGTTTCTATAGCCAGCTGAATCTCATCATGCCAGTCGCGTGTGCCGGACTCAAACCGCGGATGGCGGTCGGCAATCGGAGTCAGACGGGCAATCAAAATACGACATTCAGGATTCGCCACTCTGAACGAATCAATCAGTGCACGATAATCCGCTATAAAAAAATCACGGTAATTGGGCCAATCACGCGGATCTGTATCATTCACTCCTAAATGAATAACCACTACATCACCAGCAAAAGCCAATGCATCCTTAAACTCTTTCTGTTGCATAAAAGGCCGGTGTCCCTTGTTCAGCAACGTAGCTCCCGGCTTTCCAAAACGCTCCACCGTATACCCTTCACCCAGCATTTGCTGTAACCGGGCAGGATAGGACTCCTTATCAGGATCGGATACACCTATGCCATAGGTAATGCTATTACCTACACAAGCAACCTTCACCCGCTTCCGTGCAAATGAAACGGTACAAAGAAACAAACATAAAATCAGTATTAATGTCTTCTTCATTTCTGGTCAACATAAGGTTTTACAATATCACGCCACAGCAAGTATCCCTTTCCTAATAAATGTAATCCGTCATTAGTGTATACTGGATTCATCTTGCCTGTCTCTTTCTCCACAAAATGACTATACAAATCAATATAGGCAGCTCCTTCCTTTACCGCCAATGGTTCCAACAAATCATTAATTTGTTTTACCACCTGCCAGCGTGATGTATGCCCGTTAAACATACCGTAACAATCATTCACCGGCAATACACTTTGCAAATATAATTTTGTTTTTGGAGATTCTTGCTTTATTTTCCGAACAATCATACTTATTTCTGAAATAATTTTATCCGCAGACGTTCCCCGAGAAACATCATTGATACCGATCAATAAAAAAATCTTTGCCGGTTTTCCCTTTACAATCGGATCCAAACGGTCATATACCCCCATACAGATATCTCCACTGATACCCCTGTTCTTCACATTCTTATTTTGGAACAACTCAGCCCACTCGCAACCGTTGGTGATACTGTTCCCTAAAAAAATAATATCTTTTGAAGTAACCGGAAGTTCTTCAAACAAAGTCGCTCTCTGCTCATAAAAAGTAGAATACTTGCGTTCCTGAGCAAACTGGGGTAACGCTAATAATAATCCCAATAACAATAAGACAATACGTTTCTATTTTATTTTTGTTTATCTGGTGAATAAATCAATCCCTCTGCCGCCCTTTCTCCGTCAGGAGTCACAAAGACAGCAGTAAACATCCACTTCACAAGACGCGTCTGGTCCATCCGGAACTTACCGACAGGTAATTTCAGGAACACTTTATTCCAACCCTTATTTAAATGCACAGCCAGCGGAGAACGTGCCACACAATTTTCATTTCCTAATGGAATTTCATTACTCTTCACCTGATGGGTTGCTGTCCATACAGGAGGCATTATCTCCCTATCATTAATCCAAATACGGCTACCTTTATAATCCCATTTACCTTGCAGCGGAGCCAGATCCATCTCCGAACGGCTATAATTCTGAAATTCTGCCCATAACCCCACTTCCTGATCTTTAGGAGAATATACCCAAGTATATGCATACGCGGTATGATCCTCTTTAGGATCGGCATAAAATCCGGGAACAAACGTCCCCCAGACATGGCGTAAATAAATACCTGCCCCTATTGCCTGACGTACACCATACGTATTCCCGTTATAATGATAGGTATCCTTTAACTCCTGTTCAGGCGGGAACACCTTATCCATATCTCCCCCATTAGGAAAAGCATCCGTAATATTCCATTTTACATTAGTCTGTTTTACATAGGCGAAAGGATATCCTTTAAACGTATGCTCCTTATGCCACAACATACGCTTTTCAAAATCAGCGAATTCTTTGAATGCTTCCGTGTCTTCGGGTGGAAGTATCGTACCCAGTCCGTCAAAATATTCCGTACCTCCCCCTCTCCAGGCACGCTCGGCAATAGCAAGCATATTGGGATACAAGCCATTTTCAATAACCAGATTCCACTCATTGTCAATCAAACGATCGTGCCACAAAGCCAATATAGTTCCCGCAATGTCCTCACTGCCTTCTGCCTGATCATAAATACGGCTGTTGTACAAAGCTACAATATCACCGAAAACATCAAAATGATTCAGATAATGAAATTTGGAATCGATAGCAGGAATACCCGGTTGCGCCTTTCCACGGTAACTCCACAAATGTGTCATGTCTATTTCCCCCGGTTTATAGTGCCAGCCCGGATTCCAAGATATTACTTTTTTCCCTTTTGAGCGTACATACGCCACCATTTCGGGTACAAAATGCGGATTGGTAAACTCCACCTCATCCGTACCTATATGTAAATAAGGCACATCAAATGTCTCACACACCTCATCCAGCAACAGTTTCAATATTTTCATCCCTTCCGGACTTTGCATATCATGGCGGAAAGCACGCACAAAGGCAGCACTATGCCCCGGCATATCTATCTCAGGAATCAACAACACCTGATGTTTCTTACAAAAATCCACCAAATCACGTGCCTCTTCCAGCGTATAATATTTACCCGGCATACGGATGGTATTCACACTATCATTCAGCATAGGAAAGATTTTACTTTCCAATCTCCATGCCTGGTTTTCAGTAAGATGCCAATGAAATACATTAATCTTAAACCGGGATAAAATCTCGATCTCTCTTTTCAATTCTTCCATTGAAATATAGCTGCGTCCCACATCCTGCATAAATCCGCGTATCCGGAATGCCGGCCAGTCTACAATCTCACATCCGGCAACAGAACTTCTCTTCCCTTTTTTCCGTTCCAATTGCCGAAGTGTCTGCATAGCCCAATACACCCCCTGTTCTGTTACAGCCTCTATCTTTATCCGCTTGTTTGAAACAGAAAGACGATAGGCTTCAGCCCCGTTTAGCCTGGCTTCCTCAATAGACGGAACCAGTTCCACTTCAATCACCGATGACGAATGTTCAACAATCTCACCACCTGCATTCATGATAAAAACTTCCCACTCCGGCCTCAACACCGGAGTAGAAAGCTTCACCTTTCCCATAGTAAAGTTCTTCCCCGTATCCTTATACAACTGAGGTTTAGGAAGTAACGAGATACTGGTTTGTGCTATAGTTACAGCACAAACCAGTATCATACCAATAAAACTAGAAAATCTGCGTTTCATTATTTATTTGGTCTTAATAATATCTTTCAGCTTTATCGCTTGGAAAGTCATGTGGGCCACACTGCTTTCATATAAAATTCCTACTGTTTCCTTGTCAATCATAGTCAAGCAGCTGTATCCCCAACCCCAACCGGCATCCAGCAGCAATTGATTCTCGGGCAACCAAGTCACCCCACCATCCAGACTTGCTTTGATGGTAATGCTATGACGGTTCTTGGCATCATTCGGATTAGAGAACAAAAGGATGTCTTTACCCAATACATTCTCTTTAGCTTTAACACTAATCAAACTGGCCATACAAACCGGTTCCTGTAAGGCTGTACGTGAAGATTCATGTTCTTTCCATGTTTTACCTAAATCTGTAGTTGTAGAAACGGCACGACTGCCACCACGATTATCACGCATATTCAGCATCAGCACTCCCGGTTCCACTTCCGCTACCTGAGATTCAGTTGTATTAGTGCGTGCCAATGTACTGATATTCCAGGTTTTTCCATGATCCTTACTGTATATAATACCGGCATTAGGAATACGGTCATTGCCAATATACTGGCTGGCAAAGACCAATGTTCCATCTTCCATAGAGATACCTCTACCGGGACCTTGCAGCAAGAAATACCATGACGGATCTTTCACCTGTTCTGTTATATTCATAGGCTCCGACCAGGTCTTACCATCATCATCACTTTTCACCATCATTAATTGTGCTGTATGATTACGGTCCATGCCTGTTTGTGAATTCCACCACGCACGCCCATTTCCCATACCATGTGTCCAGGCAGCGACAATCCAGATAGTTCCTGTCTTCTTATCAACCAAAATGGCCGGATCGCCTACTCCATTCTGTGCTTTAGGCAACCCATCATATTCACCAAATGCCATCGGAATGCGCATTTTCTCCCAAGTCTGACCTCCGTCCGTACTTCTGCTCAGACCTATTTCCACATACTCCTGTAAATCCGCACTATTATTATAGCGTACATCATATACCCCCAACAAGGTTCCTTTATTTGAAGTGGCCAATCCGGGAATACGATAGGCAGCAGCCCCGTCGTCACCGGCATGGCGCACGCCGATCCCCATATAATGGGTATCCGCCTTACGGGCTATCTTCAAAGGAGCAATCTGTCCGTCAATCTTAGCTTCCACCACTTCTGCCGACACTTTGGACAAGATAGAAGCAACAGGCTTCATTTGCAGGCTAATCCAAAAATAATTCACTCCCGGAAACAATTTTTGGTCAGCTTTCAATACAACCTCACGCTTCGGGGCCTTCACTTCCGACTTCAAAACGGAATAAGAAGTATTGGCAGCCAATGTTTTTCCCGGAGTATTATTAGATATATAATCTACCGGAGCAAAATAAGTCTTTCCCCTCCTCTCCACGCTTTCAGTTCCACCATAATACAGTTTCACAGATTCAATTTCATTCAAATTCACGTCTTTGCCAAAGTCCAACTTCACTTCATTCAGCATCTGACTTTGAGCAGCCTCTATACGCAAATGAAACAACTCATTATCCTGCCTTTCAATCAACACAGGAATCCGGGTTTCGCGGACAACAACCGTATCTGCCGCCGCACTCAACTTGAAGGGTGCTAATATAAAACAACAATTAGCAGTAATAAGCTAGGGTTTCTCATAATATTTATAATTTTACGGGTGTAAAATAAAAGTTTTTATTGAAATTAGAAAATAAAAAGACGGTTTCTTTATTAATTTCATAAAAAACACCGTCTTTTTATGCAATTAAAGATTCTTATCCGACAAAAATTTAATAACCAACCGTTTGTTTCAACAATGGATTATTAGTAAGAGCTCCTTGGTTGATAGGCCAAAGCAGACGGGCAGGCTCCGCCGGAGTATAGTCAAGCACGTACGAATCGCCAAAACGCCTCAAGTCATACCATCGTTTACCTTCCAGCATAAATTCAAACAAACGTTCCTGCAAGACAGCATCCGCCGGACGCTTATCGACTTCCTGATTGGGAAACCCCACTGTTGAAGCATCATACGCATCACCAAATGCACGCCGGCGCACCCGGTTTATCTCTGTAGCCGGATCCTCACCCAAAAGCACTTTCGCCTCAGCCAGCATCAATAGCAAATCCGAATATCTATAAATAGGATAATCATCACATCTCACCCGTGTACTCCCATTCATAACTCCCCAATACTTATGCGGATACACCCCCACCAATTCCAACTTGCCATTTTCCACCTTATTATATACATCTTTCAATGTAACGTCACGACGGGTGTCTCCCAGCAGAAACTTCTTGAAGTTTTCCAATTTCACCATCAGGCGCATGATACCGAAATTATTCTCGACCGACGTATTTATCAAAGTACCATCCGCATTATAGAATTTCCCTAAATAATCAGCCTGTGGAAACAAATCATTATTTCCATTCCACAGATTGTATTCAAACAATTCATTATGAATGGTAAAGATAATCTCTTTATTACCTTTATTATCATAAGCAAACACTCCCTGATAAGTATCCATCAAGTCCAGATTGCTACGGCTGATATTATTCTGTATGTCAACCAACGCATTCTTTGCTGTCCGGGCATCTCCTTCTCCCCCGTCACGATGGGCACTCCACAGATATACATCCGCTTTCAGCATCAATGTGGCAGCCTTTGACCACAGCGATTTTTTTCCTTTATGGTATAATCGGATCCAAAATAACTTAATGAAGATTCTATATCTTTTTTTACCTGCTCAAAGATTTCGGCAGCCGGAGTCGCCGCCTTTGCCAGTTTACCCACTTCAAAACCCAGGCTAGGCTCTTCCGTAAACACGACATCTTCCCATGAACGATATAGCTGATACATATAGTAAGCACGCAATCCATACACCTGTCCCAAATAATAATTCCTGGCACTTTCAGTCAGCACATCCGTATGAAGAGTTCTGCTGATAAACAAGTTCATCTGGTTGATATTCTGATACAAATCACCAAACCCGCTGATTCCGGGATTCTCCGCATTCAATGTATTATAAGGAAAACGTTCCATCCCCTGGGTAGCTTCTCCACCGAAAGGAATTCCCCCAAAGACATCACTTCTTGCCTCACCCAACAAAAACATATTCCACGAATGGCTCCTGAAGCGACTATGCAGTCCAAAAACAAATGAATCAAACTGTTCCGGAGTTTTCCAGTAATTCAAGTCAGTGATATCGCTCACCGGGTCCATATCCAACGAAGTACATCCACCGGCCAACATAGCCGATGCGGCAAAAGCCAATATTATCTTTTTTATGTTCATACCTTTTCTTTTTTACACATTAAAATGACAATTGTAAACCAAACAGGACGGTTCTTGGTGTAGGATAGCGTCCATTGTCTATACCGCCACGACCATTTGCCTGAATATCCATAACCGGTTCCGGAGAAGTTCCATCATATCCGGTAATATAGAATAAATTCTGTCCCGTAACATACACGGACGCATCGGTCAAGAACACCTTATTTATAAGATTCTTCGGGAATTTATAACTCAAGGTTACCTCACGCAGACACAAATAATCCCCCTTTTCATAGAAAGTAGAGTTATTATTGTTCAGATTCGTTGTACCATTATTGGAACGGGTAATGTTCTTTTTCGCATTCTGGTCGGCCCAATAGAATTTAGGAATACTAGTTTCCGTATTGTTTTCAGACCACGAATTTCTGACATCCGTAATCAAATTGAACGACCCGTTATACTGCCCCAAGATTCTTGCTTTCAAATCATTGTAAATGGTATGACCCACCGCATAGTCAAAACGACCATACAAAGACCAGTTTTTATAGTTCAGCGTGGTAGAAAAACCACCGGTCCATTTCGGATAAATATTACCCACCACCTGACGGTCGTATGAATTTATAACATTATCCCCATTCTTGTCATCCCACAGTACATCTCCCGGCTCAATGGGTTTCCATCCCGGTTTACCCGCATATTCGGCAGCCTTATTCGGCCCATACAGGTTGGCAACCTCATCCACAAAATCACCGGCATGATTTCTCACATCATCCCAGTCACGCAAGATACGCACTTGTTTATAAGCAATGATATCACCCAAGCTTTTTCCTTCTTGAATGCCGCCTACCCAAACCAACGAGTTGGATTTTGGATCCCATACCTGCTCACCCCCCTGACGGTTGTTTACATTCCCGTTAAAAGGCAGCTTCTTCACCATATTTTTCACAAACGAAGTATTAGCGGTGACATCCCATGACCAGTCCTTCCTTGTCAGCAGATTCACCTTGGCTTCCAGTTCGAAACCACAGTTGCTGATAGTACCCAGATTCGTTTTGAACGAGGGAAATCCTGTATATTCCGGCAAATTCACATCAGTCAGCAAATCGGAAGTCGTGCGGTCATAATAGTCCATAATCATATGAATACGATTATTGAAAAAGCCCAAGTCAAGCCCCAGTTCAAACGTATGGCTCTTTTCCCAACGCAATTTACTATTGACCACCCCTGTATTCAAATAACCCAGATTACCATTATAAGCACCTACCGAACCATATTTACCATATACATCAAAATTACCGATACCGTTTACATTACCGTTCAACCCATAACTGATACGCGGTTTAATCAAGGATACTACTTCCGCAAACTTTGAATCTTTAAAGAAAGCTTCCTCATGCACATTCCAACCGGCAGATATACCCGGAAAAAATCCCCAACGATTGTCGGACAATTTGGAAATACCGTCATAACGGGCTACCAAGGACACCATATAACGATAATTATAATCATAGTTAACACGGGCGAAACCGGAAAGAATGCGATATCCGGTTTTGACAGAAGTAGTATAAGTACGGTTAGTGCCCGCATTTAAAGTAGGTATATCATCTGTAGGAGCACCGGAAACACGCGCTTCCAGGTTCTGATACTGATAATCAAAATACTCACCACCTGCCATGGCATTGATATTATGTCCGCTAAAACCTTTTTTATATTCCAGAGTCAATGCATGCTGTTGTTGAAAAACTTTTGTATTTGTTTGAGAAGCATTACGATTGGTATTGGGAGCTTGTCCTATCTGTTGATATTTCTTTTCAAACAGTTCAAACTGACTATCTGTATAATACATAGAACTGTTTCCATTCAGGAACAATTGCTGCGGAAGGATTTCCAAAGCAAAACCGATATTAAACGAAGTCTTACGGTTCGTTGTAGAACGAGTCAGTTTATCTTTCCAATAATAAGGATTACCATCCTGATTACTCCATCCGGCAGCAGGACTTCCATCCTCATTCCACGGATTCCAAGTGGGAAACATACTCATGGTACGATAGAACAACTCATACTCTCCCGTTTCTCCGTTCCAAGGGCTTTTCAAGTCGTAAGTCCATAAATCGGGCATCTTGGACCATGAAAAACTACCGCCGGCATTCACTGTCAAAACGGGCAACAACTTGTATGAACCGTTGATAGTCCCGTTCACACGCTGATAATTGGTAGAAATTATCTGACCGTCTTCCGAATAATACCCTAAAGATGAGGAAAATGTTCCTTTGTCATTACCTCCCGACAAATTCAGATAATGATCTTGTGTAAACGCGGCATTGCGGAAAGTCAGATCATGCAGCTCACCGGCATGGTTTCTAAAAATCAAAGTTTTATCAGGGTCCACAGGATCCGCCATAGACCGCCATCCTTCATTCAGCAAATGTTTGTTTGCATCTGTCATAAAGGCCAGATCCACTCCGGAGTTAACCCCAAAACCTTTCTGGTTCTCCATACTTGTACCGCCATTGGTACGCTGCCAACCTAAACGTTGATAATACAAATAGTCACCGGCATCCAAATACTTATACCCTTCACGTGCAAAGTTCACACCCCCTTTGAACTTATAAGTAATTTGTGTCCTGCCTTCCACCCCCTTCTTGGTTGTCACCAGAATTACGCCGTTATTGGCACGGGCACCATAAATAGCTGTGGAAGCCGCATCTTTCAGTACCTGTATGGATTCAATATCTGAAGGATTGATATCATCCATAGAACGCACAAGGCCATCCACCACGACCAACGGCCCTTCCAGATTCTTGTTTATGGAAGCACCACCACGCAAAACGATATTGGGCGAACTACCCGGTTTACCCGAAGTATTTGTCACACGCAGCCCACTGACAGTCCCCTGCAAGGATTGAGCCGCATTACTCATAGCCGCATTCTGCAACACTTTATCGTCCAACTTCGAAATAGAGTTCGTCATCAACGAACGTTTCTGACTCATTCCATAACCGGTCACCACGACCTCATCCAGCTATTTCTGCATCTTACTTTTAAAATAACCTTGTAGGTGTTTGGCACTCCCACTACAATTTGTTGTGTTTTGTAACCTATATAACTCACATCCAGTTTTGCCCCCACAGGCACTTGGATAGTAAAGTTACCGTCTACATCAGTTATTGTACCATTTGTTGTCCCCACCTCCAGGACACTTGCTCCGATAACAGGTTCACCGGTGGCATCTACCACTACCCCTGTTATCGTTTTTGTTTGCGCCATCATGTTTATTGCAAAACAGAGGCATACGATAAAAAAGAGAGCTTTCTTCATGAATCTCAGATTTGGTTGATAAATTAATGTTTAAATAAAAAAGTTTAATTAAGTGTTAGTTTTAAAACCCCTCAAAAAGAAAATAATTTTAAAATCAACAGCGAATATATACACGTATATTTAGTATATACAAGAAACAAAAGGAACTATATTCTTTATTAGTCTTTGTTTTTTAGAATAAACTAAATATTAAGGCATATTTTAAAAAGTTACATAAGGGAATAACTCAAAAAAGGAAAAAAGGTTCATACGGAGAAGATATAACAAGAA
>ENA-OQKB01000064-OQKB01000064.1-human-gut-metagenome-genome-assembly--contig:-NODE-64-length-25722-cov-5.152452_pt1 | contig 25722 bp, 25 predicted proteins | sample MGYA00242646_ERZ504793 | MGnify/ENA primary metagenome ERZ504793 (study PRJEB26092, sample SAMD00036409) | human gut metagenome | host: Homo sapiens | study: EMG produced TPA metagenomics assembly of...
TGATTGCTGTTGGTGCGATCGGAACCGTGGCAGGGATAAGACTCTGTATCATTGTATTTCCGGGGATGATCAGAGGAATTGTATGGATTCTCAGAAAACCATTTCACAGGAAGGCGGTGGCGTAAGATATGAAAAAAAAGATGGAAAATAATTTTGGTATCGTATGTGGTAGTATGTTTCCTTGGTTGGGTAGTCATATGCTGTGGTGGCAGCGTGGGGAAGTTGGTAACGAACACTGGATGATATCATGCATGGATTCCCGGAAGAAATGAAATGGGGATCAAAAGTTACAAAATATATCGTCACAGATAAGTGGGACCAGGATGATGATGACTGGGACAATGATGACTGGGACAATGATGACTGGAATGATGATGACTGGGATGATGATGACCGGTATGATGAGCAGGATGACTGGGATGATGATGACGAAAGACGTGATAATATGAATGGTATAGCAAATATACTTGAAAACAACGGAAAGGCTTCATATAAAGATATCAATTCGATTAAGAGTAATGTTTATACAGGAAGTATCCATTTGAAAAAGGGGACGGATACGGATGTAATTACGGTAGAAAGCATAGATATTAATGAAACATTTGTCCTACATATTAGCTTTATGGGTGCTGTTATTATCAACAGTTCCATGCTTTCTTGAAGACAAATGTCTGTTTCAATGTGCTAATGAACAAACAGAAGAACCATGTGCTGATAATGATGGTTCCTCATGTACAGACTGCAATTGTTCACCATTTCTACATTGCAACACATGCACAGGTTGTCCAATACCCAAATTGTTTCATTCACCAACCGCCGAATTAATTCTATTAAATAATAACCTTTCGTTTTACAAAGAGAAAATGATTCCTCATTTCTCTTCCTCAATTTGGCAGCCGCCTAAGCTGATGAATTTAGCAGATTTCTGTATGTCATAATTAATATGACCTCACCATTTATTTATTAAATTCATGGTGATGAAACCGCTGTTTCATCACCAGTACGTCGTGCACTTATTATAATACAGATTAAGTGTGTGGCACTAAATTGACAAAACAAGAAAAATGAAAATTAAATTAATAGCACTGGCAATAATTACATTGCTGGCACAAAGCATTTGTGCGCAAAACATATTTAAAGCAATCGTTAAAGACGGAGATACTAAAGAGATACTGGTTGGCGTGAATGCCGTTCTTAATAAAACCGCCAATGGAGCAAGCTCAGATGAAAACGGAATAATCACCATTTCGAACATACCTGACGGAAAGCAACATATCACATTCAGCTACTTAGGCTATGAATCGGAAACCAAATCATACACATTCCCTTTATCTTCTTCAGCTCCGGTCGAAATCTTCTTGGAACAAGATGATGAAATGCTGGAAGAAGTTACCATTTCTTCAACCAGAGGTACACGCACTATTCAAAACATCCCGACCCGTGTTGAATTTATTTCAAGCGAAGAACTAGGAGAAAAAGGGAGCATGAAACCGGGCGACATTCGTATGTTACTAAACGAAAGCACAGGTATTATCACCCAGCAAACTTCTGCCACATCCGGAAATGCATCAATCCGCATACAAGGATTGGATGGCAGATATACACAAATATTAAAAGATGGATTCCCCGTTTTTGCTGGTGCAGCGAGCGGACTGGGATTATTGCAAACGCCACCTCTTGACTTAAAACAAGTGGAAATCATCAAAGGCTCAACTTCAACTTTATATGGCGGTGGAGCAATAGCAGGCTTGATTAATCTTATCTCAAAAACTCCCGAAGAGAAAAGAGATTTAGGTCTGCATCTTAACGGGACATCCGGAAAAGGTTTGGACGTCAGCGCTTTCTATGGGCAACGATTCAAAAAGGTCGGTACAACCATTTTTGCTTCCTACAACAGAAATTGGGCTTACGACCCCTCTAACACCGGATTCACAGCCATTCCGCAGTTTGACAGATATGTCTTCAACCCCAAATTATTTCTCTATTTTTCAGAGAACACGCAAATGAGTGTAGGGCTAAATGCTATGTTTGAAGACCGTTTGGGCGGGGATATTGAGTATATTAAAGGAAATGGAAATGACACACATTCCTATTTCGAGAAAAACAAGACTCAAAGACATTCCACACAACTGACATTCGAACACAAATTCGGCGAAAAAGACAGAATTGATTTCAAAAACAGTGTAACATACTTCAATAGAAATATCGGTGTACCCACTTATACTTTTGAAGGTACTCAGGTATCTACCTTTAGTGAATTGACTTACACACGCACGAATCAAAAAACAGAATGGGTGGCTGGTCTCAACTTATGGACAGACAAATTTGATGAAAAGAAACTTACTGATTTTCAGTTAAGAGACTACAACCAGACAACCATGGGAGCATTCGTACAAAACAATTGGGAGGCAACAAAATGGTTGAATCTGGAAACCGGATTAAGAGCAGACTATATTCCGGATTATGGCGCAGCAATTCTACCACGAGTTTCTGCACATTTCAAAATTACGGATAAGTTTTCATCTCGACTTGGAGGAGGATTTGGCTATAAATCACCTACCATATTTACAGAGGATAGCGAAAGGCTACAATATCAGAATGTATTGCCAATTGATAAAGACAATAACAAGCTCGAAAGAAGTTATGGTTTGAATTTAGACTTTAATTATGTCACATCAATCTTCGATGGAAATGTAACTTTCAGCATAAACCAATTATTCTTCTACACTTATCTCGATAATCCTTTATTATTGCAATCTACAAAAGATGGGCTATATCGACTTAACAACATATCCGGCAATACAGATAGCAAAGGAGGAGAAACGAATGTAAAAATCGGATACAAAGATTTCCACTTATACTTAGGCTATACATACACCGATACCCGAACCAAAGAAAATGGGGTGAAACAAGAGAATATATTAACTCCGAAACATAGGTTGAACAGTATTCTAATGTATGAAGTAGAAGATAAATGGAAAATAGGATTAGAGGCTTATTATTTCAGCCCCCAAAAACTAGGAGACGGACAAAAAGGAAAACAATATGTGGTGTGCGGCTTCATGATTGAAAAAATATGGGAGATGTTTTCATTGTATGCTAACTTTGAAAACTTCACCGACAGACGGCAAACCCGCTTTGATACTATATATACCGGAAGTATATCTAATCCTGTTTTCCGGGATATTTATGCTCCTTTGGATGGATTTGTAATGAATGCGGGTGTTAAACTCAGATTTTAAATTATAAAATAAACTCAAAATCAACAATAATATGAGAATTCTAGGAATAGCATTTACTTTAGTTTTATTGATGTCACTAGTCGGATGTACTTTAAGCCATAGAAACTGTAGACATCATCATCACTTAAATCACAGGTCTTGCCATACACATACTTGCTGTTGTCAACGGTAAACTAAGTGATAGTAAAACAAAAACATTCCATTAGGAGAATGTGTCAGAATGGACACATTCTCCTTTTTATCTACAATTATTTTGTAATCGGAAACCATTTCCGTGTATTATTTGCAATCCTTACCAACATCAACATAACCGGAACTTCAACCAGCACACCTACCACCGTAGCCAATGCAGCCCCGGATTGTAAACCGAATAGAGAAATAGCCACAGCAACCGCTAATTCAAAGAAATTACTTGCTCCAATCATTCCGGCAGGCGCAGCAATATCATGGGGTAATTTCCACCATTTCGCCCAACCGTAGGCAACGAAGAATATCAGAACCGTTTGCAGCACGAGCGGAACTGCAATCAATACGATATGCAGAGGATTGTTCAGTATCGTTTCTCCCTGAAATGAAAATAGGATGATAAGTGTCAATAACAGCCCACCCACCGTATAATTATCAAACTTCTTAATAAATACATTATTGAAGTATTCTATCCCTTTACGGCGTATAATCATTATGCGGGTAATGACCCCAGCAGCAAGTGGTATCACAACAAACAAGCCAACAGATAACATTAAAGTGTCCCACGGAATAGATACGCCGCCAACCCCCAGCAAGAAAGCAACGATAGGAGCAAACGCTATCAATATGATTAAATCGTTCACTGCAACTTGTACCAGCGTATAAGCGGCATCCCCTTTAGTGAGATAACTCCACACGAATACCATAGCCGTGCAAGGTGCAGCCCCCAATAATACCGCTCCGGCTAAATATTCTTCTGCTAATTCGGCAGGTATAAAAGTTTTAAAAATGATATAGAAGAACAAATAAGCTATCCCGAACATGGTAAACGGTTTTATAAGCCAATTTGTAACACAGGTGACAATTATTCCTCTCGGACGTTTGCCGACATTCTTAACGCTTTGAAAATCCACTTTTAGCATCATCGGGTAAATCATTAACCATATCAGGATAGCTACGGGTATCGACACGTTGGCGTATTCAAGCTTGCTTAATGTTTGCGGGATTACCGGGAGCCATTGCCCCACAGCAATTCCGATAACAATGCACAAGGCAACCCAAATGGTTAAGTATTTTTCAAAAAATCCAATTCCTTGTTTCTTTTCCATAACAACAACTATTTAGTTTAATTGCGGTTTTAATTCATTTAGATAGAAGTCATAGAAACGGGCTTTTATTTCATCCCGTACCCGATGAAATTCATTGTCGATAAATTCCGGACTTCCGGTTGCTTCCGATGGGTCGTCAAACCCAATATGCAACCTGTTTTTTACTTCACCAGTAAACATAGGACAGCTTTCGTTTGCACCACCGCAGACCGTAATAACATAGTCCCATTTTTTTCCTACATATAGATTGACACTTTTAGGGGTATGTTGGGCTAAATCAATACCTATTTCAGTCATAACCTTTACTGCCATCGGATTAACCTTTTCAGCAGGCTTTGTTCCTGCTGAAAAGACTTCCAGTTTACTGTCAAATGATTGTAATAAGCCGTGTGCCATTTGGCTACGGCAACTATTTCCAGTACAAAGGATTAAAATTCTCATATTCTCAATTATTTTTCCAAGCTATCAGGGCAGCGTTTCCCTTTGACAATTCTTCTACTTTCTTAATCCAAGTCAATTCATTTTGTGCCTTTGCCCGCAAAAAAGAATTTTCCGTATCGGTTAATGATAAACAAGCGTTTACAACCCACCATTTGTTATTAATTCCCGCACGCTGTAAATCCTTTTGCAAACGTTCGGCTTCAAAGACGGGGGTTGCTTCGGGCAAGGTCACAATAACAACTTCCGTTTCTTGCTGGTTTCTTAAACGTGGTAATAATTTTCTTACCGAAGCAGGAGAAACGCCATGCGTGCGTTGTACTTCCTTGTGGTAGCTTTCCGTTGCATCCAGCAGTAACAAGGTGTGTCCGGTAGGTGCGGTATCAATCACAACAATTTCATTTTCCGCTTTGTCTACGATTTCGGCAAAAGCCCGGAACACTGCGATTTCTTGCGTACACGGTGAACGCAAATCTTCCTCTATGTATTCCATATCTTCGGCAGTCATTGTTTCCGCAGCTTTACTACGAACTTCGTTTTTATAGGCTTCCAGTACTTCCGCTTCATCAATGCGGCTTACTGTAATACCTGCCTGAACTGCAAGGTTGTAATTCAGGTGGTTTGCCGGGTCAGTGGTGGTTAGATGCACCTTTGCACCCAGTTTAGTTAATTTCAGGGCTATTTCCGTGGCTAACGTTGTTTTACCTACGCCACCCTTTCCCATAGTAAATACAACTCTTTTCCCTGACTGATAGAGGTCATTAACCAATTCGTCTATACCTTTTGCATCAGTAATCCGTTGATAATCCGCATTGTCTGTTAAATTATCATCGTATAGCATCCGGCGGATATTTGCAATGTTAGATAGATTATACGACCGTAAAGGAACAGAATAAGAGGGGTAATCCAGCAGTTCCGCAGGGGTTTGTTTCAGGGCGGTTTGCTGTCTGTCATATATTTGTTTCGATACGCTATCGGCTTCATCTAATTGCAGCAAAAGTCCGTTGATTACTAATAGCTGGTTATTAATTCCCAGTAATTGTAATTCATGCGAAGAACGGGCAGCTTCTTTCAAAGGTGCGATTTCGGGACGACTTACCAACACTAAGCGAGTTGCATTTGCATCCGAGAGTGTTTCAACCGCTTGCTTATAGATGCCTTTCCTTTCTTCCAAACCGGATAATTGCCCTAAGCATGATGCACCGTGCGTACTTTCGCTAATAAACGTACTCCAAGCCGATGGTAGTTGTAGCATTCGCAATGTATGTCCCGTTGGGGCTGTATCAAAGATGATATGGTCATATTCTTTTGTTTTATCAGCATCCGTGATAAAATCGGAAAATTGATTGAAAGCAGCAATTTCTACCGTGCAAGAACCTGAAAGTTGTTCTTCCATATTTTGGATAACACTATCGGGCAGTTTTCCTCGGAAAGGCGCAATAACGCTTTCCCTGTATTCGGCAGCAGCTTGTTCCGGGTCGAGATTAACTACAGTTAAGCCGGGTACTTCCTGAATATCCGTGCCGTGTCCGTTTAAAGTTTGATTAAAGACATCTTGCAGGTTTGAAGCCGGGTCTGTGCTGATAAGAAGTATTTTCTTACCATTATCTGCCAAACCTACCGCAGTAGCACAGGCAATAGAAGTTTTGCCCACACCGCCTTTTCCGGTGAAGAAAAGGTATTTTGTCAATTCTATATCTGATAAATTGAATGTTCTCATTTTTCTTAAATAATTAATTGGTGAATACTTATTTAACTGGCATAAAATCTAAATTGACCCCCGTCCATTCACTCATTTGTTTGGTGGTAGGATAGGTTTGTGAAACAGCTATTTCTCCATCTACTAAAGTAATAGGCAGTGCGTCCGCACCATGCTTTTGCAGGAAGTCGTTCACCGTCTTATTGCTTACGTATACTTGTGGTTCGTCACGTAAATTGTGGCGGGTAACGATGATACCTTGTTTCTTCAATGATTCGATTACTACCGCAATACGCATCAATTCAGGATTGATGTTTGTTCCACAAAGACCCGTAGGGCAGCACATTGCCGGGTCGAAAATTTCTATCTTTTTCATACTGTTTTTTATTTAAAATGATACTTAATGTTTATTTATAGATAAAATACTATTGCGTAATATATTCCAACTGCGATAAAGAGAATAGCAACTATTTTGTCGAAACCATTTCTCAAATATCTGTATTCGGTTGTAAAACTTCCCCAGTCCGGCAACACTATAAGCTAAAATCCATGCAAAAAGGATTACAGGTAATCCCGTAGCAATAGCATAGATTACAGGTAAGAGATAGCCGCCTGTTTCTGCTGCTGATAGAGGGATAAGCATACCGAAATAAAATACTCCACTGGTAGGACAAAAAGCAAGAGCGAATAAGACCCCCAACAACATAGCTCCCCAACCGCCTTTAGTTTTCTTTTTCAGGCTTTCCCCACCGATATTAATTTTGGGTAGATTGAGTTTTATTATATCAAGCATAAATATTCCAATGATGATTAACACCGGAGCAATCAGCATTTCCCCGTATTTGCTTACAGCTTTTTGCACCATAAACATACTTGCGCCCTCACGAAGAATAGGAATAAGAATAAAGCCAAGAACCGTATAGGTCACTATTCTGCCGAAAGTGTAGAGCAACCCGTTTATAAAAATCCGGTGACGGTTTTCTATATCCTTGCTTATAAATCCTATTGCCGTTATGTTTGTAGCCAGCGGGCACGGGCTAACTGCCGTTAAAATCCCCAATATAAAGGCTGTAATAGCGGAAACAGAACTGCTATCTAATAATGATTGAAGAAAGTCCATCTTACAACTGTTTTAACAATTCGTCAATCTTGCTTTTAATTCCCTCTTTAAACTTGTCCGGTGCATTTCTCGCATTGGAGAAACTAAACTCGGTCATATTGTTTACATTCTCTTTTCCGTCTTTCCAGCCATTCACAAACAAAGACGACCATGTAACTTCGTACTTGTCTGCAATCGCTTCATTCTCTTTCTTAGAAATATCTACTACTTTGTAGATAATCTTGCCATTTGCTTTTTCTTGGGAATAAAGACTATCCAAAAGGGCTACTGTATTGGCTTCAATCGCCCTGCAAGTGATACATCGTTGCGCTCCATGAAAATAGAGAACTTCAATGCGGTTAGGCTGTATTTCTCCGTCTTTGTTTTCCTCGTTTTTTTTCTTTGAACCATTTCCACAGGACATTAAGACCAGCATCGCAATCAGTAGAATAAAATAACTTTCTCATAGTTCTATTTTTTATTTGGTTATCAACTCTTTTACTTCCGAAAGGGACAATCTTTTTCCGGCTGATACAACTTTTCCGTCAATCACCAAAGCCGGAAGACCTAAAATGTTGTACTCCATGATTTTCAATAAATCTTCTTCCTTGATTAGTGTTGCATCGCAGCCTAATTCTGAAATAGCTTGTTTAGTGGTTTCATACAATGCTTTACAGCTTGAACACCCGGTTCCTAATACTTTGATTTCCATTTCTAATTCTACTTTAAAGTTAATATAATAATCGTAATTCGTAGAACTACGAACAATGATTTTAAAAAAAGGTGCTGTTATTCACAGCACGATGTACCTTTACATTGGCAATCCCCCAAAAAAGTAGTAAATAACTTTCGTGCGAGTTCCCAATTTTCCCGGTTGATACAATACCGTACTTTTGGCGTTTCTATTTCTCCTTGAATTAAGCCAGCTTCTTTCAGTTCTTTCAAATGTTGAGAAACGGTTGCCTTAGCGATAGGCAGCACTTCGTGTATATCACCGAAGAAGCAACTTTCTTGATTTGCTAAAAAAGCAAGAATAGCCATTCGTGCGGGATGTCCCATTGCTTTGGCAAAACGAGCAATCTGTTCCTGCTCTACTGTGTACGGTTTATCTTTCACTTCAATATCTCCTTTTTATTTGTTGTTCGCAAAACAACGAACAATATTTTAAATAGCAAAAAGAAGTAGGAACTTTTTTTCAGGTAGGTGAAAATTGAGTTTTAGTTTATCGCTTTGTATAGATATCCAAAACGGACTAAACCTGTTTGTGTTGACAGCAAAATAGATGCTGGCGAAAAGAAAAAGAATGTTTCTCTTTTCGCCAGCTTTATTTTTATGATTGGCGGGCTTTTGTTACCTTTGCAGCGTAAGCCCACCACTAAGCGAATTTCTTCGTTTTTTTGTTACTATTTTGTTACCCACTGTTAGTAATAGGTGGGCTTCCTTATTGATAATCAGATTAATACACTCTATGATATATAATTTGTGGCAGAACATCATCAATAGTTATCAGTTGTGGAAGAAAAGAAAAAATGAGATAAAAAATTAAAGTCGCAACTATTTACTTTGTTATACGTAATGCTTGGTATGGTAAACTATATAGTTGCGTTCTATTAAAAATGAATTTGCCGTATATATCTCTTAAAGATTTCTTACGAAACCAGTAAAACGTTTCAATCCTTCTGCCAGTGTAGTACGTGGGCAGGCGATATTCCAGCGCATGAATCCTTTTCCTTCAGTCCCATACATTGTTCCTGCATTGAGCCATAATCCGGCTTCGTTAACCAATCGCTGTTCGAGTTCCTGCGAGTGTATGCCGAGTCTGTGACAGTCCATCCAAACGAGATAGGTTCCCTCCAATACCGTGATAGGAAACTCGGGCAGATGTTCCCGACAGAACTCCTGCATATAGAGAAAATTGGCCTGTAAATATTTGATGAGTTGGTTCAGCCACTCTTCCCCTTCGTTGTAAGCTACTTGAGTCGCAATTACACCAAAAGGATTGACATCACATACTTCGTTATCGTTAATGGCCCGGTCGATTTTCGCTCGACGGTTAGCATCAGCACAAATAATGTTCGCAATCTGTAATCCGGCAATATTGAACGCTTTACTGGGAGATATACAGACTACAGAATGGTGACGGAAATTTTCTGAGATGGAAGCAAACGGTGTGTAACGGTACTCTGGAAAAACCAGTTCGCAATGAATCTCATCCGAAACGACCGTAACATCGTGTCGAATACAAATTTCACCAATACGTACCAGTTCTTCACGTTTCCACACCCTTCCGGCAGGATTGTGAGGATTGCACAGCAGCATCACCTTCACTTTCGGATCAGCAGTCTTACGCTCTAAATCTTCATAATCGATGGTGAAAGTATTACTTGCAAAGACCAACGGTGATGATACCATTTCACACCCATTGTTACGGATTGAAGAAAAGAAACAATTATAGACCGGGGTCTGCACCAATACCTTATCTCCCGGAACGGTCAAAGCCTTGATGACTGCCGAGATGGCTGGGACTACGCCCGATGTGTAAATTATCCATTCACGGTCAATCGTCCAACCGTGACGACGTGCGAACCAGCCTGTAACAGCCTCGTAGTAACTGTCGGGCACACGGGTATAACCGAAAATGCCGTGTTCTACCCGTCGGCGTAAAGCATCGACGATAGCGGGAGCTGTACGGAAATCCATGTCAGCCACCCACATCGGCAATACATTTTCGCTTTCTGCGCTATCCCATTTGTAGGAATCGGTTCCCCGTCTTGAAATTTGTTTGTCAAAGTTGTATTTCATATCTTCATCTTAATCGGTAAAACAGGTACGCTCGTCCCGGAGACGGATTTCACAATCGGCAGGAGCCTTGATGTTCTCATCTATGGTTATGGAACCGAATTCGTCAGCCACAATGCATCCCGACATCGGGTTCTTGATATTTGTAATAGCTCCGTGAATATCGGCTTGCAACGTGCTGTACTCAAAGGTACGGTCGCAGTCAGGTCCGAAGGTACAGTTTTCAAGAATAAGGTCGTGTGCATAGCAAAGCGGTTGCTCACCGGTAATGTGGCAGTTGACCAAACGTAGATTCTTCGAATGCCAGCCGAGGTATTCGCCGTTGAGTTCGGAATCGTAGATGGTCACATTTTCCACTTCCCAGAAGGCATCCTTCGTTGTAATCTTTGCATGATGAATCTCTACATTTTTCACGTACTGGAACACATACTTGCTGTTGCTTTCCAGTCCGTCCACATAAATGTTGTTGCTGAACATGAAAGGATAAGTTCCGCCGTGCAGCTTGAGATTCTTGATGCGGATACCATTACAACGCCAGAATACTTCGTCGGCATCGTTCATCGTTACGTTCTCGATATCTATTTCGTCCATTTCACGGAACATCTTCGGTGCGTCGATAATCGTGTCGGTCATCTTCAGGTGATCGGAATACCACAATGCCGAACGCCCTCCGACATCGAAATAGCAACGGTCGATTTTGAAACCGTGTACATGCCAGAAGGGATAGTTACCCTCAAAGCGGCAATCTACAGCTTCGATATTGCTACATTCTTTGATGGCCGATTCACCGGTACGAATAATCACATTTTCTAGACGAAGGTCGTGGGACTCGAACAAGGGACGCTCGCCCCCGAATTCAGCATTTTTAATCAGTTTCATTTGATATATTGTTTTAGTTGTCAGTCATTATTAATTTTAAAAGTCATGTTCACATTGCTGCGTCCGCGAACTGAAGCCAATCAGGATATAGGCAATTCCTTTTTCTTGAAGCCTTCTATTTTAAGTATTCTTTGAAAAATTCCTCCAGCTTATCGAATGGAATAATGTCTGTCCGGTCATATAAATCCGTATGTACGGCATCGGGAATAATCATCAGTTCTTTATTATCGCCTTTCAGCTTCTTGAAAGTATCCTCACTAAAATAGCGGGAGTGAGCTTTTTCTCCATGAATGAGCAACACGGCACTGCGGATTTCATCGGCATACGCAAGGATAGGTGCGTTGAGAAATGCAAGATTGGAGGTTTTGTTCCAGCCCAAACCGGAGTTGATGGAACGAGGATGATAACCTCGTTCGGTCTTGTAATAATCATAATAATCCTTCATGAACTGCGGCGCATCACCGGTAGGTTCCGGGTTCGTCACGGTGCGGGGATAAGTGTCGGTACGGTAGTCTTCCGTGCGCTGGGCGTTAAACTCCTGACGCATTTTGTAACGTGCATCTGCATTGTCAGCGGCATCGAAGTAACCGTTTGCTGTACAGCGGCTAATGTCGTACATTGTGGAAGCTACCGTTGCCTTGATACGTGTGTCGTTGGCAGCCGCATTGATAGCAAAACCACCCCAACCACAAATGCCAATGATGCCGATTCGTTCGGCATCCACATCCGGACGTGTCGCGAGGTAATCCACCGCCGCCGAGAAGTCTTCGGTGTTGATGTCTGGCGAAGCTACGCTGCGAGGCTGTCCACCGCTTTCACCAGTAAATGAAGGATCAAAAGCAATCGTCAGGAATCCTCGTTCGGCCAATGTCTGGGCATACAGCCCCGACGACTGTTCCTTTACAGCTCCAAACGGACCGCTGACAGCAATAGCAGGCAGCTTACCTCCGAAAATCGTTTTCGGTGCATACAGGTCGGCAGCGAGCGTGATACCGTAACGATTTATGAAAGTCACTTTGCTATGATTCACCTTGTCGCTTTTCGGGTACGTCTTGTCCCATTCCTGTGTCAGATTTAACTGTTCCATATTTTTGTGAGTGTTTTGTGCCGGGCTTTCCGTCAGGCTGAAGAGGCAGAGGAAAGCAGCCATTAAAATAGTTGTACGTTTCATAACCGATGTAATTTAAATTTTTATTGTTTCTTGTTTTCTTTTCATAGTGCAAAATTACAGCGGATTACAGGAAAAGCCGGTAGATGGATTACTGATTGTATAACCTCAATTACAGACATTATTTTACATGCATCTCATCCAACGTTCCCGCTTCAAGCAGATCAGGAAAATCAGCCTCTTTTTCTTGCCGCATTGGTGATGATGATGATGGAGAAACCGATATCGAACAGTAGCAAGAGTCTTGTGCAAAATCTGCCGTCGATAAAGATGTATTGCAGATTATGATACGGCCGACTCCGGCAGTAGGCATGGCACTCGTCGTTTCAACCGGAAGAAGGGAATACAACGAGAACTCCGGAAAGTTGGTCAGTGCAATGCCCGGTAGAACCAATCCGCACAACCCGTTCAGTATGGTGTACCGTTCGGATGGATCTGACAAGGATGGCAGTATGGTTGGTTAGTGATTCCGATTCCATAGGCTATCACTTTTCGTTCCTGTCGATATCTCGGATATGCCTTGCCGGTACACCTCCTACAACCGTGTTGGCCGCTACGTCTTTCGTCACCACAGATCCGGCGGCGATAATGGCGTTGTCACCCACGGTCACACCCCGCAGGATGGTGGAGTTGGAGCCTACCCATACATTTTTGCCTAACCGGATAGGCGCCGGATACATTGCCCCGCGGTCTTCGGGAGCCGTACCGTGATCGAGCGTGGCAAAGACCACATTATGCCCGATAAGACAGCCGTCACCCAACGTCACACCGCCATGATCCTGGAAGTGGCAACCGGCATTGATAAAGACACGACGCCCGATGGTAATATTCTTGCCGAAGTCTGTGTAGAACGGAGGAAACATCTTGAATGTTTCGTCCACAGGTTTACCGGTCAGGCGCGACATGAACGCACGCAATTCTTCTTGTGAATGGTACGAGTTGTTTATCTCACAGGTAACGCGCCGGGCTTCATCGCTCATTTCATCCATCAGCCGATAGATTTCCGGTGTATTGAGTGCACCGCCGGCTTCAATATGATTACAAAAAATCATCTAATGTCATAATATTCTTTTTTCCTATACTTGTTTACTCGTTTCGTATGCCTCTTGCGATTTCGGGTTTCCTTTGATTTCTTCCATGTGCCATACACCACTGCGAAACAGTGTACCCTTTACCATCGGTTTTTCCAAACATCCATTCGCTTGTTGCGCTTGAAATAGGTGACAGACCGCCCCGTTAATCTGTACGTTCTTCGTAAAGCACATACTTATTACCATTTTTCTTGGGAACCGGATCGGACTGTGTTATGGCAGGTATTCCTATAACAAATAAACTTGCAATCATGATGACTGGTATACGTTTCATTATCACTTGATTTTATTAAGTTTTGAATTCCAGAATCTTGATGCAAAGATAAGTACATGACTGAAAATACAGTGTAGATAAATTACAGATGTTATAACCCTAATTACATGATTTCCGGAAAGAATAGCATAAATCTGTAGCCAAGGTTGATACAATGTCTCAATCTGTTATTCTAGAAAATGATAAGTATAGAATTTGAAATCTTAAATTGATGTTAAACAGGAGGGTATGTGAGAATTATAGCCGTGCAATACCCCGGAATTGAGCGAGTGGCTACACCATCGGCATTAGTTATGTTATTTTTACCAATAGTAAACCGGAGCGTATTTATAACAGATGAGAAATTGAATACTGCAAGAAATTATCATGTTGCCTCTTTGGTTGAAATAGTGTTATGAAATAGAGATTTTAATCCATCGAAAATGGCAGGAAGAGCAATGGTGCCATGCACCTCGTCGGGAAATTTTTTATAAATGACATGCAAATGCTTGTTTTTCATTTCAGGGATGATCTTATTTTTTAAGCTGTCGGCCAATGAAAACTGAATAAGTTTGATTGCAGGACGTTGGCGGGTGGCGAAAGCAACATACAAATGTTTGCTGGAGAAGTCTTTTTGATAAACATTCTTTGCTGCTTGTTGTAGAAAGACTCCTCGGTCCCACCATAAACTTGGGTCTATTGCTATATACGAGTCAAAAGACTCGGGATGATTTGACAGTGTCTGTAGGGTAAATAAACCTGCGTATGAATGTCCGACAAGAAAGTTTGTACCGTTGGCAGGAACTTTATTTTCCACTTCCAGACGTAGTTCCTCTATCAGAAAGCGATGGAACTGTTCAGCTCCACCACCTGCCGGCTTATCATAGGGACAAATGGTACCATCCCGGCGGGCGGCTGAGCAGGTAGGAGTGAAATCTCTGGTCCGGTCTGTGTTTAAAACAGCCACAACGATGCAAGGAGGTAAGTTTGAGGTTTTAGAAGAAGAGAAGAAACGCGTAAAACCAACCACGGAATGAAAGAAGGAATCTCCATCCAATAGATAAAGAACCGGATAAGCCTTTCCTTTTTCACCAGCTTTGGTCTCAGGTACATAAATCCAATATTTTCTTTCTTCATTCAGTATTTCAGAAAACAATGTATGACGCGTTCCGATATAAATGGAATCTTGTTTTTGTGCGGAGAGGGGAAATATCCATCCTATTTGTATGAACAGTATTATATAAAGTATCTTCATTTGTTCGTTTTTTGGGGTTGCAAAGTTCGATGAAAATATGGATATGGACAATCCCTATTTTTAGGTATTTCAGAATATCTCCAATGGAATTTCCTCTATGTCTTATGATTTTGTGGAGGTGGCACCGGATGCATCGGAAGGAATTGATTGAACCGGATTTTTAAGTAACTTCTTAGGGGAATTCATTAAAATATCCTATCACTTCTAACATTTCCCGATTAATTTTAGTATTTTTACAGACATACAAAGATTAACTGTAACAAGATATAGATTATTTCTGTCGTCTTCGTATCTATGATGGTGGTTTTCGTAACAGTTTATTATTTTGTTGCAAAGCCGAAAAAGCAGCAAGAAAAGATTTATTCGGCGATGACCACCGATGAACTTATCAGGTTCGTGCAGTCCATGCACTGTGAACTAGTGAAGAGAATTGATGCTGATGCCATTATCATCGGTTTTCAAGGAGGTTATTTTCATTTGTTAAGAGAAAAAACAGGTCAGAATATTCAGTTATATTATAAAGATTTTTACGCATGTAGCTATGAACAGTCTAAAAAAATAGTTTTTGACATTAACAACATTAACTGCCGATACACAGCTTGGACTTGCTATTTGCGTAAAAGTCATGAGGATGGAGAAAGTGAGACACCTTTTACGGCTTGTCTGTCTGCCTGTCTGTTCTTGTCGGGCAGTGAAACTCAGTTAAAACAACATTTGCGGGTATTGCTTGAGTCATCTTTTATGATAGCCCGTAGTTTTAAAGAGTTGGCAGAACAATCTGCTTCAATACAAGACATGTTGGTGAAAAAAGAATTCGAAAATCGCTTGGCTTTGTTGAGACGAAAATTGGAGATTGGACATGGTAAGCTGTTGGAACCTGTCGATGTTTCCCGGCAAGATATGGATCAGATAGAGGATATTCTTTCTCTTTTTGGTACAGTGAAACAGGAAGATATAAAGGGAATGACACTGGTTTGCAATGGGCGGATAGAGAGGCGTACCGAATTATTGTCTATTCTTTCTTTTCGGTTGAAAGATGCTGTGATGGATGAAAAAGGACAGGCGGGAAAAGATGCTCTGATCTGTATTACACTTGCCGAAGGGCAGTTGGTGATTGCGTTGGAGAAAGCTGAAGGCAGTAATGAACGATCTCTTTATTATAAGTTGTCGGCTATGCGGACGGACAGGGTAGATGCTTTTTTCGATGAAACCCAAAAAGGCAGAGTATTCAGTAGTATGATTGAGGTAAGATTGACAACGGATCATGATGATTATTGGGAGTTGAAATATATGTTGGACGATGCTAAAGAAAAAGCGGCAAACAAACAGTTTGACGAACTGACGGAGGAACAACAGGCGTTGCTGGCTTATACCGAGCCTACCTTGCAGACTACTATTTATTGGGGGAAGAAATTTTTCAGGCAGCAATGTTATCTTCAGGCGTTGGGGTGTTATCTTTCTATTTTTCGGTATTATCAAGTCCACTGGACAGAATTGCCGGAGCGTGGCAAGGAAGAATATTATGTGATTTGTTATCATATCGGTTTTGTTTATCTCACATTAGGGCATTTTGAAAAGGCTTATTATTATTTGACTAATGCTAAAAGAAATTCATCCATTCATGCGATTCGTGATTTTACCAACTGTCTCGTCGAAATGAAGGATACAGGAGCTCTTGAGTATATTTATTCTATGGTGAGTTTGGTTGGCAGTCAGATAAAGATGTATGGTGATGAAAAGAATACCTTGTTTCCACTTTATCATTTTCTTCGGCGCAGGGCAGCACAAGTATTAGTAAACTTGAAATATTATTCGCAAGCTAGGGAACTGCTCTATCAAATGCTGGGAGAGGAGGAGAATCGTGAGTTTGCGGAACGGGAATTGCAGTATCTTGAGAGTATGGGTGCAGGTGATGATGCGAAGCGGAACGAGTGAGAAGAATGTGAGGAGGTTGAATGAAAGTTTCATGGAATTTCATAATGGGATGTTGCTAGGAGTAAAGCAGAAATGTGGAAAATGTTCTGTAACATGGACTGCTCTTCATTGAACTCTGTGAATAAAGTGTAATCCCTATACCGTCCTTCTGAGCTTTTGATTTGATGGTATCTTGCCAAGTATCCTTGGATGAGTAAAGGTCGTTGATGTTTATTTTTCTCATCTCTGAAAGAAAAGGTATAGGAGTAGAGCTGGCCGTTGGAAAAAGTGTAATAAATCAGATTTATTCGTTTGGAAAAATGTAACTTCCTCCGTTTGTCCACTATGGAAAATGTTTGTATGCTCTAACAGGAACAATTATATTCAGGCAAGAACTATTATATCTTATCGGGTATAATTCTGTTTGTTATACCAATATTATACCTGAAATGGTATAAATCAATAGATTTGACTGAACTCCATAATGTCGAGCATTTAATATAGTATTCCGTCAATGGCAGAATGCCAACTTTGATGAAAATGACCATAGTACCAATGGCTTATCGGATGGTTGTCGGTTTTGAGATGGTGCAGAAGCATATCCATCGTTTCCCGTCCAAATTGTATATCCTCAATCAATGAAGGATCGTTTATAGTCCATTGGCTAAGGTTGTTTTTGGTAGAATAGTTCACAATGTGAAGGTGCGGTATGTGTGTGACAACTGTATCAATCAGGAAGCTAGCAGGGATGGCATTCATCTTATTTGGATCATAAACAGGAACTTCGTTCTGCCAATATAAATTGCGAGAAATATCATTTTCTTGCGACTCATTTGAATGAACACGGTATTTGTTTCTATTCCATTCATTTATGCGATAGATACGGTCAATAGAGATAGCTCCACCTACACAAAGGATGGTATGATTACAAACTTGTAGAATGGAATAATCGGGAACAGCAACGAAGCGTTTGAAGTTGAGCATTGCGCCATCGAAATAAGCAGGATTATCATGATTGCCTCGCACAAACACAATCCAATTGTTGGCTTGGTTCATTCGCTTGGCGTTTCGTCTAACTATCTGCTCATAGTACTCTTTCTTTTCGAAGCCGAAGCCACAATCCCCGGCTACAATTAGCAAAGTGTCTGTAAGCTGATATTGGATACAGAGTTTGAACACCAACTGATTAAAGTTTCCATGAATATCACCAGAAACAATAATTGTCTTGGCTTCGGGAAAAGATAGTGAGAATATGCCGTTGTGATTCATCTTTTTTTAATAGACTAATTCCATTGTTTTTTTAATTGTACAATTCGATAGTTAATGTTGCTTCTTTTTATAGTTCGTCAATCAATCGCCTAACTTCGTCCATTGAAATTTCTCCTTCTATATGTTTACGAACTATGTTGTGCATATTCTTATCATCTTTTTGATTTTCACGCCATAAGTTGGGGATTCATATAGCTACAAAAGTACAATAATAATCCAGATATTGAATATAATTCACTACATTTGCATTATAAAATCGTACCAAACAGTGAAGCTAAATAGAATAAAGGCGGTTCTTTTGGAAAAAGGTATCTCTCAGACGTGGTTGGCGAAACAGCTTGATAAGAGTTTCAGCATGGTAAATGCCTATGCTTGTAATCGGATTCAGCCTAATTTGGATATTCTACAACAGATTGCAGAGATATTGCAGGTAGATTTGAAGGACTTAATAATTGATAAAAAAGATAGGTAATAATATACAAGCCTTTCTGATGTTATTATTGAGTTAATTGATTAGAATATAAAAATAAGCAATAAGATGGCAAACTTAAATATTGAACAGAAAAAGGTGAAAAGCCTTTTTCAAGAATCGAAATACAACTTCCTTATACCTGATTACCAACGCCCATATGCGTGGGGTGAGATGGAGTGTAAAACTTTATGGGACGATTTGTTTTCGTTCTCTTTCCCAAATGATGACTGTGACCAATTTGTTGACGATGAAGAGTATTTTCTTGGTCCCATAGTAACATTTAAGAATAGAAACCAAATGGAGGTAATTGATGGGCAGCAACGTTTAACGACACTTATGCTTTTGTTAAGGGCTTTTTATAATAAACTAGGTAGTATGAAAGACTCTCGCTCAAAACGGATGAAGGAGGATATTGAAAAATGTATTTGGAGAGCTAATGAATTTGGGGAGTTTGAAACATCTGCTCTGAAAATCAATTCACAAGTTGCTACAGATGAAGATAAAGAAGAGTTTATTGCAATATTGAAAGATGGACAAGGAATTGGCAAAAAAAAGTCGTTACGCAAAGAATTTCAATTTTTTCGTTGAAAAGATAGATGCTTTTCTAAGTAATTATCCATCTTATTTTGCATATTTCCCGGCTCGTGTGTTGAATAACTGTGTCCTTTTACCAATAGAGGCAGAATCACAAAATACGGCGTTAAGAATTTTCTCAACCTTGAATGATAGAGGGAAACCTCTCTCTGATGCAGATATTTTTAAGGCGCAACTTTATAAATATTATTCATCATTTGGCAAAAAAGATGAATTTATAGAAACGTGGAAAAATCTAGATAAGATTACTAGCGAAGTGTTTCATCCAATTTATGGTACACCATTAGATGAATTGTTTACAAGATATATGTATTATGAACGAGCACTTGCAGAGATAAAATCATCAACAACAGAAGCTTTGCGCAAGTTTTATGAAGGAGATGGCAGTTATCCTCTTTTGCATCAGCCAAAGACATTGAGTAATCTTGTAAGCCTTGCCAAATTTTGGCAAGATGTTAACAATCAAGAAACAGAACGTTTCTCAGATAAAGTTCTAAAGCGTTTGTTCGTACTTAGTTATGCTCCTAATGGAATGTGGACGTATATCACTTCTGTGTATTTTATGTACCATCGTGATGAAAATGATGAAATAGAAGAAAATGCTTTTTGTCGTTTCTTGGACTGTATAACAGCTTTCATATGGGCGTATGCTATAACTAATCCAGGTGTTAATTCTTTGCGTACCCCTGTGTATGCGGAAATGGTTAAAATAATCAAAGGCGAAGAAGTAACATTCTCAGATTTCAAATTTTCAGAAGAACGTTATCGTGCGCAAATAACAAATTATGTATTCAATAATAGTCGTGCGATTACAAAATCAATGATTACTTGGTGGGCTTTTCAACATGATAATCAATCATTATTGTCATTGGAAACTAGATTCGATATAGAACATATATATGCACGAAACAGACGGGATAAAGAAAAAAGCTTATCAAATCCTCAGAATGTAGAAATACTTGGGAATAAAGTTCTTCTTGAGAAAAGATTGAATATCAGAGCTTCCGACTATCGCTTTGTAGATAAAGTAAAATATTATAAAGGTTTTACCACTGCTAATGGTCAGGAAAAGAATGGCTCTCAAATTGTAGAATTGGCAGAGATAAGTAATTCATATAGTGATTTTACTGAAACTGATATTATTAATCGTAATTCTAAAATTATTGATTCGTTTGTGAATTTCCTTAGAGTGAATCAATTATTGAAAGAGTAAAGTTATAGCTTTGAATATCAATTTGTTTTTTGACATAAGCTTCCGATAATTTACAATATCAAGAACATGACTCCTGAAGAAAAAGCAAGAATAAAGATAGACCAGTGGTTTGCCGATGCTGGTTGGAAAGTAGTCAACAGGGAGGATTATGAACCTACTTGTACGGCTGTAGCCATAAGAGAAGGTTTATTGAAAGGAAATCTTGAGGCAGATTATTTCCTTTTCATTAATGGAAAAGCAGTAGGGGTACTTGAAGCTAAGCGTGAAGAAACGGATGCTTTTGCTTCAGAGGTATGCGAGCAAGCAGCCTTATATGCAAGAAGTGTTCCGAATATCTATCAGGCATATCAAAAGCCATTGCCTTTTATCTTCACTTCGAATGGTAAGGAACTATATTGCTGTGATTTTCGTGAACAAGATTCTTGTTTCAGGCAGATCATGAATATCCCTACACCACATGAATTGGTAAAGAGGCTGGGAATTGAAGATGCATTTGCCGGACTCCCTACATTGAAAAAGAAAGGGCTGCGTGATTGCCAATATGAGGCAGTGACAGAACTTGAAAAGAGTTTCCGTGCCGGGCAAAATCGGGCGTTGATGGTTCTTGCCACCGGTGTGGGTAAAACATATACTGCTTGTCTTGCTGCCTACCGGATGCTTTCTTATACACCAATGCGTAGAGTGTTGTTTCTTGTAGACCGAAATAATCTTGGAAAACAAGCAGAAGGAGAATTTGGAACTTTCCGTCTGACAGAGAACGGGGAGGCTTTCAATACTATCTTTACGGTCAATCGCCTTCGCTCGTCTTCTATTCCTTCTGATAGCAATGTCGTTATTTCTACAATACAACGTCTATTCTCATTCTTGAAAGGAGAAACTATTGAGGATAATGATGATGACGAGAATGAACCTATAGAGGAAGTAACCTTGCCTCCTAATCCCAACTTACCGCACGACTACTTTGATATGATTATCATAGACGAGTGCCATCGCTCCATTTATGGGAACTGGCGCAAGGTGCTGGAGTATTTCGATACGGCAAGATTGGTTGGTCTGACCGCAACTCCTATCCCTGAAACAATGGCATTCTTCAATAATAACTGCATTGTTAACTACACATTGGAAAAGAGTATTGTTGATGGCGTGAATGTGGATTGTCGGGTATATAGAATAAAAACGCAAGTCACAGAAACGGGTGGGGCTATATTAGAGGGTGAGAAATTTAAAGAAGAAACAAGATATACAGGTGAGGTTAAGATTGTAAGTAGTAAGGAAACCAAAATCTATACAAATAAAGAACTTAATCGGAGTATTATCAATCCGGCACAGATAAAGTTAGTCCTTTCGACCTATCGGGATGTGGTTTATACGGAATTGTTTAATGACCCGCAACGTGAACCAAATATGGACTTTTTGCCCAAAACATTGATTTTTGCTCTCAATGAAGCTCATGCTACAAATATCGTACAAATAGCTAAAGAGGTGTTTGGACGGACTGATGACCGCTTTGTTCAGAAAATTACCTATTCGGCAGGCGACAGTAACGAACTGATACGCCAATTCCGTAACGACAAGGATTTCCGTATTGCTGTCACCTGTACGTTGGTTGCCACCGGAACAGATGTAAAGCCGCTGGAAGTAGTGATGTTCATGCGTGATGTGGAGTCATTGCCTTTGTATATTCAGATGAAAGGGCGTGGAGTACGTACTATTGGTGATGAGCAACTTCGCAATGTTACCCCGAACGCATTCAGCAAGGATTGTTTTTATTTGGTTGATGCGGTAGGCGTGACGGAACATGCGCAAACAGTGGCACCTATAGATGATGCTCCTACAACAAAGACGATTACTCTAAAGGAGCTATTAGAACGTATTAGTCATGGCTATATTCCTGACGAGTATCTCAAACGGCTTGCTGCAACGCTTGCCCGAATATACAACAAGGCGGATGATCCGCAACGGAAAGAGTTTGTCCGTTTGTCTCATGATGACATGAAGGAACTTTCTGCCAGAATATACGATGCACTGGAGAAAGGCATTCTTCCACCGTTTGTAAGCACTGATGAGCCTAACAATGAACGTAAGGGGCTAGTCGCTCCGCTTGCCAATCATGCAGATGCTCGGAAATACCTTCTTATACTTGCAGCCGGATTCGTCAATACATTGATGCCGGGTGAAGATACGCTTATCTCCAAAGGGTTTTCCATTGAGGAAGCAAAAAATACGACAGAGGCTTTTGAAGATTTTTGTAAAAAGTACTATGACGAAATAGAGGCACTGCGCATCATTTACAACAATGAGGGAGAGCCTATAACCTATTCGATGCTAAAGGATTTGGAGAACAGACTTAAAATGGCAAACAATCATTTTACATCCAAACAACTCTGGAACTCTTATGCCATAGTTAACCCTAAAGTGGTAAGGCGTTCCATTACCAAAGAAGAAAGCGATGCATTGACCAATATCATACAACTTGTGCGCTTTGCTTTCCACCAAATCGAACGATTGGATAGCGTAGTTACTACCTCTAAACAGTTTTTCAATCTTTGGTTAGGGCAAAACCAGCGTGAAATAACTGACAAACAGCGAGAGGTTATCAGTCGTATTGTGGATTACATCGCTTCTAACGGAGCTTGTACTATCAGAGATATTCGTGAAGATGATGCTACCCATGCAGCCCAAATGATTAGAGCGTTTGGCAATATGCAGAAGGCAGACGAGGCACTTCATTCACTTTACACATTTGTAGTTTTAAGAAAAGCAGCATAAAGAAATGGCAACAAATAATACAACAGAGCAATCGCTCACCAAAAAAGTATGGAATCTGGCAACCACTCTTGCCGGACAAGGAATTGGATTTACTGATTATATTACCCAACTGACCTATCTTTTATTCTTGAAGATGGATGCCGAAAATGTAGAAATGTTTGGAGAAGAGTCGGCTATTCCAACTGGTTATCAGTGGGCAGATTTGATAGTACTTGATGGCTTGGATTTGGTAAAACAATATGAAGAGACCCTTAAATTGCTTAGTGAGCAGGATAATCTGATAGGTACGATTTATACGAAGGCGCAAAACAAGATAGACAAGCCTGTTTATCTGAAAAAGGTCATCACCATGATTGATGAGGAGCAATGGCTCATTATGGACGGTGATGTGAAAGGAGCTATCTACGAAAGCATTCTTGAAAAGAACGGACAAGACAAGAAAAGCGGGGCAGGACAGTATTTTACTCCTCGTCCACTTATTCAGGCAGTGGTAGATTGTATCAATCCGCAAATGGGGGAAACGGTTTGTGACCCGGCTTGTGGAACGGGTGGATTCTTGCTTACAGCTTACGATTATATGAAAGGTCAGTCAGCAAGTAAAGAAAAACGTGATTTCTTGCGTGACAAAGCTTTGCATGGTGTGGATAATACGCCTTTAGTGGTGACGCTTGCTTCCATGAATCTTTATTTGCATGGTATTGGTACAGACCGTAGTCCGATTGTTTGTGAGGATTCTTTGGAAAAAGAACCGTCAACTCTTGTAGATGTGATTCTTGCCAATCCTCCTTTTGGAACTCGTCCGGCTGGATCGGTGGATATTAACCGCCCGGATTTTTATGTAGAGACCAAGAATAACCAGTTAAATTTCCTCCAGCACATGATGCTTATGCTCAAAACGGGAGGACGTGCAGCAGTTGTACTTCCTGATAATGTTCTCTTTGAGGCTGGAGCAGGTGAGACTATTCGTAAACGCTTATTGCAGGATTTTAATTTGCATACTATCTTGCGTTTACCTACAGGTATTTTCTATGCCCAAGGCGTAAAAGCCAACGTGTTGTTTTTCAGCAAAGGACAACCGACCAAGGAAATATGGTTTTACGACTACCGTACAGATATAAAGCATACGCTTGCCACCAATAAACTGGAACGGCATCATTTGGATGATTTTGTTTCTTGCTATAATAATCGAGTAGAGACATACGATGCAGAAAATACTCCGCAAGGTCGTTGGCGTAAATACCCTGTAGATGAAATTCTTACCAGAGACAAAACAAGTCTTGACATTACTTGGATAAAGCAAGGTGGTGAGGTGGACAACCGTTCATTGGCAGAGCTGATGGCTGATATAAAGGATAAAAGCCAAACGATAAGTGCTGCTGTGGTTGAACTTGAAAAGCTACTTGCGAATATTGAAGAAAATTGAGTTATGGGAAAAGAGATTTTCACAAATGATAAATATATAAACGACCTGTTCTTGAAGGTTGTTAACCTTGTCACGCAGGCAAGGGAACGTGTGGCAACAGCCGTCAATATAGCTGAGGTTTATACTAAGTTCCATATCGGACAATATATAGTAGAATATGAGCAAAAGGGGGAAACAAGAGCCGAATATGGAAAGGCGGTGCTGAAAGAACTCTCCAAACGTCTGACTGATAGGTTGGGAGATGGATGGTCATATTCAACTCTTAAGAATATACGGCAGTTTTATATTGTTTTTTCTAAAGGGCTAACCAGTGGTTGTCCAAAGCCGAGTCAAAAGGCTAACCAGTGGTTAGCCGATTATCCGAAGTCAGAGGAATGTATCTCTGAGCCGACATTCGCTCTCTCATGGTCTCATTATCTTATACTGATGAGGGTGGAAAATCCGGATGCCCGCAGTTTCTATGAAATAGAATGTACTCAACAACAATGGTCTAAAAGACAACTCAGCCGTCAAGTAGGAAGCTGTCTTTATGAGAGATTGGCTTTGAGCCGTAACAAAGATGAAGTAATGCGGTTGGCTAAGGAAGGACAATCTATTGGGAAACCATCAGACATTATCAAGAATCCCATCACATTAGAGTTTCTTGGTCTAAAACCCGATGCAGTTTATTCAGAGTCTAAATTAGAGAATGCCATTATCAACAAGATGCAGCAATTCCTATTAGAACTTTTATGTAAAGGTTTGCATAACATTTCTTATGCCAACAAATTTATTATGCAAAGTGACTTAAACTAAATCACAGCTACAAAAGTAATTATAAAAAGATTTATCTCCATCACTTTGCATAATA
>ENA-OQKB01000068-OQKB01000068.1-human-gut-metagenome-genome-assembly--contig:-NODE-68-length-24956-cov-6.134762_pt1 | contig 24956 bp, 24 predicted proteins | sample MGYA00242646_ERZ504793 | MGnify/ENA primary metagenome ERZ504793 (study PRJEB26092, sample SAMD00036409) | human gut metagenome | host: Homo sapiens | study: EMG produced TPA metagenomics assembly of...
ATTACAAAACTAATTATTAGCTACTAGCATCTACATTTCATTTTCTCCATACAATAGATAATATTACCATCCCTATAGAATCCTTTAACCATAACAATACAATAATGTATACCATTATACCTACACATATCATAGTAATCAATGTACTAATAATACTTAGTCCTAGTAATGAAATAAAATACAGAACTCCTCCCATGACAATACCTCCTCCTACATAATGCAAATGCTGTTTTTTCAAAAATTGTATAGGAATATACTTTCGTCCGATCAAAAACATAGAAACCGTAACAGCTACTTCTGCCAACATATAAGCCACAGCAGTACCATTATGCCCGTAACGGGGAATCAATAAAACATTAAAAAACACATTGACTGCCGCACCAATCAAAGTACAGAGTATAACGATATTTATTTTTCCTAAAGGGTAAAGTACCTGAATGCCCATTACTCCTGACAAGCCCACCATAAGAATATTAGATGCCACAATTTGAGAGGTTAATACAGCAGGAGCAAAACCTTCGCCACTTAACAATAAAATAATACTAGGACTAGTAAAAATCAAACCTACTGTCAAAGGCATAGCCAAAGCCAATACAAAATCATATGATTTCTGAATCAAAATTCTAAATTCGTCCATCCTTCCCTCCGCTATCAAATTGGAGGTACGTGGCATTATCACCGCACCTAAAGAACTGGATATGCTCATGGTTATCATCATTATTTTAGTAGCTGCCGTAAAATATCCCACAGCCTCTGCATCCTTCATAAAACCTAACAAAACATTATTCAATTGAAGATAAATGCTAATGACAACATTCAGAGCAAACACATGCAATGCTGGTTTCAAGTGCCTCAACGGGTGTAGTGCACGAAAATCAATCACATCTCGATGTAAGTACTTCCGCAACCGAATAAAGTTAAATATATTTCCACCGAGAACACCGAGAACAGTATATGCACCATACCACAAAATATCCTCCTTGGTCTTTACAAAAAGAAAAAGCAGAACTACGGAAAGCAACTTTACCAACAACCCCCGAATAGCAACATATTTAAAATCTTCTATTCCTTGATAAAACCATTCGCAACCTATCGCCGTAAAAAAAATGGTGGCACTGAGCAGAAGAAACAAAGGTATATCGGTTTGCACCTTAGTTACCGTCAAGCAAATGACAGCAACAGCCATATAACCCAAAAGAGTAAGAAAGGCATGTAACAATAATATTTCAACTGTAATCCGTGTCATTTTTTCCGGATTATCCCGTACTTTAGCTACCTCACGTATAGCATACATCGGAATACCCAAACAAGTGAACAAGCTGATATAGGAAATAATGGATTGAAAAAAGTTCACTTGTCCTATACCATCCGCCATCATTATACGAGAAGCGTAAGGAAAAGTAATGAGTGGAAATAAGAGTTGGGAAGCGGAATTTATCAGATTAAATAGATAATTCGCTTTTACTGATTTCGCCATTATAAATATATAACTGTTATTTTGGCACTGAATGCACTAGAATAAGGTCAAGAAAGCAAAAGGGAAGCAAATGCTTTGATGATTTTCATTGTTGTATTTCCCTATTCGAAGTCCTTGCACCACGTATATCCTCAATAACCTCATCTGCCGTACGATCATCTTCCCATTGTCCTGCAAATTCTGAGGTCCAATCGAGAAGAGTATCTGGCACATCATCATCAGCTAGTAAAGAAGCAGACACTTGTTTTATTGATCTTAACTTAATATCAGAACCTAAGCCTTTCAACGTATTCATTGAACAACTTTTTAACGAAATATATGAAATCAGACAATTAGCATCCAATACTATATCAATCATTATAAGGCACTCTCAAATGTTCTTTCAATATAGCCTCATTCTTATCCTGATCCCACAGACCTTCATCCCACAACTTATCCATATCCTCCTCTACTCTTTGAGCAAAGTAGGCTGTCAAAGATTTACGTATTTCTTCCAAGGCACGCTCGCCTTTAGCATAAGAAAACATCTTTAACAAGTGTAACTGGACTGGGTTAAAAGGTTCTGATTTCATATTCTCTAGTTTTTATTGCAAACAAAAGAACAAATTATATTTCACTTATCCTAGCGATTCAACCTGTTTTTAATTCACAACACTGTTCTTACCAGCTACAAAGCCATTTCAATGCCTCAACCACCGATCATAATCATCCAACCGGTTGATCAGCTGCTGCTTACTCTTTTTCGGCTTTTCCTCTTTCTTCCACGGATCAACCGCCTCGTGCGCCAAATGATAATAAATACTGCTATCCGTACAACCATAAAGTGTAACCACAGCAAGTGCACGCGACTGCTCCGCCTTGACGAGAGGAAGCATCGTCTGCATAACGCCAACCAGCTTTGCCGCCTCTTCTTCCATACCCAATATAGTATAAGCCGGCAGCAAAATGGCATAAAGCTTGCAACGCATCACATCCGTATCCATCCGGAGATTGCCATATTCTTTCAACGCTCTGGCAGCCAGAGAACGATCTTCCTCACTCACCCCCTCCGCACTGTGATAACGCTGAAGAGCACTGTGCAAACCATTCAACATACAGTCATTGTCCAGACGGGTATATACATGCTTGTCCTCATCATTCAGGGCAATTACCTCGTACTCACCCGGCATCACACGCAGCAGCGGAACCCACATCCAGTTCTCCACACATACCATCACATCCTTTCGCCCGGCTCCCGGCTGAATGACAACAGTCGCCTCCACCCCCTTAAACCGTCCCTCGGTAATGCGTATCCGGTCGCCCTTGCGCAAACCATCCGGCTGGGGTATATAAACAGGAAGTGTATTGGAATAAGAACGGGCCACCCACTGCAAATTCTCCATTGCGGCATCGGAAAGGTAAGGAAAATACTCCCGCTTCCGTTCCCTCACCCGAGGCAGGAAACTGAGTACAGGAAAACGTTGCATCAGTTGGAAAACATCACGCTCGGAGGCACGGACAAATACATAGTTGAAGAGTAAGGGACGCTGGGTATTGACGAATTTGCCGTCTATACGCCTCACTTCCTGATAGGAAGGAGCAAAAAAGCCGAATGAGGGCTCGCCTGCCTGTATGCGCCGGTCCTGTTCCCGTTGCAAACCGCGCACTCCTCCCCGATGACAGTCGGGAAGCGACAACACATACCAACGCACGGCATTGTTATTCCGCAAAGCCTCCAACGCTTCGGGAGATGCCACAGAACGCTTCGGTTTATCAAACTGATGGGATAGCTTTTTCATGAGGTTTATCGTCAGAAATCCACGCTGACCGATACTGGAAGACCATATCAGCGCAGTGTTTATAACTGGCTGATAAATAGTATTTTACACAGATTTCATTTTGTATTTCTGAAATCTTTTATTTGTTGTTTCTTTCGTCCGAAGACGTCTTTTCTGTCTGCTTTTTATAGACATGTTTATACCCTCAAAAAAGGTTCTTTACCCTTTATATAAAAGGAATTTAGAAACTTTTTGAGGGCACAAAGATACACTATAATTGTGTATTACACAATAAAAGCGCTTAAAAAAATAAGGAAAACTTAACTTTTGTATAAGAAAATAATCAGAAGATATTTTTAATTATCTTTTCTAGCCTTCTCTGACCTATACGCTTTAACTAATTCTTTTACTAGCCTGCATTCTATGTTTCTAATTCCAACTCTGCATGACGAGAACTTTCTACGTGCAGACATCGCAACCTAGCTCCATCAGCGCATGAAGTTGAGCATCCGTAGGTTCTTCTAATGAATTAAGCCGATAAGTATTCAATTCCATCATTAAATATCTTTATATTGAGATAGGAACAAAGATAAACTTTTTATTTTGAACGATACAAGTTCTTACCTCGGTTTCTTCATTTCACACTCCATCGGAGAGCTCTCCTTGCATCAGAACGTCATCATCACCATAAACCGAACGCCCCATTTATACGAAGACTATCATTACTGCACGCAAAAGCCTTTTCTTGCCTAATATCACGACAAGTCTTTTCTTAAAGTCTTTAATAATAGAATATCTTTTTTTATTTCGGATATTTCGTCATACTCTTCAAAAGCCAAAACGGGTTTAAGAATGTTTTGCTCAAAATCGACAGCCGTATCCTCGCATAATTTTGAACCCATAGATACCAAAGAATTATACAAACAATGTCCTCGGACATACAGATAGGCATTCTCTTTTTTCATTCCTAGAGTGGCATAATAAGCAGATTCCTTATTGAAATCAAACCCACAATTGTCTATTATGTCTTTTGTTTTTTCTAAAAGTTGAAAGGACAAACGCTCTAAAAATTGCTTGCCATTACTTTGCTCATCCTCTTTTCTATATTGCAGTGATATGCATTGTCTGAATCTGTCCCGATTAAAAGATGTAAGTCCATTTCTTTCTTGATAGAGCATCAATAAAAAAGGTTCATACACGATAGCAGAATATTGTTCCAAAAATAAGGTGAAGTCAAATCCGTTTTGTTTATGATCAGTAAAAGAACGCTGTAGTTTGGCGGCAAAAGCACAATGATTCTCCCATGAATAGGTATAGGTCTGCAAAATTCCATCGACAGCCGATATATCCTCTCCAGCCAGACGGCGCAAGTCACTGTCAATACAAATAAAAAACTTCTGAGAAAGAAATCCTTTATATTTTAAACATTGAGCACACCCTGCCGTACGGTTTCCCTTCTCATTCATCGTAGCAGGCTTGAATTTATAACGTCCGGGACGATATTTAAGCAAAAGTTGTTCCCAAAACCATATATCGTCTTTATCCTCTACATGAACAACCGAATCCACCTTGTATAATAAGGTAGATGCCGCCAATCGTTTGGCCACATCCTTAAAAAACACATGCTTGTCCACCGCCATCACCGGTCCTCCAAATCTTCTATGAAGATAATTTTATCCTCCCAGCCATTGACGAAAATATTGGGAGAATGAGTGGTCAAAATCAACTGGCATTGAGGGTTCAACAGACGTAATTTTTCTATCAGTTTGTCCTGCCAGCCAATATGCAGGGAGATTTCCGGTTCATCCATCAGTAGAACATTAGGCTTCTCTTCTTGCAGAAAAACCGTAGTCAGAATTAATAAGATTTGTTTTTCACCGGAAGACAATTGTTCCAATTGTATTTTATCCTCCGTTATGACTTGCATTCCTTCTAATCTTTTAATCAAGAACACAAGACTATTACTTTGGGGATCAATGGAAATTTCCTTGTTCGTCTCTCCTAAAAAAGAATTCACGACCTGAAAGTATGTTTCAATCCGTTTCCTTATCTTATCTGCCTCCTGCGGAAAATTCAGCATTTTCATACGATAATCAAAGAAAGAAGTGCCCTCTCCGTTCTGGTTGATAATGTTTTTCAAATCTTGAAGCAAGATACTTTCGGTCTTTTTTTCGTCGTTGGCGGGAATGTCGAAAGAACGGATATAGGTAACCGGACTGGATATTGCATTTCCGCTCAACGATTCGGCTATTTCCTTTTTAGTCTTTTGACCGGTATAATAATCGTGTATCAAATTCAGCAAGGTCGTTTTACCACTGCCATTGATGCCGACAAGGATATTCACATCATTGTTCAAGTCTGCCCAGTGAAGATTTATTCTTCCCCACATCCTGACCACTTGAAACCGTTGAATATATTTATATGCAATTTCCATAAAATGTTTTTTATACACAAAGCTACTATTTTTTCAGCTAACAGGCAATTAATTATTTAGGAAACATTCACCGATTCCCCGAAAAGAGCATCTCTCCTTGCATCAGAACGTCATCATCACCATAAACCGCACGCCCCATTTGTTCGCATCGGGATGATCCAGATAATTCAGACGGCGGACATAGTCTATGTGCAATATCTTGAAAATATTGTGAATACCCACAGAGCATTCCATGTACGGGGTCTTCGGGTCCATCACAAAGCTGGTAGGACGTCCGTCACGGGTCGGGAACAGGAAGAGCTCGCTGTCACCCGGATGCTTCATCGGATTGTTCTTGTCGGTTAAATGACCATACAGCATCTTGAAGCCGATAGCCTCACGCCACTTCAGTTTTTTCAGCAAAGGAATACGGTTAAAAATCTTACCGTTCAAATCCCACGATACATCCAGAGAGGCGTAACGGTCGTTCAGGAACTCCATATTATTAATCAAGTTGAAAGTCTCGCGCTGCAGGATATAGGACAAGTTGGCCGCCGGCATGATCAGCAACGGGAACGGAACTTTGTTCCACTGCGCACCGCCTTTCACGAACATGTCGATCTTACCCCATGACGAGAACCAGAAACGCTTGTACAGCCCGATCTCTGTCAAGTTATAGTTATACTCTCCGCCCAGCACGCCCTTGAAACCGGCCGTGTGCGACAGCGTAAATACCGGAGCGTCAAAAGAAACCGGAATACGGCGTTGCTTGGTATTGACAAATGTCTCACCCGGAGCGTAACGGAAGGCCAGGGAGGCTTCCATGGTCTGAATCTCAGGAACCAACGTTTTCTGGTCATCATTGGTTATATAGGCCAGACCGCCGGTAGGCTCGTCTGTGCTGTGTTTCACTTCCACCGTGGTCTTCAGGCCAAACTGTGTCTCGTTCTCATACTTCAAGGCGATATTCCGCACGTAGGACATCTGGTCTACCGTAGAAGTCTTGAAAGATACGAACACGTTGTCTTTATCTGTCTTCAGGAACTTATCCGTGGGAGACATCACATCATACTGATAGCTGAACGTGATGGAGTTCTTCGGGAACTCGCGCGGCAGGTATTCCTTCTTGTTGAAAGAGTATTCCACCTCACCCATATACTTGGAACGATGATCCTTGAATCCGTAAGCGTAATATCCCTTGAAGAACAGATGCGGATTCAGGTTGGCCGTGGTCTGCGCGCTCATACGCAGACGCAATCCGTCGATATAGTTATTGGAGATCATGGTGTTTACCGGACCGATATCTACCTTGCTGGGATGCTCCTTGGTCCCGGTTTCCACAAAGTTCTCGATAAACGCCTTCAATACAAAAATCACATATTTGAATCCCGGCATCTGCTCCAGACGCTTTACCAGCATATCCATAGAACTCTCGGTCTGCGTAAGCGGAACCGGCCGGTATTGATTCCAGAAATCGTCTCCGCGCATCATGGCGTCCGCCTCTTTGATCTCGGCCCCCTTACGCTTGAAAAGTTGCTGCGGAAGCTCATCGAAGGCATAATCAGAGTAACGGGTAGTCCTTCGTATCTGGAATCCTTGCATGATCTTCATCAAGGTCATCTCCACAATCATGTCATCGGTTTTCAACACCCACTCCCCATTGGGCAATTGCTCGAACTCCTGAATAATATCCATATTGTCTACAAAGTTCACCCCCGATTTCTTGGGCAGGTTCATTGTACATTTCTTCACCGTATAAGACGAGTCGGCCAATACGTAAAGATGCCCCGTAAAACCGAAGTCCTGCGAGTTATTGGGAACGAAGGTGAGATGGAAACACTTGTCCTTGTCCACGAATGTGGTGTCCATAATGTAAAACTTATAAAAAGAGATGGCATCACTGGACGAAATAGGGCTGATGAAAGGATACTGCAACAGACGGATATCATTGTCGTAAATATTCACATCCGTAAATACATCCTTCAGCACCGTGCTCAGCATATCTCCCGTTGCAAACAGCTCGTTCACCCCCGTAGAGCTCATTCCTTTGATAATGGTCTTCTCACTCTTGGGATGTTTACGGTAAATTTTCTGCGAAGCGGTCTCGTCCACCGAAATAGGAAGGATGAATTTATTGGTTTCCTCACAAAGTTCGATCTGGTCTTTCAGGAAAGGCATCTTTTTATACATGCCTTTTTCCAGCATCTCGGGAGTCACATCATTCAGTGACATCGTGATCTTCTGATACTTATTGTACTGATAGTAATCGTTCTCGCTCAGCTTATTATTCTTTTTATGAGCGATCACCTTCTTCATCAGTTCCACTGCCGGATTATTCTTACGGGAGTATTTCTCTCGTTTGGGCTTCACCACCACTTCGTCCAGCATGATATCATCCGGTCTCATCCTCACATTCAGGTTCTTGGTGACGCCGGGAATTATATTCACCACTTTTGTTACATATCCCACCGCCGAAAAGGTGAGTTTATTCCAGCCTTTACGGGTTTCGACCTTATAATTTCCATCATTATCGGTAATACTTCCTACGCCTTTTCCTTCATAAAAGACTGACAAGTAGGGTATGGGTTCATTCGTCAATGAGTCTGTTACAACGCCTTGTATATTTTGAGCTGACACCGAAATGCAGCATCCTAATAACAAAAATAGTAGAAACGACTTGATATATTTTGTCTTCATTCTTTTCACCGCTATTTTTATGAGGGAACAAAGTTAAGCATTAACTTAAAAGAAAGTTGCTAATATAAGCTAATAAATACAGAAATCTTACATATTGACCAATAAATAGGTGAAATTTAACACCGGAAGAACCATTATGCAGCAAATAAAAAAGGGGTCTTTTCACAAAGCCCCTTTTTAAGTTTTCAATAGGTATTAGTTTTTTTTAAGGTAAAAGATTGTTTTCAGGATAACGATGCAAATATCGAGCCTTTTTTTAAACCAGCCAAATAAAAACTATGCCATACAACATGTTTTTAGATTTTCTGTCTTTTTTGGCAGATTATTATTCAAAATGATCTTTATCGGCCTCATTATATATACAAAGGTAGCAAAATATAGACTAAACAGCATTTTAATGAGTTTTTCTTTTCCCAAGAAATGTCCATCTACCTTATCGCGATGTTTCAGCACCTTTGCATCGATGAAGAAAACAATTTCTTCGGCGATATTGGTTATATGGTCTCCGGCACGTTCCAGCTTACGGATAACGGTGCCGAGTTCCAGGCAAGTCAGGAAATTATCGGGGTGTGTTTCCAGATATTTTGTAAGGACGGCAGGAGCAGCCGCATTGATTTCGTCCAGCAAATTATCTTTACTGAATACATTGAGGGCTAACTCCAGATTTTCTTCATTCAACGCGTTCTTGGTCATTTCGAGCATACCGAGCACTTGTCTCAGCATCTCTTCTATACGCAGGCTGTGGAGCAGTTCACTATCCAGCACGGTTTCCTCGCTTCTCACCACAAAACGGGCTATGCCTTCGGCAAAATCTCCCAAACGCTCCAAATCACTGTTTATCTTGAACATGGCCAGCACAAAACGCAGGTCAATGGCTACCGGATTGTATAGAGCGATAGTGTCCTCTACATCACTGTCTATTTTCAACTCGAACGCATTCACCCTTTTCTCACGGACAATGACTTGCTGTGCCTGGTCACGGTTAAAGGTCAGCACAGCCTCTCCTGCCCTGTCCAGCTGATTGTAAACCAATGTCCACATCTCGTTCACTTCCTTCTTCAGTGATACAAGTTCTGATTCTATAAATTTCACCATATTCTTAATTCTTGTTTTGTTTATCATTATTTCTTTCACCGCAGATTGCGCAGATTCACACTGATTTTAATTTTCCGGACAGAAGAATAAAAAGACAAATCCGTACCATTAGATCTGAAAAGCAAGCAAGCCCGCATCGGGTTGTGGCACATCAGTTCCAGTTTTATCTTATCTCCCATCTGTGCAACGCTGTGATGAATGCTTTACCCGAAACGCCCTGTAATATAATTCTGGGTCGCTTCCTTGCCCGGATTCGTAAATATTTTCTTCGTATCATCATATTCCACCATATTGCCCATATAGAAGAAGGCTGTCTTGTCACTGACACGCGCGGCCTGCTGCATGTTGTGGGTGACAATAACGATGGTATATTCTTTCTTCAGCTCATGAATCAACTCTTCTACCTTGGCTGTAGAGATAGGGTCCAGTGCCGAAGCCGGTTCATCCATAAGCAGAACCGAAGGAGATACGGCCATGGCACGGGCTATGCACAACCGCTGCTGCTGACCACCGGACAGGGCAAACGCAGACTCTTTCAACTTATTCTTCACCTCATCCCACAATGCGGCTCCTTTCAAGGTTTCCTCCACCCTGTGGCGGATAAACTCATTATCTTTCACCCCATTTACCCGAAGCCCGTAAGCCACATTCTCGAAAATACTTTTCGGGAACGGGTTGGGACGCTGAAAGACCATCCCTACGCTCTTGCGCAACTCATCCACCTGCACGGACTTGTCGTATATATTTCTCCCGTCAATCAAAATCTCCCCCTCCAGACGAGAGCCGGGAATGAGGTCGTTCATGCGGTTGAACAGACGGAGGAAGGTGGACTTGCCACAACCGGACGGGCCTATGAAAGCCACCACCGATTTCTCTTCAATCGTCATGCTTATATCTTTCAGTGCCTGAAAATCACCATAGAAAAAATTTACATGTTTTGCATCTATCTTATTCATATTCTTAATGTTTTAATAATTTGCTGATTTGTCTATGTGCTAATGTACCAATGTCCGTGCGGTACACAGCGCAACCCATCGGCACACCGACAAATTATTAATTCGTTTTTACTTTGTTGGAAAAATACCGGCGGAGTGCATTTGCCAACAGGTTTATAATTAAAATAATAAGGATCAGTACCAACGCCGTACCGTATGCCAAAGGAAGCTGTGACTCCATATCCGTTCCGCTGGTAGAAATCACATAAAGGTGATAAGGCAATGCCATGCATTGGTCCAGAATGCTATGCGGCAGTTGCGGCAGGAAGTAAGCGGCACACGTAAACAAGATGGGCGCCGTTTCACCCGATACACGTCCCAAAGCCAGAATCAGTCCGGTAATGATGTTGGGCATCCCCATAGGCAGAATCACATGCCAGATGGTTTGCAGCTTGGTCGCGCCCAAAGCCAGACTCCCTTCACGGAAGCTGTCGGGAATCGCCTTCAAGGCTTCTTCGGTGGTGCGTATCACCAAAGGTACACAAAGCAATCCCAACGTCAAAGAACCGGCCAGGATGCTGTCGCCGAACCCCATGTATTTCACAAACAGTGCCATACCAAACAAACCGAACACAATGGACGGAATACCGCTCAGGTTATTGGTCATCATCCGGATAAAGCGGACCAGCTTGCCTTTCGGCGCATACTCGTTCATATAAATGCCACTCATCACTCCCACCGGAAAAGCGAACAGCGCACTGCCCGCCATCAGATAAAAAGTACCTACAATGGCCGGCCATATACCGCCACCCGTCATGCCGTCACTGGGCGCCGTGGTCAGAAACTCCCAGCTGATTACTCCTATACCTTTATATATAATAAAACCGAGAATGGCGAACAGAATGAGGACAATGCTATAACTCAACAGTTTGAAAATGCCGAATGCCAGCCATTGCGAACGTCTTTTACGCACCCCTTGCCCGACAGGGAAAACATCTTGCTTCATATCTTAAATACTTAATTAATCATTTGTCAATCTATCCATATACCCATTGGCTACGCTGTGTGCCGCATGATCATTAGCACACCGGCAAATCAGTACATTATTTATTTGTTCTTGATGAAATATATTCTACACTAAAGTTGATAAGCATCGTGATGAAAAACAACACTACTCCCAACAGGAACAGGGCTTCATAGTGCGCGCCGCCCGCAGGTGCCTCTCCCAGTTCTGCTGCAATAGTCGCCGGAATGGTACGGAGCGGTTCCAGAATAGTGGTGGGTATCACGGCCGCATTTCCTGTAACCATCAGCACCGCCATCGTCTCGCCTATGGCACGTCCGATGCCCAGGACAACGCCCGAAGTGATTCCCGAAACAGAGAAAGGTATCACCACCTTATATATAGTCTGCCAACGGGTAGCGCCCAATGCCAGACTGGCTTCGCGCATGGCACGGGGGCAATTCCGCATCGCATCCTCGCTTACGGTAATGATAGTGGGGAGTGCCATGATAGCCAAAACAATACTTCCGGCCAATCCGGTCTCGCCCACAGGCAGATTAAAGACTTTCTGAATAAGCGGTACGATGACTATCAACCCAAAGAAACCGTAGACCACGGACGGAATACCACTGAGCAGCTCAATAACCGGCTTCAGAAAACTACGGGTCCGATGGTCGGCCACCTCGGACATATACACCGCCACCGACAAGCCGAAAGGCAAAGCGAACAGGATGGCAAAGAAACTCACCCAAAGCGTACCCGTAATCAAAGGAAGAAATCCGAACTGAGGGGCGGGAGTAGCCGTAGGGAACCATTCCTTTCCGGCAAAAACCTCGTCAAAAGAAATAGACTCGTCTTTCAGCAGGTGGCCCGGAAAATCCTTCTCTATAAATTTGGAGGGAACAAAAGCGATGATGCCTGGATTACCGGCAACGATCTCGCCGATGCACCGGGGGGCTTTCTCGTACCCGGCTCCCAACTCTTCCTCCGAGAAATAGGAGGTGATATCCTCCAACCGGAAAACTTTAACCTCCGCGTCCGGTCCTCCCAGCTCTTTCCAGTTGGTAATCTCTTCGTCAAAAACGTCTTTTATTTGTGCCGCACTCAGTTCCTGCACCGGATTGGCTTTATTCACCGCCAGCACATATCCCTCTTCTATGACTTTTTTATTAAAAAGTCCCAAAGCTTCCGCAAACAAGAATACGACAATCAGCAAAATAGTAATGCTCGTTACAAAACCGCTGCAAGTCAATATTCCTTCTACAATCTTTTCCCAAACTCGTTTCATACAGTTTTAGTCTTCTATTTTAATAACCGATGCAAAAAAAGCCTCTTTATATTAAGGTGATATGAAAGAAGCTTGAAGTATTTGCTACAATTATATTACAAACTTGTTACAAGCAAAGACAATCCTGATCTTATTGCCATTTTCCCGCAAGGACGGATTCAATCCACCCTTGCCGGCGAATATTGCCCGTAACAGAATCGTAACACACCAGTAAAACAAATGACACAAGAAAACGTTTCTTTTGCACACGAATTAATATAAGAACTTATGAATCAATTAAAAGCTCTATTTCTTTTTATTCTATTGGCTTGTAGTCTGAATATTACCGCACAACGCATAAAAGGCAGTGACACGGTGTTGCCTGTGTCACAGGAAACAGCCGAGATTTTCATGAAAGATGATCCCGACCGGCGGGTAACCGTCACCGGCGGAGGAACCGGAGTGGGAATTTCCGCCCTGATGGACAACACGACAGATATCGCTATGGCTTCCCGTCCCATCAAATTCAGCGAAAAGATGAAACTGAAAGCCGCCAAACAGGAAGTGGAGGAGGTAATCATAGCGTATGATGCCCTGGCCGTCATTGTAAACCCGTCCAACCCTGTCAGCCAACTGACACGCCAGCAACTGGAAGCCATATTCCGCGGCAAGATAACCAATTGGAAGCAACTGGGAGGACCCGATATGAAAATTATTGTCTATTCCCGCGAAACTTCTTCGGGAACTTACGAATTTTTCAAAGAAAGCGCCCTGAAGAACAAGAACTACATGAGCAGCAGCTTGTCCATGCCCGCCACCGGAGCCGTGATCCAGTCTGTAAGCCAGACCAAAGGCGCTATCGGCTATGTAGGACTGGCCTACTTGTCCCCCCGGGTGAAAGCCATCGCCGTTTCCTACGACGACGGCAAGCACTATGTACTGCCCAGCCTTGAAAACGGAAAGAAGAAACTTTACCCCGTAGTACGCCCTCTTTACTACTATTACAACGTAGCCAATAAGGAAAAAGTAACCCCGTTCATCGAGTATATCCTGTCGCCCCAGGGGCAAAATATTATAAAAAACGGTGGATATATTCCTGTGAAATAAAGGATATCCCAAAAAGAATGCGTACTTTTGCAGCAAAAGTGTAAAATTGATATCACAATGACTGAAATGAACGCTACAGAAGCTACAGAGAAGAAAAGTCTGAACTTCATTGAACAGGCAGTTGAGAACGACCTGAGAGAAGGTAAAAACGGAGGGAAAGTACAAACCCGCTTTCCGCCCGAGCCGAACGGCTACCTGCACATCGGTCATGCCAAAGCCATCTGTCTGGATTTCGGGATAGCTGCACGCTATGGTGGCGTATGTAACCTGCGTTTTGACGACACCAACCCGACCAAAGAAGATATGGAATACGTGGAAGCCATCAAGGAGGACATCCAATGGCTCGGATTCCAGTGGGGAAACGAATATTATGCATCCGACTACTTCCAGCAATTATGGGATTTCGCCGTCAATCTGATAAAGGAAGGAAAGGCTTATATAGACGAACAGAACTCAGAACAAATCGCGGCACAAAAAGGCACTCCCACCCAACCCGGAACCGAGAGCCCTTACCGCAACCGTCCCATCGAGGAAAGCCTGGAACTGTTCAAACAAAATGAACAGCGGTGAAATAGAAGAAGGCAAAATGGTGCTCCGTGCCAAAATAGACATGGCAAGCCCCAACATGCACTTCCGCGACCCTATTATTTATCGTGTGGTAAAGACTCCGCACCACCGTACAGGCGAAACCTGGAAAGCATACCCCATGTATGACTTCGCACACGGACAGAGCGACTATTTTGAAGGAGTGACCCATTCGCTGTGTACCCTGGAGTTCGTACCCCACCGTCCGTTGTACGACCTGTTCGTGGACTGGGTAAAAGAGGGTAAAGATCTGGACGACAACCGTCCTCATCAGTATGAGTTCAACAAACTGAACCTGAACTACACCTTGATGAGCAAGCGTAACCTGCTGATTCTGGTAAAAGAACATCTAGTAAACGGTTGGGACGACCCCCGTATGCCGACTCTCTGCGGTTTCCGCCGTCGCGGCTACTCGCCCGAGTCCATCCGCAAATTTGTAGACAAGATAGGTTATACCACTTACGATGCCCTGAATGACTTCGCCCTGCTGGAAAGCGCTGTCCGCGAAGACTTGAACAGCCGTGCCACCCGTGTATCGGCAGTCATCAATCCGGTGAAACTGATCATTACCAACTATCCCGAAGGACAGGTGGAGGAAATGGAAGCTGTCAACAACCCGGAAGATCCGTCGGCAGGCACACACACCATCGAATTCAGCCGCGAACTGTGGATAGAACGCGACGACTTCATGGAAGATGCCCCGAAGAAATATTTCCGTATGACTCCGGGACAGGAAGTGCGTCTGAAAAGCGGATACATCGTGAAATGCACAGGCTGCAAGAAAGACGACAACGGCAACGTGGTGGAGGTATACTGCGAATACGATCCCGACAGCAAAACAGGTATGCCGGGCAGCAACCGCAAAATCAAAGGTACCATCCACTGGGTAAGCTGCGCACACTGTCTGCCTGCCGAAGTACGCCTGTACGACCGCCTGTGGAAAGTGGAGAACCCGCGTGATGAGATGGCCGCCATCCGCGAAGCAAAGAACTGCGACGCACTGGAAGCCATGAAAGAAATGATCAACCCCGACTCGTTGAATATATTAACCAACTGCTATGTAGAGAAATATCTGGCCGATGCCAAGCCGCTGGATTACTTGCAGTTCCAGCGCATCGGTTATTTCAATGTAGACAAAGACTCTACACCGGAACATCTGGTGTTCAACCGCACCGTATCTTTAAAAGATACCTGGAGCAAAATTAATAAATAAAAACAAGCTTATGAACTACGACATGTCTTCTTATTTTGAAGACCCGGAATTTAAAGAAGCATTGGCAAAATACGAGGGTATGGTGGAGAACCATACCCCCGCTTATTTTGAAGCTGATGAACTGATCGATATCGCCGAATATTACGCCTCAAAAGGAAGACATAAAGACGCTGACAAGGCCATAGACCTTGCAATCCAATTGCACCCCGATAACACGGACGCCCTGATTTTCCGGGCACGTTCCTTGATGCTGCTAGGAAAAAAAGAAGAAGCCCAAATGGTGATGCAGCTCATCAACAACCCTGCCGACCGTGAATTCAGATTCTTGCAAGCCGACCTGCTGATAGAGGAGGAACACATGGAAGAGGCCGATGAGATATTACAACAACTGGCCATGGACGAGGAGTATGAACTGGATACGCTGCTGGACATCATTCTGAACTACGTTGACGTCAACCAGAAAGAATACGCCAAGAAGTGGATCGACTGCCTGTTTGCCCATTTCGACATGCAAACCCTGCCGGAAACCAACCAACGTCTTCGCGACGTGCTGTGCGATTATTACAGTACTTTCAACAAACCGGACTTGGCTATCCCTTACCTGAACATGACCCTGAACGAGTTCCCCTATTCCGTTCAGCATTGGAATGAACTGGGTAAATGCTATCTGCAACAAGAGCAATACGAAAATGCGCACGAGGCTTTCGATTTCGCATTAGCCATTGATGAAAACAACACAGAGACATTGACCTTGAAAGCATTCCTTTACAGCCAGACAGCAAATATCAAGGAATCTATCAACTATTATCTCCGTCTGGAAAAGGCGACAGAGAAGAAACCTCCCGTTTATATGGCATTGGCCGGTCTCCACTTCGAGATGAAGGATTACGAAACCGCCATGAAGTATACACAAAAGCTGTTAAAACAGAAACAGGAGATTACTGCATTCGAGCTAACCGATATATATAGCATCGCAGCCCTCTGTCATGTAGCCCTGGGGCATCCTGAAGAGGGATATATGTATCTGGACCAAGTGCTGAAGCAGAACGGGAACGATGCGGAAACACGTATCTATGCCGGACAGTTTTTCACGATAATGGCAGGCAGCAAGGACATCAGCGAGGAGGAAAGAAAGAACAATATCGACAAGGCGGAGGAACAATTCAACCTCGCCCTGGAATTCACCCCGAAAGAGGAACGGATGGATATTTTGTTCAAAATCGGCTCCAAATACTTCGATGAACATCTCTTTGAATATGCCAACCGGTATTTTGAGCAAATAAACAAAGAATTTCCCCAAAACGCCCATAGCACTTATTTCTTTCTAATTTATGGCTATCTTTATTTACAGAAACCAGGTCCGTTCATACACTATCTGGCTAAAATCAATAAAGAACTTCCTGATACGTATGCAGCTCTGGGAGTTGATGAAAACGCACAGTTGCCCGACAAGTTATTCAACGAAGCGATACGCGTAATCAAGGACGATATCAGCAAAGGCAAGCTAAACTTAAACAAATATTTATAATAATTTTATGGAATCAGTTGCATTTATCCAGTGGTGTCTGGACCACTTGAATTATTGGACAATAACGTTATTAATGGCCATCGAAAGCTCTTTTATCCCTTTCCCCTCGGAAGTGGTAGTGCCGCCCGCCGCCTATAAGGCTGCCGGAGGAAACAGTGACCTGAATGTATTTCTGGTAGTTATATTTGCGACCATCGGAGCCAATATAGGAGCCATCATCAATTATTATATAGCCTATTTCGTAGGCCGTCCGCTGGTTTATAAATTTGCGAACAGCCGCTTCGGGCACATGTGCCTGATTGATGAAGCCAAGGTTCAGAACGCAGAACACTACTTTGACAAGCACGGGGCACTCTCCACCTTTATCGGACGTCTTATTCCTGCCGTCCGCCAGCTTATCTCCATTCCTGCCGGTCTGGCCAAGATGAAATTATCCACTTTCCTGCTGTACACAACGCTGGGAGCAGGTATCTGGAATGCCATCCTGGCAGCCATCGGTTACTATCTGCAATCAGTGGTTCCCGAAGAGCAGTTATTGAGTACCGTCACCGAATACAGCCACGAGTTAGGATATTGCTTTATAGCTATCGGTCGTTTTAATAGTAGGTTTCCTAATTTATAAAGGAAGAAAATAAAAAAGAATGAACTTTTTTCCATTTAAATTTGTTATCATTACAGTATCGAACTAAAATATAATAAAATTATGGCAAAAACAGCATTTAAAGGAACACCGGTAACACTAGCCGGAGAATTTGTGAAAGCAGGAACCTCAGCTCCGGAATTTACATTGGTAAAAGGAGATTTGAGCAATTATACATTAAAAGACGGGAAGGGCAAATATCTGATTCTGAACATTTTCCCCAGTATGGATACCGGCGTGTGCGCTACTTCCGTACGCAAGTTCAACCAGCTGGCTGCAAACCAGCCCAATACGGTGGTGTTGGCAATCTCTAAAGACCTGCCATTCGCCCAGGGACGCTTCTGCACTACTGAAGGCATCACCAACGTTATTCCTTTGTCTGATTATCGCTATACTTCCGATTTCGCTGAAAAGTATGGTGTATTGATGACTGATGGTCCTTTGGCTGGATTATTGGCACGCTCGGTTGTAGTGATTGACCCGGAAGGAAAAGTGGTTTATACCGAACTTGTTCCCGAAATAACCCAGGAACCGAATTATGAGGCCGCACTGAAAGCGGTAAAATAAAAAGTGCTTCCCGAAAGAATAAAGAAAACGGCAGAAGATTTTTACAATCTATCCACATAGTTTTTAGGGCAGTTTCCGGCATAGCTTCTTGAAAGTTATGCCGGAAATTTTTATATGTCATGCTTGAAAGATCTATAATCTTACATCTTCATCCTTTAGACAAGTACCATTGGTACATTCTGTGTACCCCTTCTTCTATATCAATCTTATGCTGCCAGCCCAGCCGGTGCAATTTGCTTACATCCGTCAGCTTACGCATAGTGCCGTCCGGTTTCGTAGCGTCAAAAGTCAGTTTGCCCTGATAGCCCACCTCCTTGACAATCTTGTCCGCCAGTTGGGCAATGGTGATTTCTTTCCCCGTACCGATATTGATATGACAGTTGCGGATATCCTTGGAGCCGGGTGTGTATGTATCCTTAAAATCCACATGCTCCATGATATAGACACTGGCATCAGCCATCTCCTCACTCCATAAGAACTCACGCAACGGCTTGCCTGTTCCCCACAAAGTTACTTCCTGCCCGGTTATGCCATACTTTTTCAGAATGGAGAGAATCTCCTCATCCGTATGCGAACCGTCTATCCCCTCTACGGGACGAAGATTCATATCTTTACGCACCGCGTCCCAGTCCCCTTCATTCAGGCATTTTCCCAAATGAATCTTACGAATCATGGCAGGCAGCACATGGCTGTTCTCCAAATGGAAATTATCATTGGGACCGTAAAGGTTCGTAGGCATCACGGCTATGTAATTGGTTCCATATTGCAAGTTAAAGCTTTCGCACATCTTCAACCCGGCAATCTTCGCAATAGCATACGGTTCGTTGGTATATTCCAAGGGAGAAGTCAGTAACACATCTTCCTTCATGGGTTGTACGGCATCACGAGGATAAATGCAAGTGCTTCCCAAAAACAAGAGTTTCTTTACATCATGGCGGAAACTCTCCCCTATCACATTCTGCTGAATCTGCAAGTTCTGATAAATAAAATCGGCACGGTAAAGACTGTTCGCCATGATGCCTCCCACATGTGCCGCTGCCAGAATGACATACTGGGGCTGCTCTTCATCAAAAAACTTCTTCACAGCCTGCCCGTCCAGCAAATCCAGTTCTTTGTGAGAACGGCCTACCAGATTGGTATATCCCTTTTGCTGCAAATTATTCCATATAGCAGACCCCACCAGTCCGTGGTGGCCTGCTACATATATCTTGGCTGTTTTTTCCATTATTCTGCTATTTGAGCCTTTAAATACAGTTTCTTCACGAACTTCATATCATGCTTCACCATGATTTTCACCAGTTCGGGGAAAGAAGTCTTACGGGGATTCCAGCCCAGCAACGTTTTGGCTTTAGTGGGATCACCCAACAACTGCTCCACTTCGGCGGGACGGAAATACTTAGGATCGACGGCAACCAGTTCCTTGCCCGTCGCCACATCGATACCTCTTTCATCCACCCCTTTGCCTTCCCAGCGCAATTCAATGCCCACTTCCTTGAAGGCCAAGGTACAGAACTCGCGCACCGTATGGTATTCGCCGGTCGCAATGACAAAATCTTCGGGAGTATCATGCTGAAGAATCATCCACATACACTCCACATAATCCTTGGCATAGCCCCAGTCGCGCAAAGAATCCAGATTTCCCAGATACAGCTTGTCCTGATATCCCTGGGCTATACGTGCGGCAGCCAAAGTAATCTTGCGTGTTACGAAATTTTCACCACGGCGTTCACTCTCATGGTTGAACAGGATGCCGTTCACGGCAAACATACCGTAACTTTCACGATAGTTCTTGGTAATCCAGAAACCATACTGCTTGGCCACCCCATACGGAGAACGGGGATAGAAGGGAGTCGTTTCCTTCTGAGGCACTTCCTGTACCAGTCCGAACAATTCGGAAGTCGATGCCTGATAAATCTTGGTCTTCTTTTCCAGGCCCAGAATACGGACCGCTTCCAACATACGCAGCGTGCCTACCGCATCCGCTTCCGCAGTGTACTCGGGTACATCGAAACTTACTTTCACATGGCTCTGAGCAGCCAGATTATAGATTTCATCGGGCTGTACAGCCTGAATGATACGTATCAGCGAACTACTGTCGGTCATATCCCCCCAATGCAGATTCACCAGACGGGTCTTTTGCATATCACGAACCCACTCGTCCAGATAAAGATGTTCTATACGACCGGTATTGAATGAAGAAGAACGGCGCAGAATACCGTGAACCTCATATCCCTTTTCAATCAAAAACTCTGCCAGGAATGAACCGTCCTGACCTGTAATACCTGAAATTAAAGCTACTTTTTTCATTTCGTTTATTGTAAATGGCCTTATGCAAGCCCTCTTGGTTATTTCATATCACATAGCTATCTACTGCTATCTGCCTTTCGGCATGGCAAAGGGCGGAATGACCAAACAGAACGGCAGATGACAGACAGCATACACTCCATGTATGCAGAAATAAAATATATACAAGAAAGAATATTTACTCCGCCGAAAATTCTTTGATGCGCTGTTCCTCGCTCAACCGACAGATCAGCAATGTGTTATTCTTCTCAGCAACAATATATCCGTCCAGTCCCTGTACCACCACCCTCTTTTCCTGTGTAGTGTGAATCACACAGTTACGGGTTTCATACAACTTTATATTCTCACCTATCTGCGTATTATTATGGGCATCTTTCGGCAAATTCTCGTGCAATGATCCCCAAGTACCCAGATCACTCCACCCAAAGCTGGCAGGAAGGACAAAAATCTCATCCGCCTTCTCCATAATGGCATAATCCACCGAAATGTTCTCGCACAAAGGAAAATTCCGGTCAATCATTTCCTGCTCCTTGTCCGTATAATAATAAGGAAGCAAACGCTCGAACACCTTCGAAATGGCAGGCTGATATACGCGCAGGGCGTTCACCACCGTATTTACATTCCACACAAAAATACCGGCATTCCAGAAGAAATTATTTTTTTTGAATATAGCGCCGGGCTGTTTCCAGATCGGGTTTCTCTTTAAAAGAGTACACCCGGAATACCTCCTTATTGGCGGTAGAAGGTACACTGAGATCAGCTTCAATGTAACCGTAGCCCGTCTCAGGACGGGTAGGTTTCATGCCCAGGGTAAGGATAGCGTCCGAATCGGCCGTAAAATTCATCGCCGAATTAATCACCCGCTGAAACTCCGCGATATTCATCACAATGTGGTCGCTGGGGGTCACCACCATATTTGCCTTAGGATTACGTGCCTTTATTTTCCAACTGACGTATGCTATACAAGGAGCCGTATTGCGACGGCAAGGCTCACGCAGGATATGATCATCAGCAATATCGGGCAACTGCTCCTTTACAGTATCCGCATACTTCTCTGATGTCACCACCCAAATATTTTCCGGAGGACAGATCCCCTGAAAACGGTCAGCCGTAAGTTGGATCAATGTACGGCCGCAACCCAGTACATCAATAAATTGCTTAGGATAATCAGGAGTACTCATCGGCCAGAAACGGCTTCCAACACCTCCGGCCATTATAACGAGGTGATTATTCTTGATGTTCATATCATTCATTTTTTACGTTGTATGACCGCAAAGATAAGTATTATTTTTTAAAAAAAGTATTGCGTTTTAATTTATATGTCCTATATTTGCATACGACTAACATTTTTTTTGTCATGAAACAACCGACAACTGAAAACTCTGATATAATTAAACTAGTAGCGATATTAGGTGATTTTGCCTTGTTGAACCTTTCTATGATACTTGTGTTTTTTATTCTGAAAGGAATAGATTCACAGGCCATAGCCCATATTTCATTGAAAACCTACCTGCTGACTTCCAACCTGTGCTATATTCCCTGCATATCCATCTTTGGGGTCATACTGCACAACCGCATAGTGCGTCCGGAACAGATTGTAGGCCGCCTGTTAGGAACAATCAGCTTGCATGTAGTCATCTTCCTCACGGTGCTGGCCATTATTAAGGTAGATAACTTCTCACGCATCTATCTGCTTGCTTTCTATCTGTCTTTCATACCTTTAGCTATAGGATGGCGACTGACATTGCGGTTCTTTGTGAAAATGTTCCGCCGCAGTGGCAGGAACCTGCACACCACTGTACTGATAGGCGACGGGGACAATATGGTGGAGCTGTACCATACGTTGAACGATTTGACTTACGGATACAGGGTTTTAGGCATTTTCTATGATGAGAAGGACTCTAATTACCCCGAAGGAATTCCCTTTAAAGGTCCTGTAAACCAATTATTTGAATGGTTATCCCATAACACCGTGCACGAACTGTACTGTGGTCTGCCATCCAGCAGAAAGGATGATATTCTGGCCATCATGAACTATTGCGAGAACAATCTGATCCGCTTCTATAGCGTACCTCATGTACGTAATTACATAAAGCGTCAGCTGCAACTGGAATTATTGGGTGAAGTTCCTGTATTGTCCATCCGTACCGAGCCGTTGCAGAACCCGGTAAACAGACTGGCAAAACGGTTATTTGATTTGACATTTTCCTCTCTGTTTTTACTTACAATTTTTCCATTTATGTACCTGATTGTAGGTCTTATTATTAAAATTACCTCACCTGGTCCCATATTCTTCAAACAGGAGAGAAACGGGGAAAACGGGAAAATCTTTAAATGCTATAAGTTCCGTTCCATGAAAGTGAACGCATTGTCCGATTCATTGCAGGCTACCAAGAATGATCCCCGCAAGACCAAGTTCGGCAACTTCCTGCGCAAAAGCAATCTGGACGAACTGCCGCAATTCATTAATGTATTCAAAGGAGAGATGTCCATTGTAGGTCCCAGACCCCATATGCTGAAACATACAGAGGAATATTCCCAACTGATTAACAAATACATGATGCGCCACCTTGTCAAACCCGGAATTACCGGATGGGCGCAAGTCACCGGCTACCGGGGAGAAACCAAAGAACTTTCCCAAATGGAAGGCAGGGTAAGAAGAGACCTGTGGTATATTGAGAACTGGACTTTCCTGCTCGACATCCGCATCATGATAAAAACAGTAACCAACATGTTCCGGGGCGAGAAAAACGCCTATTAATCCAAATCGTAGGGACATATAAAAAATAAAAAGATATGAAAGGTATTGTACTAGCCGGAGGTTCGGGCACGCGCCTCTATCCTATTACCAAAGGAGTATCCAAACAGTTGCTCCCTGTCTTCGACAAACCCATGATTTATTATCCTATATCGGTACTTATGCTGGCCGGCATACGGGAAATACTCATTATCTCCACCCCATACGACTTACCGAGCTTCAAAAGACTGTTAGGAGACGGAAGCGATTTCGGAGTACGCTTTGAATATGCGGAACAGCCTTCGCCCGACGGACTGGCTCAGGCTTTCATCATCGGCGAGAAATTCATCGGAAATGATTCCGTCTGCCTTGTACTGGGTGATAACATATTCCACGGCAACGGCCTGTCCGCCATGTTGAGAGAATCCGTACGTGCTGCCGAAGAGGACAAGAAAGCAACGGTATTCGGTATTGGGTCAGTGACCCGAAAGATATGGCGTAGCGGAATTCGACAAGGAAGGCAACTGCCTCTCTATTGAAGAAAAACCTGCCCAACCTAAGTCCAACTATGCCGTGGTGGGACTCTATTTCTATCCCAACAAGGTGGTGGAAGTAGCCAAGAATATCAAGCCTTCGGCACGGGGAGAACTGGAAATCACCACCGTAAACCAGCAATTTCTTCAGGACAAGGAATTGAAAGTACAGACATTGGGCAGAGGTTTCGCATGGCTGGATACCGGTACTCACGACTCGCTGGCCGAGGCAAGTACCTACATCGAAGTCATTGAAAAGCGCCAGGGGCTGAAAGTGGCGTGCCTTGAGGGCATAGCTTTGAGAAAAGGCTGGATTACTCCGGAAAAGATGCAGGAACTGGCCCAGCCGATGCTTAAAAACCAATACGGACAATATTTACTGAAAGTTATAAAAGAACTGGGATTAGAATAATGGAAGTTATAAAAACAGCAATAGACGGGGTTTTCATTTTGGAACCCCGTATTTTTAATGATGCAAGAGGGTATTTCTTTGAAAGCTTCTCAGGACGTGAATTTGAAGAAAAAGTATGCAGGACTACATTTGTACAGGATAATGAGAGTTTCTCTACTTACGGTGTATTACGCGGCCTGCATTTCCAGAAACCTCCTTTCACACAAAGCAAGCTGGTGCGTGTGATCAAGGGAGCGGTACTGGATGTGGCTGTAGATATCCGGAAAGGTTCTCCTACTTTCGGAAAGCATGTGGCTGTAGAATTGACCGGAGAGAATCACCGGCAGTTTTTTATCCCCCGCGGATTCGCACACGGCTTTGCGGTACTAAGTGACGAGGTGTTGTTCCAATACAAGTGTGACCATTATTATGCTCCGCAAAGCGAAGGAGGAATCGCATGGGACGACCCCGATCTAGGCATAGACTGGCGACTTCCGGCCGACAAGGTTATTTTGTCCGACAAGGACAAGAAACATCCGAGATTGAAAGACTATCAAACGGATTTCGACTTTAATCAAAGTTTATATTAAAGGCAGTTTTGATTCTGCGTTTGTCCGGTTTTGCCAGTGAAATTAAAGAAGCCGAAAACTGCACACCGGACTATCGTAACGTTCAGGGCAACATTTCCGAAGATTGACCTATAAAAA
>ENA-OQKB01000070-OQKB01000070.1-human-gut-metagenome-genome-assembly--contig:-NODE-70-length-24617-cov-5.137526_pt1 | contig 24617 bp, 14 predicted proteins | sample MGYA00242646_ERZ504793 | MGnify/ENA primary metagenome ERZ504793 (study PRJEB26092, sample SAMD00036409) | human gut metagenome | host: Homo sapiens | study: EMG produced TPA metagenomics assembly of...
TATCTCCCTGTAAACAGTGCTTTTATCTACTCCGATAGCTTCCGCTATTGCTTTTTTGCTCATCGGTATTTGCAACATCATAGAAATTGCATACCTTTGTTCCTCGGTTATATGTTTGCTCATCTGCAACTTTTTTTTCTTTGGACGGACAATTAAAGCAAAGATAGCAAACTTTATCCATTCAGAGTGAGAGAAAGGGGGACATTGTCTCTCTTTCCTCTCTGAAAAATAAATGTTTTTATTGCTTATTATCCGCACCCAAAAAGTTGCATTTATAAGTTGAACTCAAGCATTCAATAAACAGGAGCACGATTCGGATGTGCCGCCACGTAAGATCCAGCGCATAGTCGAGGATAAAAACGGGTATATATGGGTAAAGACCATTGACCGTAAGTTGTATGTCTTCAATAAAGTGACCGAATGTTTTCATGCTGTTTATGATGACATGAAGAACTATTCGGAGAATATTCAGGTGATAAAATTACAAAATACGGCCGAGGGGGATGTGTTGTTGCTGACCAAAGATAAAAATCTGTTGTTGGCCGGGGTAGATGAAAAGGGGCAGGTAACTATCAAGATTCTGTTCGACTCTCGGGACGAGATAAACAAGCATGATTATACACTGAAACACCATGTCCTGTGCGAAACGGAGGAATATATCAGTTGGATAGGAACTGATTATAAGGTGTCTGCCGTGCATAAAGGAGCGGAATTGGCATCCCGGCCTGCCGATTTCATAACCAGTAAGATTAATTCCGGTGACAAGGATAGTTTTACCAGTTTCTTTGAGGATGGCAGGAAGGTATGGGTCGGAGATCATGCGGGTATTTTTTACAGTATCGATGTAAGGACCGGTTTGGTAAACCGGTATGTACTTTCCGAAATAAAAGGTGCGATCAGCAATTTGCTGGTTACTCCGGCAGGTTATGTCTATCTCAGTGTGGCCGGACAAGGTACATACGAATATGATTTGGCCGAGCGCAGGTTGCAAAAGATAAATACTGAAATGAATGACGCTATGGTTACTCATGCATTCATAGACCAGTATGATAAAATATGGTTTCACGAAAATGAGAAGGCGCTGATTTATTATGATCCGTTGAACCATACCGCAAAACGGTTTCCGTTTACCATGTTCGGCAAGATAACCACCCTGTATTCGGAAGATGCCGGCGAAAGAGGGCTTTTTTTCCTGTCTCCGGCAGGAGAGGCCTGGTTGTTCGACAGGGAACATGTGGAGATGGTTTATATTAATAAATTGAAACAACTTTCTAATGATAGGGCAAATCAGCAGTTTTATCATCTGATGTTGGATAATGACGGGGTATTGTGGCTTTCCTCTGCCGATGAAGGGGTGTATTGCATGAATTTCCCCAAGAAGCAATTCAATCTGCTTTCGTTGTCTCCGCAATCAGCCGGTCGGGAAAATTATGCGACAGGGGTAAGAGCCCTTTTCCAATCAAAAAGTGGCGATATCTGGGTGGGCACCCGTTGGCAGAGTGTTTATCGGATGGACCGGAACGGTGTAACCAAACATGTTTTTTCGACAGGTGACGAGCATATAGGTAATGTATATCACATCATGGAAGACGACAAGGGAAACCTTTGGTTCTCTACCAAAGGCGACGGATTGGTGAAAGCTGTTCCTGATGAGAAAGCTGCAGGTGGTTTCCGTTTTAAACGCTATCTGCATAATTTGTCTGATTTGTCGTCGATCAGCGGGAATGATGTGTATTTCACTTATCAGGATGAAAAGAAACGTATCTGGGTGGGTACTTTGGACGGAGGATTGAATCTGCTTTGTGAGGAAAATGGGGAAGTCACTTTTAAGAATAAATATAACGGATTCAAGAACTATCCTACGTATGGCCTTTATATGGAAGTGAGAAATATGATAGAGGATAATGACGGGCGTATGTGGGTAGGTACGATGGACGGGCTGATGTCTTTTAAAAACAACTTTGCCTCAGTGGAGCAGATTGATTTTGAAACCTATCGTGGTTCCAACCGGGTAAATTATGCCGATAGCGATGTGTACGCGCTTTATAAAGACGAGTTCTCTCAGATATGGGTATGTGTGTTTGGTGGAGGATTGAGCAAATTGTCGGGATACGATGAGGAAACGCATAAGCTTTCATTTAAATCGTATGGCTGGGAAGACGGATTGAATAATGATGTGGTGATGTCTATTATAGAAGATGATAACGGTTTTCTTTGGCTTGCTACAGAAAAAGGACTCTCTTGTTTTGACAGAGCGACAAGCCAGGTGCGTAACTATGACAAATATGATGGCTTTCCTCCGGTTGTGATGGAAGAAAACACCGCACTGAAAACGCTGGACGGAGAACTTTGGCTGGGGTGTAAAGAGGGTATCTTGACCTTTTCTCCCGATAAGCTGGAAACGCAAAGATTTGATTATAATACATTTATTGTAGGATGTCAGATATCAAACCGGGATATACGCAGCTATACGGACCATCCCATTATTGACCGGTCCATTACCTATACAGACAGGATTACATTGAATCATAACCAGTCCATGTTTACTTTAGAGTTTGCGGCGTTGAACTATAATAATCAGAACCGTGTGTCTTACAAATATATTTTGGAAGGATATGAAAAAGAATGGCACTATAACGGGAAGAACCGTATAGCATCCTATACCAATGTTCCTCCCGGCAAGTATCTTTTCAGAGTACAGACACAGGATGAGGCAAATCCCGGTTTGGAGTCTTTCCGTGAGTTGACCGTTGTCATTCTGCCGCCTTGGTGGGCCAGTTGGTGGGCGTATGTTATCTATATGATTATAGCCGTAGCCTTATTGCTGGTGGCTATAAAATTATCTCTTTTCATGATTAAGGTGAAGAATGATGTGTATATCGAACAAAAATTGTCCGAATTGAAAATCAAGTTCTTTACCAATATCTCGCATGAGTTGCGTACTCCGCTGACTCTGATCCAAGGGCCTATTCAGGAACTGAGAGAAAAGGAGAAACTATCTCAGAAAGGAATGCAATATGTGGATCTGATGGAAAAGAATACCAAACAGATGCTGCAACTGGTCAATCAGATATTGGATTTCCGTAAAATACAGAACGGCAAGATGCGTCTGCATGTGTCGTTGTTCAACCTGAATGAGATGGTAGACTCTTTTGAGAAAGAATTCAGGGTGATGGCCGAAGAAAATGAAGTCAGCTTCACGTTCCAGCTGGCCGGTGAGGATATCATGGTATGGGCGGATAAGGAGAAAGTGGCTATCGTGATCCGCAACATCATCTCCAATGCGTTCAAGTTCACTCCTGCCGGGGGAAATATTTATGTCACGATGGGAGTGTCGGATGATGACAGGCATTGTTATGTACGGGTGGAAGATAGCGGTGTGGGGATTCCCCAAAGCAAGCTTTCCGAAATCTTCGAGCGTTTCTCGCAGGCTGACAATGCACGTGGCGCTTATTATCAGGGAACGGGCATCGGATTGGCTTTGTCTAAGGAAATTATCAGTCTGCATCATGGGGAAATCTATGCAGAGAGTCCTGAAGGGAAGGGAGCGGTCTTTACCATTGAATTGCAACTGGGTAAGGAGCATTACAAACCGTCGGAAGTCGATTTCTATATGGGCGGGGAAACGGTGAGTGTTCCTGAGGCTGAATCTGTTTCTGCCTCTGCCGGCAAGGAAAGCGAGGAGGAGAAAGAACAGCCTGTCGATTCGTCTTTGCCTACCGTGCTGATTGTAGAAGATAATAAGGATTTATGCAATATGTTGAAGCTGCAATTGGAAGATAAATTCAATATTTATATGGCCAATGATGGTGTGGAGGGGCTGAAGAAAGTACATCTTTATCATCCCGACATGGTAGTCACCGACCAGATGATGCCGAATATGGATGGAATAGAGATGTTGCAACGCATCCGTAAAGATTTCCAGATCAGTCATATTCCGGTGATTATCCTGACGGCGAAAGGTAATGATGAAGCGAAGACCAAAGCGATAAGCATGGGAGCGAATGCCTATATCATCAAACCTTTCAGCAAAGACTATCTGGTAGCACGTATCGAACAGTTGCTGAATGAACGTAAATTGTTCCGTGAACGTGTATGGCAGCAGCCCGAAGAACATAAGGAGGAACAGGATACATACGAACAGTTCCTGGTGAAGAAAGATGTACAGTTCATTGAAAAGATTCATCAGGTTATAGAAGAGAATCTGGATAATAGTGATTTTAATATAGATACTATAGCATCGACTATCGGGCTGAGCCGCTCGGCTTTCTTTAAGAAGTTAAAGAGCCTGACCGGGTTTGCTCCGGTGGATTTAGTGAAAGAGATTCGTCTGAATAAATCAATAGAGTTGATTAAAAACTCGGATATGAGTATTTCAGAAATAGCTTTTGCCGTGGGCTTCAAGGATTCCGGTTATTTCAGTAAATGTTTTCGTAAGAAATATGATCAGACTCCGAGGGAATATATGAATGAATGGCGTAAAGGTTGATTTCTTGACCTTATAAAGCAGGAATCCCGTAAACAGATGTAGGCGAGCGTCGTGTTTGCGGGATTGTCTTATTTGTTTGCTAAGTTATTTTTGGACTTTATTAAGATTTAGTGATTACATACTTTTTTGTGATTCGTCTTAATTCTAAACAATAACTAGATTACGATGAATGTGAAAAAAATTATCAGTTTAATCATGCTCCTGTTTATGTTACTGCCTTTGGGAGCACAGAATTCAGAGGGAAAACAACGCTATAAAATAGCTGCGTGTGACTGGATGATGCTAAAGCGTCAGAAGATCGGTTCTTTTCAATTGATGAAGGAACTAGGAGGTGATGGCATAGAAATGGACATGGGAGGCTTGGGAAAACGGGATACTTTTGATAATAAGTTCCACCAGCCCCATTTCTGTAAATTATTTAAAGAAACAGCACAGGAACAGCATATTGAAGTCCCTTCTGTGGCGATGTCCGGATTCTTTGGACAATCTTTCTTGACTCATCATAATTATAAAGCTTTAGTGCAGGATTGTTTGAATACGATGAAGGTGATGGGGGCCCAAGTAGCTTTCCTTCCATTAGGCGGCATAAAAGAGGACTGGACAGTAGCGGGTGATGCACGTCAGGAGTTGGTAAGCCGTTTGCACGAAGTGGGAGAAATGGCAGTGAAAGATGGAGTAGTGATAGGTATCCGTACTCCTTTGGACGCCGGAGGGGATATAAAACTGTTGAAAGAAATTAATTCGAAAGGTATAAAGATTTATTATAGTTTTCAAAATGCGTTGGAAAATGGACGCGACCTCTGTAAAGAGTTGAAAAAATTGGGAAAGGATCGGATTTGTCAGATACATTGTACGGATACAGACGGGGTTACTCTTCCTTATAATACCCGTCTGGATATGAATGCCGTAAAGCATACCCTTGATAAGATGGGGTGGAGCGGATGGCTGGTCATTGAACGGTCACGGAATAAGGATGAAGTCCGGAATGTAAAGAAAAACTTCGGGACGAATGTCGCTTATCTGAAACAGATATTTCAACAAGAAAAATAAGATAATATTTTAATTTTAAAAATGATTCTATGAAGAAAGAAAATGCATTTCTTCAGAAGCTGGACAAGATTGGCAACTTGACACAAGTGGTCTGTCTCAGTCTGTTTCTGACAGGAGTTTCTGTTCAGGGAGTATCCGCTGAGAAGGATTTCCTATATCCCAAGTCGGTGCAACAGACTAAAACTGTCACCGGACAGGTGGTTGATGAAACTGGTGAACCGGTGATTGGTGCCAGTGTGGTGGTGGAAGGAACTACAAACGGTACCATTACTGATTTTGACGGAAGATTTGCTTTGCAAGTCCCTTCGGGCAAGAAGGTTGTCATTTCATTTGTGGGGTATGTGCCGCAAACGATTGCTCCGAAACAAGGAAAAGACTTTAGAGTGGTGCTGAAGGAAGATTCCAAAATGCTGGACGAAGTGGTTGTAGTCGGTTACGGTACTCAGAAAGCAAAAGATGTGACAGGATCTATCGGGGTTATTACTCCTTCGGAAATTTCAGATTTGCCGGTGTCGAATTTGGGTGCTGCGCTAGCGGGACAGATACCTGGTTTGAGTATCAGTGGTGGTGACAGCCGTCCGGGTGAAGGGGCAACTATGTCTATTCGTCAATCTTTCTCGTATTCTAAAGATGGTGGTAGTACTAATCCGATGGTCATAATCGATGATGTGATTCAGATAGATGCCAACAGCGGTCTTCCGACATTAGAAACTTTCAATGCCCTTGATCCTTCTGAAATTGAAAGTATTTCAGTCCTTCGTGATGCCAGTGCTGCCATTTACGGTTCCCGTGCTTCGCAAGGTGCTATTATTGTAAAGACCAAACGAGGTAAATCAGGAGCTCCCAAAATCAATTATTCAGGTAAATTCGGATTTAATGATGCAGTGGGACATCCTAAAACCTTAAAAGGAGCAGCTTATGGACGTTTTGCCAATTCCTTTAATTTGGCCAATAATAAGATAAGTATGGATCCGGATGGAAACTGGATGAATAAAATTTATAATGAAGCGGAACTGGCCGAGATGGATGGCTTGAATTACAATTGGCTGGATGAAGCCTGGTCCGGCGCTTTTACAATGAACCATTCGGTCAATGTAAGTGGCGGTAGCGAGAAAGCTACTTATTTTGCGGGTGCTTCTTACTATACTCAGGGGGCGAATCTTGGAAAACAGGATTATAATAGATGGAACTTCCGTGCAGGTGTGGATATCAAATTGACTTCCGATTTGAAATTTTCTGCAACCATAGCGGGTAACCAGCAGGAAACCACATCGAGTTTTACCAAAGGTTTAAGCAATTTGAACGGTTATGGGGGAACTAAGCCCGGTGAATCCGGTGATTATTTGGTTCTTGCTCATATGCCGAATTATTTGCCATGGGAGATAACATTGGATGATGGTAATACCTATTATACATCTCCTTTGTTGAATAGTTACTCGAGTGCGGGTAATGCAACATCGGGCAATAAAATGAGTACATGGAATTATTTTGCTATGGAGAATAATGACGGTTCTTATTCCACGAATGATAATTTCAGTTATGATGCCAACTTCTCCGTCACTTATGCCGTTCCGTTTATCAAAGGTCTTTCATTCAAGGGAAGCTATGCGTTGAAGCGTAGTGCCAGTGATAGTGAGCAGGCATTTATGCCATTTACGTTGGCTTATCTGAAAGCAAGCGATGCATTGACACCCGGAAATCGTTTTTATAGCGATCATCCGTCTGTTTCCGATTATCAATTAAAAGAATTTACGGGAAGCACTCGTGTGGTATATTCAGACCAGATGGCTAAAAACGAGCAATTGAACTTCTATGTGAATTATGAAGGAAAGTTTGGCAAGCATAGCATTGCCGCCATGGCTGCAGTGGAAAAAATGCAGGCTTATATGCATTCCAAGCGGATGTTGTTTAATAACCCTGACCCGGATGGTTATTTGGGTACTTCGCCAAGTGCGGGAGCGATGGATACAGGTAATTCTATTACATATAAATACAAACAGGGTTCTTTGTCTTATTTAGGTCGTGTAAGCTATAATTATGCCGATAAGTATTTGTTCCAATTCCTATTCCGTAGCGATGCTTCCACTAAATTTGCTCCGGCCAATTATTGGGGCTTCTTCCCGGGTGTTTCCGTGGGGTGGGTAGCTTCGGAAGAAGAATTTATGAAGAAGTTGCTGCCGTCATGGTTTGAATACATGAAAGTACGTTTCTCATGGGGACGTACCGGTAAAGATAATATCAAAGCATGGGGATGGAAGCAACTCTATTCATTGGATCCTAGTAGAGGATATGGATTCGGTTCTAACGGTGGTATCCTGCAAACGGGTATCAAGCCGGGAGCGACTCCTAATCCTGATGCGCATTGGGATAATACCGATAAATTTAATCTTGGTTTTGATTTGCGTTTCCTCAATAACCGTTTAAGTGCGACTGTGGATGTGTACTATGATATAAACTCTGACATCTTGAATCAGAATATCGGTGGTATCATAGGTACTCCTATTTTTGCAGGAGGTGCTTTGACAGAAGTGAACTTTGGGCGTATTGATGCTTTTGGTAGTGAATTCTCTTTGAATTGGCGCGATAAAATAGATCAGGTGAAATATAATATCGGAGTGAATTTTGGATTTAATGGCAACAGGGTAAGAGAATGGCCCCAGTCTGCTCCGAGTTATATACAGGAAAATTCTGTAAGAGAGGGTGCTTCTACTATATTCCCTACATACGGGTATAAAGTATGGAGAGGTACAAGTTCCGGAGATGGTATTTTACGGAACAGTGATGATATTGAGAATTATTGGAACTATTTATCGGCCAATGCAGAAGCCGCAGGCACTTCTCCGGAATATTTGGGCGTAAAAGATGCCAGTCAGTTAAAACCGGGTATGTTGGCTTATCAGGATTTGGGTGGCGTATTGAATGAGGATGGTACGCAGTCGGGGCCCGACGGACGTATTGCCAAGACCCAGGATTATGCCAAACTGAATAAGAGTGGAAAGACATATGGTTTTACCACCAAACTGGGGGCGGAATGGAAAGGTATCAGCTTTAATATGATGATTGCCACTTCATGGGGTGGTTATCGCCAGATTGACGTCAATAAAATCACAACATCCAGTGGGGATATGCTTTGGACACCGGACTCATTCTGGGAAGATATGTTTGATGAAAGAAATAATACGACGGGGAAATATCCTAATTTAGGTTTAGACAACAGAATATCAGGATCAGTAATTGCACCGTCTGATTTTTGGTCTATCAGTACGTTCCGTTGCTATATCCGTAACTTAAGTATCGGTTATACGCTGCCTAAGGCATGGTTGTCACCTTTAAAGATCCAGTCGGCTAAATTAAGTCTGACAGGTAATAATCTATGGGATTTCTATAACCCGTATCCCGATCATTATCGTAATATGTATTGTGGAACAACTTCATTGTATCCTACATTGAGAACGTGGTCGTTGGGAGTAAATGTATCATTCTAAAATTAAAAAGAATCATTGATATGAAAAAGCGCATATTATATACTGTGTTATTGGCAGCCGGATTGGCATTTAGCAGTTGCAGTGACCAGTTCTTGCAGGATATGAATCCGTATGACAGTTATTCACCGGAAAAGACTTTCGGCATCGAATCTAATTTGGACTTATATATTCAGAATGTGTATTATAACTATTTTTATAAGTCGGGTATGACCCCTCCACAGTCATACGGCTTGTCCGGTAACTGGAATGACTATTCAACTTATACGGAGGAGAAATGGGGTATCGAGAAGAAATTTGACGCTTCCAGAAGTTTGAAAAAAGCTACGGACTGTGAAACTTATTTTGGCAGTAATCTGGCTACGAATATAAAGAATGATCCATATAGCCGTATCCGCAGTTGCAATGAAATTCTGGAAGGAGTTGATAAATATGGTCAGGACTTGTCGGAAGCTGCCATAAAAAAAGCGAAAGGACAGGCTTATTTCTTCCGTGCCATGCAGTTGTTTGATTTGGTACGTGTATACGGAGCTGTTCCTGTGGTAAATAAAGTGCTTATGGCGGCCGACCGTGAGGGAGCTAAAGATTATAATCGTGAAAGTGTGGAAACATGTGTCAACCAGATCTTGAGTGATTTAAAAGAGGCTGCGAATCTGCTTCCCACTCGTAAAGAATGGGGAAGTGACCAGTATGGACGGTTGACCAAGGAAGCTGCATTGGCATACAGAAGCCGCGTGGCGCTGGTATTTGCAAGCCCTATCTTTAATGCAGATTGGAATAATACAGGCAGTAAACGCTGGAAAGATGCGTTGGATATTACTCTAGAAGCACAGGCTTTCTTGAGCAGCGAAGGTTATGGTTTGTATGGCAATTCCGCCAAAGACTGGAATGAAATGTTCTACAAGTTTGACAATCAGGAATGTAAGGAGGTGATTATGGTCAAACTGTTGGCTAGCTCTACCTCTAAAAATGATGAACATAGTGGATGGCAGAAAACAATCCGCTTGAAAACAATGGGTGGCAGTGGTTCCGGTTATCATGTTCCTATGGGTATGTTGGATATTTTCCCGATGGCGGATGGTTCCAAAGCTGTAAATGATGACGGTGAGGCGATAAACGGGTACGACCGTTCTTTATTCTTCAAGAATCGTGATCCGCGTTTCTATTACACGTTTACTTTCTCCGGAGCGAAATGGGGATATGATCAGGATGCAGATGCCGTAGTTTGGAATTATCGTTGGAGTGAAACGAAAGAAGATGGTTCTCAGTTGCATTATTACACGGAAAATGAAGGCAGCAGTCCGGCGATAGTACGTAAAATGTCCGATCCGGCTGAAAATAGTGCAAACACATATCAATGGGATGGCACTGATGTATACGAATATCGTTATGCTGAATTGTTGTTGAACCTTGCAGAATGTTATGCAGCTACGGGGGATATAAGTAATTCAGTGAAAACAATTGGTGAAATTCGTGCCCGTGTAGGTATTCCTGCATCCAATAATTATGGCTTGGGAACGATTACCGATAAGAATGAAGCTATTAAGGCTTGTCTGCGTGAGCGTCAGGTGGAATTAGCTTATGAGGGTAAGCGTTATTGGGATTTATGGCGTTGGATGCTGTATAATGATGATGCAAGTGATAACAATACCACCTGTACTACCTTGGGTATTGAGCCGTTAAATGGTACTGCCCGTGTGGGTAAATATTTACAAGTGAAGGATTATGACGGAAAGGCAGATCCTCTTGTTTCTGTCATTGCTGATTTTGAGCCTGTAGATGTGGATAATGCGGCAGACTTACAAGCCGAAATGAATAGGTTGGGAGAGTTCTGGAGCCAGCACTTTGTTTTACAGGATAGAGAAACTCCGGTAGATAATGTGAATGGTCAGGAAGCAGTAATTTCATGGCAGGAAAACTATTACCTGTCCGGTCTGCCCTCTAATGTATTGAATATGAATCCGTGGTTGGAACAATCAAAAGGATGGTTGGATTATTATGAATCAGAAGGCACATTGGATGCTAGGAAATAATTTAATACGATAGTTTTATATCTGCTAGTTTATTATGACAGATACAAGCATTTTTGAATACATATCCCCGAAAAGTGCGTCTTGAAAAAGATAATTGTTAAGAAAAAGAGAACGGAATATAAATTCCAACTTACTTATAGCACAGATATAATTTTTTAAGAATAAAGTATGAAAAGAAAAATGTTTTTAGGACTGTGTATGGCTACTTTTATTGCTCCAGTGGCAATGGCCCAGTATCCCCAGTTGACTGAGGAAGCGAAGCAAGCCTACCAGAAAATGATGAGTGAAGAACGTCGCCGCTCTGACGAAGCCTGGGCAAAAGCATTGCCTGTTGTACAGAAAGAAGCGAGAGAAGGTCGTCCGTATATTTCGTGGGCTTCCCGTCCATACGATTTGCCGCAGGCACGAATTCCTGCTTTCCCCGGTGCTGAAGGAGGAGGTATGTACAGTTTCGGCGGTCGTGGCGGTAAGGTGATTACCGTGACTAATTTGAATGACCGTGGTCCCGGTTCTTTCCGTGAGGCTTGTGAGACAGGTGGAGCACGTATCATTGTCTTCAATGTTTCAGGTATTATTAAATTGGAATCTCCCATTATCGTCCGGGCTCCATATGTCACTATTGCAGGACAGACAGCTCCGGGTGACGGGGTATGTATTGCCGGAGAGTCTTTTTGGGTAAATACGCATGATGTAGTGGTACGCCATATGCGTTTCCGCCGCGGCGAAACAAAGGTATGGCATCGTGACGATTCTTTCGGAGGCAACCCGATTGGAAATATCATGATTGACCATTGCTCTTGTACTTGGGGATTGGATGAGAACATTTCTTTCTATCGCCATATGTACGACCCCAGCGAAGGACAATATGAATCAAAAGATCTGAAACTGCCTACCGTAAATGTTACCATACAGAATACTATCTCGGCAAAAGCGCTGGATACTTACAATCATGCATTCGGCAGCACTTTAGGTGGTGAGAATTGTGCATTTATGCGTAACCTGTGGGCAAGTAATTCGGGACGTAATCCTTCCGTCGGTTGGAATGGTGTTTTCAATTTTGTAAACAATGTGGTGTTCAACTGGGTACATCGCTCTTCGGACGGTGGCGATTATACCGCTATGTTCAATATGATAAACAACTATTATAAACCGGGACCGGCCACTCCGAAAGATACTCCTGTGGGGCATCGCATCCTGAAACCCGAAGCGGGACGAAGCAAATTGGATCATAAAGTGTATGGCCGTGTTTATGCTGATGGTAATATTATGGAAGGCTATCCTGCCATTACAGAGGACAACTGGGCAGGTGGTATCCAGATTGAAACTCAGCCGAATACAGATGGATATACGGAGAATATGCGTAGCAACCGTCCTTTTGAAATGCCGTACATCCGCATTACTTCTGCACATGATGCATACGATTTTGTACTGAAAAATGCAGGTGCCAACATTCCTTGCCGTGATATTGTGGATGAACGTATTGTAGAGGAAGTGAGAACAGGCGTTCCTTATTATGATAAGAAGATGGCCAAGGATGCTAACGGTGATTTGACCGGGCTGGCTCCTAAATCAATGGGAGAAGACGGACAGTTTAAATATCGCCGCTTGCCGAAAGATTCTTATAAACAGGGTATCATCACCGATATCCGCCAGATGGGGGGATATCCGGAATACAAAGGCACTCCGTATGTGGATACGGATGGTGACGGTATGCCCGATGAATGGGAAAAGGCAAATGGCTTGAATCCTAATGATCCTTCGGATGCTAATAAGGACTGTACCGGTGACGGCTATACAAATATTGAGAAATATATTAATGGTATCAGCACTAGAAATTGTATTGACTGGTCTGATTTGAGAAACAATTATGATACATTGGCTTCTAAAGGAAAGTTGATGTAATAAACGGAGGAAAGAAGACAGGATATGATACAAAAGTCAGGTATAATGTTTCTGTTGCTCATGGCGGTAGTCATTACCGCCGGAGCAGTGGATTTGGACCGTGAAGGCCGCGATCCGGCTTACGTGGAATCTATTGTGAAACGTTCGCAGAAGATTGTAGATAAACTGGAGTTGACAGATACCGTTGCCGCCCGTGAAGTGACAACTATCATAGCCAACCGTTATTTTAAACTGAATGACATATACGAAACGCGCGATGCCAAAGTGAAGCTGGCAAAAGAAACCCTGACGGGCGATGCGAAACAAGAAGCCGTTAAAGCTGCCGAAGCTGAAAAGGATGCGGCGCTTTACCGTACTCATTTCGCTTTCCCGGCCGATCTTTCGCTCTATTTGGATGCCAAGCAGATAGATGCAGTGAAAGATGGCATGACTTATGGTGTGGTAATGGTAACTTATAAAGCTACGGTTGACATGATTCCTACCTTGAAAGAAGAAGAGAAAGCGCAGATTATGGCATGGCTTGTTGAAGCCCGTGAATTTGCCATGGATGCTGAAAATTCAAATAAGAAACATGCTGCTTTCGGCAAATACAAAGGCCGGATTAATAATTACCTCTCTAAGCGGGGATATGATTTAGTGAAAGAACGTAAGGCTTGGTATGAACGTATCAAGGCACGTGGAGGAAAGATATAAATTAATGTTTATTGAAAAGCGAAAAAGGAGCTTGCCCGGTAAAACGGTGTCAAGCTCTTTTTTATGTGTGGATAGAGAGTACAACAAGCTTTCTGTTCCGTCTTTGATATAGAAATATTCGCAATGTGTGTTTGAATCATGTTAAAAGCAGAGTATTATGTTACGAAGTTATAGAAAAAATAATAATTTAGCAACCAAATGAATCAACTAAAGAAACTATTTGCAGTGGCAGCATTGACTGCATGTGTGTTGCCTGTGGCGGCACAGTATCCTGTAATTCCTGATTCGGTAAAAATCAGAGGAGAACAACAACAAAAGGAAATAGACCGGAAATCGGATGAGGCATGGGCGAAAGCGTTACCTGTAGTAATGTCTGAGGCTACTCAAGGACGTCCTTATAAACCATGGGCATCCAAGCCTGAGGATTTAATAAAGAGCAACATACCTGCCTTTCCCGGGGCAGAAGGGGGAGGGGCCTATACTCCCGGTGGACGTGGAGGAAAAGTAATTGTGGTCAATTCGCTGGCTGACAGTGGGCCCGGAACGTTGCGTGAGGCATGTGAGACCGGTGGTGCGCGTATTGTTGTGTTCAATGTTTCGGGTGTTATCCGGCTGAAAACCCCTATAAACGTCCGTGCTCCGTATATCACTATTGCAGGTCAGACAGCTCCGGGGGATGGAGTTTGTGTAACAGGGGCTTCTTTCTTGCTTGATACGCATGATATTATTATCCGCCATATGCGTTTCCGTCGGGGGGCGCAGGATGTGTTCTTCCGGGATGATGCTTTGGGAGGTAACTGTGTAGGTAATGTTATTATCGATCATTGCTCCGGCAGCTGGGGGCTGGATGAGAATATGTCTCTTTATCGCCATGTATACCATCGTGATTCCACAGGACATGGTTTGAAGCTTCCTACTGTCAACATAACTATTCAGAACTCTATTTTCTCGGAAGCTTTGGATTGTTACAATCATGCTTTCGGGGCGACTATAGGTGGGCATAACAGTATGTTTTGCCGTAACTTGTTCGCATCCAATATCAGCCGTAACTGTTCCATTGGCATGAATGAGGATTTTAATCTGGTAAACAATGTGACTTTTAATTGGTGGAACCGTTCTGTTGACGGAGGAGATGAAACCAGCCGTTTGAATATTATTAATAATTATTTTAAACCGGGTCCTATCACTCCGAAAGATAAGCCGATTGCCCACCGGATTGTGAAACCCGAATCGAGCCGTGACAAGAAGAAACCGGATACTTTTGGTAAAGTATATGTTGCCGGAAATGTAGTGGAAGGCAATGCGCGTGTGACAAAGAATAATTGGGATGGCGGTGTGCAGGTATACGATATGCCGGACGCAGGGAAGTTTACAGATCAAATTCGTGTAAACGAGCCTTTCTCAATGCCCCATGTGACTATTATGGATGCCAAAACTGCCTATAATTATGTATTGGAAAATGCCGGGGCTACTTTCCCTAAAAGAGATGCGGTGGATACCCGTGTGATAAAGACGGTGAAGACAGGGAAAGCTATTTATGTGAAAGACGCTCCTGAATTCGTTAGTCCTTATGTGAAAAGACGTCTTCCTGTTGATTCTTATAAACAAGGTATCATTACAGATCCTCGTCAGGTGGGTGGTTTGCCCGAATATAAAGGTACTCCTGTGGTTGATACGGATGGTGATGGTATGCCGGATGCCTGGGAGGTGAGATACGGACTCAATCCTAATGATCCGGGTGATGCGGTGAAAGATTGTAATGGTGACGGGTATACTAACATTGAAAAATACATTAATGGCATAGATCCTGCAAAGAAAGTGGATTGGACGGAAGTAAAGAACAATCACGATACTTTGGCAAAACGTAAAAGCTTGATGTAAAATGAATTATAAGTTATTATTATTGGGATTTTTAAGTTTGGGGTTTGCGCGGATTTCTGCGCAAACCTTTCCTTTACAGGTGAAGGACGAAAAACTGACTTATGTGACTGATGAACGTGGAAACCGTATTCTAGATTATTCTTCTTGCGGTTACCATAATTCGGAACAGCCTATACCTGATGTGGCGAATGCCGTTTTTGTTTCATGGCAGCCTGGAGATAATTCCTCTCGTATCCAGCGTGCCATTGACTATGTATCTTCATTGGCTTTGGATAAAAATGGTTTTCGTGGGGCTGTTTTGTTGGATAAAGGAACTTTTGAATTGAATGAGAGCTTGCGTATCTCTGTGTCGGGAGTCGTGCTGCGCGGCAGTGACAGGGAACAGACCGTATTGTTGAAAAAGGGAGTGGACAGAGGGGCTTTGCTTTATATTGAAGGACGGAATGATTTGGCTGTTACGGATACCTTGGATGTACTGACATCATACGTTCCTGTAAATACTTGTACTTTTCAGGTAACCAATAATGTACAGCTGGTTTCCGGAGAGCGGGTCCGGATTGTCCGCCCCTCTACGAAAGAATGGATTGCTTCTGTCGGTTGTGATATTTTTGGCGGAGGTATTTCTGCTTTGGGCTGGAAAGAAGGAGAGATGGATTTGGTTTGGGATAGGTCAGTAAGTAAGGCGGATGGAAACCAATTGACTTTGGATGCTCCTTTGACAATGGCTTTGGATAATAAATGGGGAACTGTCAAAGTGTTACGTTATAGTTGGCCGGGCAGAATCGCAGAAGCAGGTTTGGAGAATCTGACATTGGCTTCTGACTATAATAAGAAGTATCCTAAAGATGAGGATCATTGCTGGACGGGGGTATCTATAGAAAATGCCGAAAACTGTTGGGTACGCAGGGTAAATTTTAAGCACTTTGCAGGAAGTGCTGTGATTATACAGCGTACCGGTTCTAAAACAACTGTAGAAGATTGTGTATCCACAGAACCTGTTTCAGAGATAGGTGGAATGCGTCGCAGTACATTTTATACTATGGGGCAGCAGACACTTTTTCAGCGTTGTTATTCTAAACAGGGTATTCATGATTTCTCAGCCGGATTTTGTGCGGCAGGTCCGAATGCTTTTGTACAGTGTGATTCGGAAGAGTCGTTAGGATTCAGCGGTTCTATTGATTCCTGGGCCTGTGGATTATTATTTGATGTGGTAAACATTGATGGCCATGATTTGGTATTTAAGAATTTGGGACAGGATAAAAATGGTGCCGGTTGGAATACAGGCAACAGTCTTTTCTGGCAATGTACAGCTGCCGGGATAGAGTGTTATTCACCGGCAAGAGATGCGGTAAACCGTGCATACGGTTGTTGGGCGCAATTCTCGGGTGACGGCCAATGGGCGGAATCAAATAATCACGTACATCCCCGCAGCTTGTTTTATGCACAGTTGGCGGCACGTTTGAATAAAGATTGTTCTGACCAGGCACGTATTCTTCCCAGGGCTACCAACGCAACCAGCAGTCCTACCGTAGAAGCGGCAATGGAGATGGCAAAGGAAGCTTATACTCCCCGTCTTACTATGCAAAAATGGATTGAGGAAGCACCCTATACAGCCTGTGTGTCTTCCGGGAAGCTGAAATCTTTAGAACATTTAAAGTTTAATACACCTATATATAAGGACAAAAAGGATCATCTGTTTGCCATTATTAATGGGCGTATGCAGGTGGATGGCCGGTTACTGGTAGGCGGCAGACAGGAGGTTCCTTGGTGGAATGGGAAACTGAGGACCAGCTTCTTGTCTAAAGCCAAGCCACATGTTACCCGTTTCGTGCCGGGACGCGAAGGACTTGGGCTGACAGATAGAATTGATTCTACGGTGAATTATATGGTGAAGAATCAGATTTTGGTTTTAGATCATAATTACGGTTTGTGGTATGAGCGTCGTCGTGACGATCATGAGCGCGTCCGTCGTCGTGATGGAGATGTGTGGGGACCATTCTACGAACAACCGTTTGCCCGCAGTGGAAAAGGTACTGCTTGGGAAGGATTGAGCAAGTATGATTTGAACCGTCCCAATGCATGGTATTGGAACCGGTTGAAGCAGTTTGCCGAAAAAGGGGCGGAAAAAGGTCTTTTGCTTTTCCATGAGAATTACTTCCAGCATAATATCTTGGAAGCGGGAGCACATTGGGTAGACTGTCCTTGGCGGTCGGCCAATAATATCAATCAGACCGATATGCCTGAACCTGTTCCTTTTGCCGGTGACAAACGTATCTTTGTAGCGGATATGTTTTATGATATCAGTCATCCTGTACGTCGTGAGCTTCATAGAAAGTATATTCGCCAATGCTTGGATAATTTTGCCGATGATGCAAATGTGGTACAACTGATCAGTGCGGAGTTTACCGGTCCGTTGCATTTTGTACAATTCTGGCTGGATGTGATAGGAGAGTGGGAGAAAGAAACCGGTAAGAAAGCAACTGTGGCGTTAAGTGCGACAAAGGATGTTCAAGATGCCATTCTGAATGATACGCAGCGTGCGAAATTAGTTGACATTATTGATATTCGTTACTGGCACTATAAAGTGGATGGTCTTTATGCTCCCGAAGGTGGAAAGAACCTGGCTCCCCGTCAGCATGCCCGTAAAATAAAAGTAGGTAAGGTTACTTTTGATGAAGCTTATCGGGCGGTGAGTGAATATCGTAAGAAGTTCCCGGAAAAAGCGGTTACTTACTATGCGCAGAATTATCCGGATATGGCTTGGGCTGTCTTCATGGCAAGTGGGTCTTGCCCGGTTGTTCCAGTTGCTGATGAAAGCTTTTTAACTGATGCGGCTGCTATGGATATGGAGGATACTGGTACAAATAAGTATCAGAAATTGGTAAAATCTGGTATTGGAAGTATCATTTATTCCCATTCTGCAACAGATATTCCTGTTCATTTATCACCTGGAAAATATATATTGAAGTCTGTTGATCCGAAGACCGGAGCAATAACAGTGATTGCTAAACGGTTGAATATTAAAGATGTATATATGCTTAAAGCAGAAGAAAAACAAAGATTGTATTTATTTGGTTTCATAGTAATTTAGTACATGGAAGGAGAACCGGTATTTATTTTGGTTCTCCTTTTTAATGAAAATCTGTAATATTTAGCATATATTGTTTTTCAGCAGGTTATCTGTTTTTTCGGTCCAATAATCAAATATTACCTAAAAAAAGTAGCGTATCCTCCCTAGTTTTGCATCATCATCAAAACAACCTATAATTAGTATACTGTGATGGAACAAAACTTAAATGATAAGACAGCTTGCTTGGTAACCGCTTTCCAATCGGGAGATGTAAGTGCATTCTCTACATTATATGATATGCATATTAATCTTCTATTTAATTATGGATGTAAGTTAACTACTGACAAAGAATTGTTGAAGGACTGCATTCATGATGTCTTTGTAAAATTGTATACAAAGAAGGCCGAATTGGGTATCATTGACAACTTCAAATCATACCTCCTCATTTCCTTGAAAAATAAGTTATGCGATGAACTTCGCAGACGGATGTTCATGTCGGAAACGGCTGTTGAGGAACTGAATCCCGTTGCAGCAGGTGATGATGTAGAACATACATATTTGGAAAAGGAAAAAAGTTGTTTTGAAAATATAAAAGTAAAACATTTGTTGGCTCAATTATCTCCGCGCCAACGTGAGGCACTTACCTTATATTATATAGAAGAGAAGAAATATGAAGATATTTGTACCATTATGGATATGAATTACCAGTCGGTACGAAATTTGATGCATAGAGGTATTACAAGATTAAGGGAATTGGTAGGATAATATTTTAAGTTTCCAGGTGAGTACAACTTTGAACCACTATCCGTCATAATGGAAAATGATTGTAACGTGGATACAAAAAAGGTGTATAGCAAGGTAGAAGACTTTTTGAAGGATGACGACTTTATCAAGTATGTTCTGGATGATGCTCCTGAATCAGCTTTTCATTGGGATAAGCTTTTAAAGGAGCACGCAGAACTGCTGAAAGTATTTGAAGAGGCCAAGAATGTATTATTGGTTTCTGATGAAGCAATGGAAGTAATGACTTTATCTGAAGAAAGAAAACTAAAACATCGTATTTTTACTACATTAGAGATAAATAATATGGATTATTAATTAATTTGTTAACCATAGAAAAATGAGAAAAGACATGAAGAAATGTCCTAAGCCGTTGGGTTACGGAATCAGACGAACACCTGTTGTGTTAGGATTATCAGCTGCATTATGTATGCCGGCTGCTTTTTCGTATGCAAATGTTGACAATGGAATGGATCGTGAATCTGTTCTATCTGTTATGCAAGGAAAAACAATCAAAGGACAAATCTTGGATGAAACAGGGGAGTCTATGATTGGAGTTTCTGTGTTGGTAAAGGGTACGACTATAGGAACCGTTACTGATTTTGATGGTAATTATACACTTGAAGTGCCTAGTGGAAAGAATATATTGGAGATTTCCTATATAGGTTATAAGACTAAAGAAATTACTATTGGTAATAATAAGTCTGATAAATATAAAAATGGAACCTGATACACAGGCTTTGGATGAAGTTGTGGTAATAGGTTATGGTACTGTGAAGAAACGTGATTTGACTGGTGCGGTAGCTTCCATGAAGAATGAAGATGTGACAGTTGCCCCTACTAGTAATGTGATGGAGGCTTTACAAAGGAAAAATTGCAGGTATGGATATTGTGAAGTCTAGCGGGCAGGTTGGTGAAGATGTTTCTATTTTGTTGCGTGGCTCTCGTTCTATTTATGGTAGTAATGAACCGTTATTCATTATTGATGGTATTCCTGGGAGTTATAGCCAGGTGAACCCTTCTGATATTGAGAGTGTGGATGTATTAAAAGATGCCTCTTCTACTGCTATTTATGGTTCAGCAGGAGCTAATGGCGTAGTCATTATAACAACAAAACGTGGGAAGGAAGGAAAAGCTACTGTAAACTTTGATGCATATTATGGTTTCAGTGGTTCACCTAATTATAAGCATGGTATGGTTGGAGATGAATGGGTGAATTATCAAAGAGAAGCTTATAAGTATAAGAATGGAGATTACCCTTCTGATATGTCTGCTTTATTTGGTAATCAAGATTATACGGATGCCTATAATGCTGGAAAGTGGATTGATTGGATTGATGAAGCCTCAGGTAATACAGCTACAACCCAAAATATAGTCTTTCTGTTTCAGGGGGTAGTGAGAAGACTAAGATATTTGCTTCAACTTCTTATAATAGAGAAGAGGGTTTATTGAGTAATGACAATCTTAATAAATATTCATTGCGATTGAATATTGATCAAGAAATTTTCTCTTGGGCTAAAATGGGCTTTACTTCTAATCTAACACTTATCAAGATAGAAATCAAGGAGTGAAAAATACCTTTACAAAAGGTCTTTCATCATTTCCTTTGGGAGATGCTTATGATTATAATGGGAAAATAAAATCATGAATATATTACAGGACAATATTCTCCATTAGGTGATTTTATTGAAGATCAATATGTGAATAATACTCGTTCCACTTATTTGAATGTTAGTGGTTATTTGGAACTGAGTCCAATAAAAGATTTTACTTTTACAAGCCGTATTAATGGTACGCTCAGTGATTCTCGTCAAGGACAATATTGGGGAGATCAATGTAATGCTAATAGACCTAGTTATGCAGGTTCACCTCATGCTGCTATTACTAATAAGAACGCATGGAATTATACATGGGAGAATATTCTTTCTTATAATACTACTATTGCAAAAGATCATAATATAGGTGGTTCTGTTATTACTTCTTGGAATAAGAATCAAAATGATAGTAGCTTAGCAGCAGCTAGTGGTCAGATGGTAGATCGTTGGTCATTTTGGCGATTAGCATCCGGCGCATCGCAGCATGTTGAGTCTGATTTTGCTCAAACACAGAAAATGTCATTTGCTGTTCGTTTCAATTATTCTTATAAAGGTAAGTATTTGTTTACATTCTCAAATCGTTGGGATGGTGTGTCTCAGTTCTCAGCAGGGCATAAGTGGGATAGTTTCCCTGCTGGAGCAATTGCATGGCGTATCTCTGACGAACCTTTTATGAATGTGGCAAAAAATTGGTTGAATAATTTAAAATTGCGTGTAGGATATGGTATTACAGGTAATTCGGGCGGGGTGGATGCTTATGGTACAACTACACAAGCCTATGTTTATACCGGTAATGGACTTACTTTAAATGGTCAAAACTCTTCTTTTACTCAGTATACAGGTACTTATGGTAGCAAGGATTTGGGTTGGGAAAAGTCTTATAACTGGAATGTTGGTTTGGACTATGGCATATTAAACAATCGTGTTGATGGTTCTATCGAATGGTTTAAAACAACAACAAAAGGTTTGCTCTTTAAACGTACTTTGCCTATTACTAGTGGTTTGACTGGTTGGGGATCCCCATTATCTATTTGGCAGAATATTGCTGAAACTAGTAATCAAGGTGTGGAAGTCACCATTAATTCACATAATATAAAAACCAAAGATTTTAGTTGGAATACCACACTATCTGTAACATGGAGTAAAGAGAAAATAGAAAAATTACCTGATGGTGATTTAATTTCTGAAAATTTGTTTGTAGGGCATTCTATAAAGTCCATCTATGGCTATAAATATACCGGAATTTGGGGTACAAATACTCCTCAGGATATTTTGGATGCTTATGGTGTTAAACCCGGTTTTATTCAGATTGAAACTTTGGAAAAAGATGGTGATGGTGGAGTACACAAATATAGTACAAATGACCGTCAAGTGTTGGGACATACTAATCCGGATTGGATTGTTGGCTTGAATAATACATTTACTTATAAAAATTTTGATTTGTCTGTATTTGCAATGGCTCGTTATGGTCAAACTATTAATAGTGATTTGTTGGGTTATTATACGGCAGAACAAAGTGTAACAACAAATCAGTTGGCTGGAGCGGATTATTGGACGGAAAATAACCAGGGAGCTTATTATCCTGCTCCAGGTACAGGCTCGGAACAAAGTACGGTCATCTCAGCTTTAAGAGTGCGTGATGGTTCATTCATAAAAGTGAAAAATATCACTTTAGGATATACTTTTCCAGTTAATATCTCACGTAAGGCTTTGATGGAAAAATGTCGTATCTATGCAACTGCATACAATCCGTTTATTTATGTAAAGGATAAACAGTTGAAGGGTACAGATCCAGAGACAAACGGTTCGGATGCATTCCCTACTTTTAGACAGTTTGTGTTCGGAGTTAATTTAACTTTCTAACTTTATATAGGAGATATTTAAAATGAAAAATATATTCAGAAAACTTACTTTATATTCAGTGGCTTTAGCTGCTGTATCTTTCAGCTCTTGTTCGTTGGAAGAAAATAATCCGGCAGGCTTTACCAAGGAAAATCTTGCTACTTCTATTGAAGGGTATGAAACGTTGGTTAACCAGTGTTATTTTGCTATGGAAAGATATTTCTATGGTACGGATAGTTGGATGAGTTTGACCGAAGGTGATTCAGACCTTTGGACCTATCAGGCTAATCAATCAACTTCATACACCCAATGGTTTTGGTTCTTTGCAGGAGCATCTCCTAATACCACTTATACAAATAATTGGTGGAATGGTACTTATGATGGAGTAGGCTCTTGTAATGAAGCAATTGCATTGGCCGGTTATGCACCATATAAAACGGAAGCGGAACGAAATGCTAAAGTTGCAGAAGCCCGTTTTTTGCGTGCAATCTATTATTTTAATGCGGTAGAGCAATTTGGTGGGGTCACTATGTTGACTGAACCTGAAACAACTTTGAATTATGCTCCGGAACGTACAGATCCGCTGACTATTTATAAGGAAGTTATTATTCCTGATTTAGAATATGCTGTAGAATGGTTGGCAGTTGGTACACATGCCACTACTACGGTTCCAACCAAAAAGGCAGCTTTGGGATTTTTGGCAAAGGCCTGTTTGCAGACTTATGAATATGGTTCGACAGAATATTTGCAAAAGGCTTTGGATTCGGCTAAAGAATTGATTGCTGATTGTGAATCAGGTGGTGCAAAATATAATGCTTATATGTATCCGACCTATGAAGAAGTTTTTAAAGAATCGAATAATTGGGAAAATAAAGAAGCTTTGTGGAAGCATCGTTGGTATGCTGGTTCTGATGGTCATGGTTCTAGTAACGGTAACTATAAATTAAATCGTAATGATGAATATTTCTTGTGTAATGTGAATAAATTCGGAGCACGTGAAGATAATCAAGAAACTCGTTTAACTTGGGAGGGATGTATTTCTGGCATTTTTATGCCTACTCAACATCTTTTAAATCTTTATGTGCAGGAGGACGGAACACTTGACCCTCGATTCCATGAGTCATTTACTACTGAATGGAATGCGAATAAGAATTATATTTGGGATACTAGTGCGGCTAATATGTATGATAAAGATGAATCTATAGTTGGTACTGAATTAAAGAAGGGAGATTTGGCGATTAAATTCGTAATGCCTCAGGATGAGGATTATGCTGAGGAAAAAGCAAATAGACATACCTCGAATTATTTAATGATTGCTTATGATGATGTGTACAATGATCAAAAACATAATGTAAATATGCAATATAATGGTATGGAAAATCAGTTCCGTTATTTTTATCCATCATTGAATAAGCATAATAGTAGCAATTACTATGTGGCCAATGCTTCTAAAAAACGCAATGGCAATTTAAATGCGACTTTTATGATGCGTATGGCAGAAGTTTACCTGATAGCTGCAGAAGCTGATATTTATATCAATGGTGGTGCGAATGCAATGGGATACATTAATAAGGTACGTGCTCGTGCAGGGGCAAAGGCATTGACAGGTACAGCTACAGTTCGTACTGTTTTAGATGAGAGAGGACGTGAGCTTTGTGGCGAATATTGTAGATTTTATGATTTGAAACGTACCGGCATGTTTAAGAGTTCAAATTATTTGGAGGAAACACATCCGGACTTGGCTCAGTTCTTTAATCCTAATTATGCATTACGACCTATCTCTACAACATTTACTGCAAC
>ENA-OQKB01000074-OQKB01000074.1-human-gut-metagenome-genome-assembly--contig:-NODE-74-length-24261-cov-3.835916_pt1 | contig 24261 bp, 21 predicted proteins | sample MGYA00242646_ERZ504793 | MGnify/ENA primary metagenome ERZ504793 (study PRJEB26092, sample SAMD00036409) | human gut metagenome | host: Homo sapiens | study: EMG produced TPA metagenomics assembly of...
CTTCATATAAATAATAAGGGAAAAGCATACTAAATATCAATATATTACAAATCAATTTATATTTTCTGCATCGGCAAATGATATATCGCAATTAACCGCAACGAATTAGAACCAACTATAATGAAGTCGCTGAATTTCAGCGACTTTTTTTATTTACCCAAAATCCAGTTCATAGCGATTGGATAGTGTTGTTCACCATATTTTTCTACCGTATTTCTACCGCGAAACAAATTGGGGTTTGTCCCCGATGTCACACTGAGGTAGTCAACAACATGTGTTGACAATGGTTTACATAGGTAGACAAAAGCGAAATTAAAACTATATGGTTTCACTAAAAATATGGAAGAAAACAACATGGAAGTAAAAAGAATTTGCCAATGGTGTGGTAAGCCATTCATTGCGAAGAAAACTACCACTAATTATTGTAGCCACCAATGTGCCAGTCAAGGCTACAAACATCGTATGAGAGAACGAAGACTCGAACTTCGTGAGTTACAGGATTTGATAGAAGTCAAAAGTAAACTTGACCATCAAGACTACTTTACTTTTGCACAAGCCGCACAGTTGATGGGCGTTTCTCGCCAATACATTTACAAACTCGTCAAAGAGGATAAGTTGAGAGCTTCAAGAATCAGTGCAAGGATGTCAATCATTCGCAGAGCCGATATTGAACTGATGCTCAAAACCCGCCCCTATGAACGAAGAAGAGTAAAAGATGATCTTGATATAACTGAGTACTACACTGCCGAGCAAATTTCCGAAAAGTACAAAGTATCGCAAAAATGGATTTGGGCATATACAAGAGAGAACAATATCCCCAAAATCCGTATCCGCCAGTTCAACTATTACAGCAAAAAGCACATTGATGCTGCTTTTGCCAAATACAAGACAGATAATGATCTGACTGAATGGTACACTCCCGAAGAGATAGAACAAAAGTATGGGATGAGTCGGGTTGCCATCCGCTCCCATGTCTATCGCAACAACATCCCGTCTAAGAAAGAACACGGTCAGATATTCTACTCGAAGCTACATTTTGACCTATCCAAGCAGACTGCCGAAGATAATGCTTCGGAATACTATACCGTGCAAGAAGCCATGAAGAGATACAATCTCACACGGGATTCTGTCTATGGCATTCTGCAGTTCCACGAAATCAAACGTGAGAAGAAAGGGCGTTTCGTCAGGTTCCTGAAAGTGGAATTTGATCATGTAATGGGCGTCAGAAAATAAGCCTAAGTCTGAATTTAGGCAGACCAGAAAATGATTCTAAAAATGAGCATTGTCTGCGTCAAGTCATTACGGACATTTGCAGCAAATCAAGTATAAACTAATAATAATTGTAACCATGTTAGAATGTAAAACAGTAACATTGAGAACACGTCCTTTGAAAAACGGGATGCTTTCTTACTATCTGGATTATTATCCAGGCTATCGTGACCAGGAAACAATGAAGACCATCCGCCACGAAGGATTGAACATTTATATTTATGCCAATCCCAAGAATGAGCGTGAACGTAACTTCAATGCCACTATGTCGGAAAAGGCAGAAGCCATCCGATGCAGACGCTTTGAATCTATCGTAAATGACAGGTATGATTTCTTTGACAGGCACAAACTCAAAGCGGATTTTCTGGAATACTACCGCAGGCAACTTCGTAAGCATGACCAAAAGTGGGAATTTGTATACCACCATTTCTACAACTTCGTTCATGGCAAATGTACTTTTGAAGAAATTGATATTGACCTTTGTAATAAGTTTCGTGAGTATCTGCTAAATGCCAAGCAACTCAGGCGTGACGGTCACATTTCAAAGAACTCTGCTTCCGGCTATTGGTCAACATTCAGGGGACTTTTGAAAATCCTTTATCGCAATCGGCTAATCAAAACCAATATCAATGACTTTTTGGATAAAATCGAAACAGAAGATACTCCAAAAGATTATCTAAGTGTGGAAGAATTATACAAATTGGCAGAAACACCTTGCAAAAAGCCAATTCTGAAAACAGCGGCATTGTTCTCATGTCTGACCAGTCTTAGAATCAGCGACATACTATCGTTGCAATGGCATGAAATCATTGACTTTGCAGCTGGAGGAAAATGTGTCCATACAATTACCCAAAAGACCAAAACAGAGGACATCATTCCAATCAGTGACGAAGCCCTGCAATTAATCGGCTATTCTCCGGAAAAAACCGGATTAGTATTTAAAGGATTGAAACGAAGTTGGACACAGCAACCCATGAAAGAGTGGATTCGCGAAGCCGGTATTACCAAGAATATCACTTTCCACTCCTACCGAAGAACATACGCAACACTTCAAGGAGCAGCCGGCACAGACATACGTACCATTCAAAGTAACATGGCACATAAAAGTATTACCACGACACAACGGTACATGAAAGTTGTGGACAGCAACAAGCGTGAAGCCAGCAACAGAATCTCTTTAATCCGCAAGTAAGAATTAAAGTCCAAATAATCCCGTCTTTATCGCTCAGAGTATGATATTTTGCATCAAATCATATTCTGAGCATATTTTTTCTTAAATTCTAAACGATTATCCATCGCAAACTGCAACTATTTGGAAATCTGCATATACATTTGTCTTATTGTAAAACTCAAATAGTATCAGTTTATGACGAATAGTATTAAAATCTCTCCTCAAAGAACCAGTTTCATACTTTCAGCAAGTGTCATTCTTTACTGGGCAACAGACTCCTATTTATATCTCAATTGCCATATCAACCTGATGGAATATTCCACTCCAGTTATTCTATATATTACGGCAATGATACTCGCCTGTGGAGTACTTAAGCATTTCTTCTTCCGATTCATTACAAAGAATGAATTGAGTTTGTCTTTTGGCAAGCAAGTAAAACCTCTTCCTGTTGAACTAACTGAACAAATTAAGGAGATTGAACCAGAGTGTCCAAACGCCAAGGACATAAATCCGGTAAATTTAGTTGCAGAAAGTGTTGTAAAACAAGATTATATGGATAATTATGAAGTACGTGTGGCTGAGATTGAACGTAAAAAAGCCGAAAGGCAGGCAGACATTAAGCGTGTCATTCATGAATATACCACATTTGTAATGACTGAATTTCTCTCAAAAGAAAATCTTGAAATTCTGCATGAAAATATAGAGTATTTCGCGCACGGACGACCTGATTTATATAAGCCAATCCGTTCAGTATTGGATAATCTACTCCGTTCTATCGACCTGATGCATTTCGTGTGGAATATCGGAGAGAGATTGAGTATTTCTCTTATAGACAGAGCTACATTCATACATACTATATTTCCACATGAACTAAAAGATGCTTCGATTAAATATCTGTCTAAAAATCTCCGGACATGCGGAGTTTGCAAAATAGCACTTGATATTCCTAAAACCGGAGATTATCACTTCAAATGTATGAAGAACGACTCTGAATCGGACTTAGATTCAACCAATTAGGGTTATTCAACGCAGACCGAAATATTATTGCTTTCTGAGGTTTGTCAGCATTACATCATTGTATTGGTTTGCAGCATGTTTAACAAAAACAATGTTATATCATGCAAAAAAACAAATTAACCTTCAATGACCTACCGGAAGTGGTAGGCGAACTCTGCGAGAGAATCTCAAGTATGGAAAATCTGCTGACAGAAAAACTTCATCAGCAGCATAACGAGGTAAAAAAGGATACCCATGTTCCAATGACCGTTGATGAAGTCTGCGAATATTTAGGTATCTCGAAATCATCCTTTTATTACAAAGCCAAGCATGGTGGTATTCCAATCATCAAACAAGGAAAACACTTGTTTGTCTATCGTGATGAATTGGACAAATGGTTGGAAAGCGGGAGAAAAGGAGACACACCTATAAGCATAGAGGAAGAACACGCCCGAATGCTTGCAGCTACACGTCGCAAAGCCAATCCTAAAAACTGGTGAGTATGGAAACGATAGCACCCAATCAAGATCTTACTCAGGTCGCCACAAAATGGCAAGATACCATGCTCAGTTTGGAAAAGGTGTACGAACAAGAGCCGGAAGTTCTGAAAATAGGCGGAGTGGCTATCGGAACATTGGGAAATTTCAGTGCATCCATTGGCAAGGCAAAAAGTAAAAAGACTTTTAATGTGTCGGCAATGGTGGCAGCTGCTTTGTCCGGAAAGGAAGTTCTTAACTACACAACAGATTTTCCCGATAGAAAGAACCGCATCCTTTATATTGACACCGAACAGAGTCAAAACCACTGCATGATTGTAATGCATCGTATCATGAAACTGGCGGAGTTGCCGACCAATGAGGATTGCGACCGTTTCTATTTTCTCTCTCTACGCAAGTTCAACCCCAAGGAGCGTTTGGCTATCATAGATGATGCAATCAGTCAGATTGAGGGTCTCGGTTTCGTGGTGATTGACGGAATCCGTGACTTGGTTTATGACATTAATTCTCCGAGCGAAGCCACGTGCGTAATATCAAAACTTATGCAATGGACTGACGAATACCAGATTCATCTTCACACCATTCTTCATCAGAACAAAAGTGATGAAAATGCACGAGGGCACATTGGCACGGAAATCAACAACAAAGCGGAAACGATCATTCAAATCGATAAAGACAAAGACGACAGCAACATCAGCAAAGTGGAAAGTGTGCATACCCGTTCAAAGGACTTCCTGCCATTCGCCTTCTGCATCAATGCCCAATCACTTCCCGAACTTCTGTCAGACTATGTGCCGACAAAGAAGAGCGCAGGTCGTCCCAAGCAGGAATCGTTCTCCCCTTATAGGGATATCCACGAAGCCATCCATCGCAAGGCTCTCGAATTGGCTTTTGACGGAAAAGAGACGATTTCGGGATATAAGGCTTTGGAAGAAGAACTGACCACTGCCTACGAACTGGCAGGAACGAAATTTAATCACAACAAGATTGTGGAGATAATTAAGTTTCTCACGAACAAACGGATGGTGGTTCAGGAAAGCCGTGGCATTTATCGGTTCATGCCGGATTACCACTATTGACTCTCCACTTGACTTTATTCTAAAAGCGTGTATTCGGGCATAAATTAAAGTGCAAGATGCAACGACTGTTTTCATGATAAATCACGAAATCGGTCGTTGCCATTTTACTTGCCAATGCTCTTGTGGATATTTATGTTCGGATTGACTGTGGCAATTCATTTGGAATAATTGCATCTATTCTGTCATTTGTGGATATTGATGTCTATACAATAGAATCAATGACAATATAGCAATCTTCATATTGGCATATTAAATGGCACATAGTAATTGAAGAAACTTCTATTTGACTGTTCTACAACGTGAACACCCATTATATTCCGGCATCTTTGCTGGAATAATCCATATTAGAGCATCGACAAAGAAGCATTCAAAATATCAAACCTATTTTCAATTCTATACACACTTTCTCAGTTGGCAGAATGTTCAGATACCATATAGAAGTACAGAATCGGCACTACTGTGGGAGTGAATGTTAAAAAAACACTTAGTTTGCCATATAACAAGCCCGTTATAGAATAAATATCAGTTAAAAATAAGCTTTAGCTGTCGATTAAAGCCATTAACATTTAATATCTTACTCTAAAACATATCCTTTTTAAGCCACGGGCTTGCCCGCTGTACAGACTTTATCTTGTATGGGGAGCCTAATACCCCAAGCGACCAATAGGTCGTTTGAGAGTGCCAAATCTCTCAGCAAGCTGATTGGTGAGAAAAAGGCGTTATTTGAGCCTTTTTTCTTTTCGCCAGCCCTCAGTATGCCTTTCTCTACAAAAACGAAATTTGCACACTTAATTTCTCCTTGGGCTTGCCCATTATACAACCTCTATTGAGTTAGGGAAACTCAATACCCCAAGCGATAAATCGCTCGTGAGAAGTTGCCAATCCCAAACAAGCAGGATATGGCTTTATTGCGATTATAGAATACCTTAACTCTCCACGCAATCATGTTTTGGATGGGCTTGTAATACCTTTGTAGCCTCTGTTTGACAATTACCACAGACAAGCGTATTTCAGTAGTGCTTTTACGAACTCTTTTATGAACCCTACTGGTTCTTTTATGAACTCTTATGTGAACTCTTTTCTTGCCTTTAAGTGGTATCCTGGAGTAACGTCGGCCACCATAAATGCAGATACTATATGATGAACACAGAACTATTGTTCAAATGCTTGCCAATTTAACGACATGAATCTGCCATATTCCAAAGGCGATTTTGCCAACCTCAAAATAACATTATAATTATTCAATATCCAATGCAGGAAGACTATGATCTTCAAATCTATCAAAGCCAGATTGGAAAAGACGATCTTGAATGATCCTGTACTTTTCAAACTCTGATTCAGCAAACTTCTTGGCATATTCAGCAGAAACCTGTCCGTTATCTTGTAATAACGGGCTCCCAAATAAATTAATGAACTTATCTATTCGCTTTGCCCAATCTTCCATTGTCATAGGTATATGACGCATAGCCATACTTTCTGCCATATCAAGGGACGCATTGACTATCCTGCCCATTTCTTCCAATTCTTTTTCTCGCAATTTCTATGTTTTTTGCCATATTTTAAATTATCATTTTCACGATATTCATTCCGATTTGCCATAATTTTCAACGGGTTCTGCCACCATACTATATTCTTCTTCAGTTGTCTCATATGATTTGATTCTTCTATCCTCAAGATAGATATGGTAAAGCGTGTATTCTAAAGCCTCTAAAGTCTGTTGGCGGACTTTCGGTTTCAACTGACATTCCCAAATGGTAATACAATGCCACCCCATCGAAGTTAGCTGTTGCCGTTCCTCTATATCTCTACTCCTATTGCGCTCAATTTTATTCTGCCAAAAGTCGACATTTGTTTTCGGAAGAACATAATATTTGCATCCTTCGTGACCATGCCAAAAGCAGCCATTTACGAAAATAACAGTTCTGTATTTGCGTAAAACCAAATCGGGATGTCCTGGAAGCCGTGGGTGATTCAACCTATACCGAAAGCCACGGCTGAACAAGAACTTTCTCACCAATAATTCCGGCTTTGTATTTTTGCCCTTTATTGCAGACATGCAACGATGACGCTGTTCCTTGGTCAGTTTGTCCATCTTTAAATGAAACCATTATATTCTATCAAAGAATCCTTCGTACTCTTCGTCAATTATCTTCCACTCTCCAGTCTTGCGTCCTCCTACACGGGCAATTTTGTGCAAGTCTTGTAGACGTTTTATATATTTCTGAACCTGACGTGTTGATAGTCCCATTGATACTGCCATTTGAACAGTACTGACTTTAGGGTTCGTAGATATCAGCTTATATATCTGACGACTTGCTTTTATGAACTCTTTTGTGAACTCAACAGGTTCTTTTATGAACTCTTTTGTGAACTCAACAGGCTCTTTTATGAACTCTTTTGTGAACTCAACAGGCTCTTTTACGCGCCCCTTCTTTTGAGATGTATTGTCAGCAGTGGTATTATTACCATCATAATTCAAGTTCCAAAGAGTCACATGAAACTCTGAAGCATCTGAGGTAAATTCAGGAATATGACATTTAGCCAAATGTTGGTATTGCTTATACGCATCCATTATCTTCTTCATTCCACTACCGCGTCTCTCCATAAGTCCCAACCGGTTGAAAAAATCTGCCAACAGCGGATTTCTTCTTTTGGATGGCACCGTAAATGGGTTTAGCTGCTGAATGAATTTGCCATCCAACATACCGCCCGGAGAATAGATTTCCAAACGGTCATCATACATATCAATGTGTATTTCACTACCCATTTGCATATAGTCACGATGAATAATCGCATTTGCTATCGCTTCCGTCACAGCACGTTCCGGATAATCTGGCAGTTCTTCACGATAATCGTCTTCCTTCCACCATTTCTTATGGGAATTGTTTCTGACGAAAGACACAGCATCCTGTAACTGACCTATTACGCAACCCTCCAATTCAACATCATCTATCGCTTCGCCCAAGCCACTTGTCATATCCAAACCATTCCAGCGTGTACAGAATATACGTGACTGCCTGACAGGAGATTCATCTGCCAACAAAGCACCGGCATTTGTAAGTTTACCATCTTCGTCTACAATACCCCAAGACACAAACTCGCTGTCTTCAAATGAACGCTGCAGACGTTTATAATGGACTGACCTGAGCTTTGAAAATGCCATGTCCTTAAAACTTTTATTGGATGGAAGACTGTCGTATGTGCGTCCTGCACCTTTTAAAACAAGAGTCTTCAATTGAATGCGATTTGCCACAACGGATTCGTTCCCAACCCTTACAAATGCCAATCGCTGTTTGTCTCCAATATAGTAATATGGAGTTTCCTGTCCGGGATATACATGCAATAATACAAGGTTCTTTCCTTCCACCTCCTTGAGATCGAGATTGACAACAGGTATTGGATCAAGTTTACTCTTTATCTCCTCACTGATTTTCTCAGCATCGCCTTTAGCATCAGCAAGTCCAACTATTTGGTCATCATCACGAATGCCAAAAATCAAAGTTCCGCCTTCGCCATTTGCAAAAGCAGATACACTTTTAAGCCAACTTTTTGGATGTCTGACTTCGAGCATTTGCTTTTTATCAAAAGCCGTAGCTTCGCCTATCAATGTATATATATTAGTATCCATATCAAATTTACCTATAATTTAAAAGGTCCAATGGTTAATTCTTTTTTGTTTTATGATAAACTATCAGTTTACCTATATCCTTTTTGTCATTTTGATATGACGATATATATTCTGATTTCTTCAGCGCTTCTAATAATTGCCTATTCAAGGCATTGTCTGACAATTTGGCTCTCTTATCCTGATTGCACACTTCGATATAATCACCTCCAACAGAAGTCAGTAAATGTGTTATTACACTATAGTCATTGAGCCCAGCAGAAATCCCATATACAACCAATTCCAACTTTAAGGATTCATTTTTGGAGATATTTATAAGAAGTGATGAGAGTGTATCTGCATTGAATAAAATCCGTCCATTCTCTGCAAGAATCATCAGTCTGTCTTGCCCTACATTCTTTAACTTGTCAATATCCAAGAAATGTCCGGTGAATGATTTTAACAGCTTTCTATAATTATCTATATTCAACATTTTGCTGCCAAACAAAGATACATATAGATCATTTTTATTACTTAAATCATTCGAACATATTTCACCAGACAACTCTGTCACATAGTAATTAATAAATGACATCAGCTCATCACTCATTCCCTCTTTGTGCTCATAATAGAATGACACATTATTCCAAGTTGGCAACAATATCCTGGATTTTACAGCAACAGCATACATCTCCTCATTATCTATTTTCGCAAAATCATCAATATGATTATGTTGACCTGTTAAATATTTGGTTTTAACCTCTGCATCTATATCCGCATTGTTCAAGAGAAACAGCAAAGATTCTGAGCTTTCATCTTGGTATCTATCCTTTAGGCATTGAATTGTAGAAGATATATTGTCCTCAATATAGTCAATGAAAGAATCATTGTTTGTCTCCTTTATACGAGTATAATTAAGATTTTCGACAGATAAAGTTTTGTCTTCGGAATGAAGCCTCATCGCTATAATACATAGATTCTCAAGATTAATTTCGTAACAATCATTCTCGATAACACAATCAAGCAAATCCTCAGAACCATTGCATAAACTGACAAATCGGCTCGCCTTTACCAAAATCAGAGATTTATCCAACGTGATCCCTTCACTATGTTCAACCAAAAAATTATAGTTATCATTAAGCCATTTTTGTTGTATATGTCCCCAACTTGGACAGAACTTTAGATATGCCTCAATGAGATTGTCCCTTTCTGCCGAATTATTCCAACTTACTATGTTATTCCATGAATCTGCGTATTCAATATAGTGCTTAAAAACCACACTTGGTTGCTTGCCTTCAGAATAATACTGGGACAAGAATTGTAACGGGGCTTTATCTCGCTCCAATCGCATCATAACATGTTCAAATTTATCACTTTGGACATTATGCGAGGCAAGATAATCCAGTAAATCAATATTGAGAATGGCATCACTCTCAAACATATAATCCTTTAATTCCTTGACAAAATTCTCAATCTTGTCTATATGGTATTCATAAGGTTGCCTTTCTTCAATTTTCATTGATAACAAAAGTTCCCTATCAGCTTGTGAAACCATACCTTCATAGAAATATGATATATAGTCGTAGTAATCTTCGTCAAGGTAGCCTCTGCGGACAAACACATTCATCATCGGAGTTAGTCCGAGGCTCTTATATTCATTTGTTTCTCCTAATTTGTATTTCTTTATTAGCTCCTTTAATCTCAAAGATTTCGCTTTAATTTTTTCCTGCTGGATACGTCTGTATTCCTTTGAAAAATAAGCAGAGCCATTCTCTAACAGTTGTATACGTGCGGAATAATCAATTTCCTTATCTATTCTCACAAAATCAATCTTTGCAGATTTAGTCCAAGAATATCCTTGCTCATATCGATATGTAATATTTTGTATTTCCAACAGCTTCGAAAATAACAATTCATCAACAGCTATTTGTTCTAAGTCATAGAAATTACCATTTAGATGTATTGACACCATATCTAAAATATATTTCTGTCTGAGATGGAATAAAAATAGCCGCCTCAAATCAATTTTACTTAAATTTGTCATCTTGTTTGAAGATTTGTTCTTTTTTAGTCTAGGGCATTTTCTAGATTCCTCAATAGCTTTTAAAGCAATGGGAGTAAAATTAGATTTACTGCTGATACACTTATAAATCTTTCCCTCTCTTCGATGCAACAAAGCAAAGTCCTGAGGATAATAGTTTTTATAAACTATCATTCCCAATAGTTTAGTCTTATTAAGCTGAAAATCACTTTCCTCACACAATTTATCACGATATTGTTTGTATTCATTTACAATGTTGGTCAGAATACGCATATCCTGAATGAAAAATGCCATTTCAGACAAATCTTCATCACTAATACCATCGTTTCCGCATCCTTTTACCTCAAGTGCAGATTTGAGCTTGTCCTTTGAGTTCGAAGGATTGATTACAGGTATTACCGTTGTAATAAAGTCAAAGAACTTGGTTCTTTCTTCATCTTTAAAAATGTCATCTTTAATAGCATAGATAAAAGTGATATGTCGGCCAACTATCTTGGATTCATTGATAAGCTGATTAAGCTCTCGCAGTTTCAAGAATATACTCGGTGTCCCGAATCTGTCCAAATCTTCAATAATTACGACATTATAATCCGTTACTTGGAAAAAATACAGAATTTCGTCAAGATGTTTGTTAAATATAGAATTATCTTCTATAACTTCAATTTCGCCCTCTTTCAAATTTAACTTATTCAGTTTTGAATTGCTATATGATTTGAACACATAACGGGCAATCACATATAATACAAACAAAAGCCAAGCAGAAGCGGCTAAATCAAAAATTGTATTCCATATGCTACCCCAACTGAAAAAATCATAGATTGAGTCCACTCTTGCGAAATTCGGCTCAAATAAGATGAGAAAACAGACTAATGTCAATACACAACAAAGCGGATATCTTATCAGTTCACGATCCGACAAATGTACAATTTTTCTAAAACGAGAATTTGGTACAGTTCGTGTTTCTTCTCTATAAATGATTTGTTGTAGAATACTATATTCGATTTTGCGGTTAAGATTTTCTATGCGCTTTTCTTTTTCTGCATCTGTTAATTCGGCTGATGTATCCTGTTTTTCATCAGAAGCTATTTGTTCCTCATTAGCTTGCAGAGTTGCCAATGATATAGGCAGAAACTTATGTTCATTGGCAAAATCTTCCATGAGAGTAATGAGCACGGAGCTTTTTCCGGAGCCAAAAGGACCCGTTAGAGCTATGTTTTTTATATGCTCTTTTTCCGCTATAGACAAAGCTTCATTTAATTCAGTAACTGATTTATATGACGCTTCTGATTTATCTATTTTCTTAGGAAGTAGTGTATCAATTGCCATATCCGCCTTTTTTAATCTGTATTAATAAATCCTTTGTTCGTATAATTCCACCACCAAATCATTTGAAATCAATTCTCCTGGCTGCATTTTTATGCGATATATGGGAGTTCGATTAATACCCCAATGAAATAAAAAGAGGACAGATTTAACTTTAAACATAGATTTCCGTTCTTAGTGCCAAAAATATACTTCTCCACTTTATAATAACCGTCAATCTCTCCGCCCAACCATAGGACAAGAAATACCTAATATCCATCACATTGATAGATGTCGGTATCTTCTCCATAGTATATGTCTTTGCGGTATGACTGTACAAAATCTGAATAATCAGCATCGGTTCTTCGTACTAATCCAGTCAGAATATTCCTAATCTCCTGTTTCGGCTGTTGAGTCAAAGTGCCGACATTGTCAATGCTATCAATATGGAACTCAGTTTCAAGTTCAAACGGATCGCTGACATAGAAATGAGTCTGTAAAGCATTCACAAGCTCTTTGCTTTGAGCCGTTTCCTTTTTTATTGTTGAAGATTTTATTTTAAGAGACTTCCATATATCGAAATCTTCATCCTTCATCAAAGCAAGAATCAGATAATTACTATCACTCTTCGGACGATACAATTTGCCATTCAGCCGTTGGAAATTGTCCTGAATGAACTGATAGCAATCCATGCCATCACGTGGCTGCAGAGTTCTGAATGTGTAGAGTCGATTGAGGGTGCCTTGAATCTTATTTCTGAATTCTTTACGGACATATTCTCTCCATATCGCTTGCGTGCTCTTATTGTTGCGACCATACAACGATACGATGTACAAAAAGTTAACATCATAGTGACACAACAACAGCGTGTCTCTGTCAAACAGGCGATTTTCAAATTGGCGGTTAAGTTGCACTCCGCCATCCTGCGCCTTTAATTCTCTGTCATCAAAGGACAGGAATTTACTGTCTCCAGCCTTTTTGTTAGGAATTCGAGCACTGATAAAAAAATTGGGGATGGGATTATATCCTTCAGTCAATGTATCCCTTAACTGAGGATGTTCCCCGTTACCGTCACCATCCAAAAACAGATTCATGTTCCACTGAATGACATTTCTGGCGTATGTATATTGTTTGTATATCGATTTGTCGCCAAGCTGTGTCCTGTCATTCTTGGAACGCTTGTAATATTTGCTATCCCCAATGTAATAGGTAAGTTCAGATGTCAAATCAGACTGTTCGATAAGTCCTTGACCGACAAACATGTGGTCAACCAGTTTACCATCTCTTTGCTCTGTTAGTTCTTTTGGCAAATTTTGCTTGTCATTGCCACTTACCAAAGTGTCAATCATGACTTCAAAGATGCGCTCAAAATCTTTCGCCAGCAAATAGTCTTCCGCCTGCCTGTTCATCGCAATCTTATACTCCCTGTCAAAGAAAGCATAGCACAAATCCCATATCCGAAGAGCCTTGTCCGAGAAATACTTGTACTTGATTTGTTTCAGTCTTCTGCATCCAAGATTCCTATCAATATAAGACTTCTTTAACTTATCACAACTGATAAGCGGATATTGGATATTGATTTCAAAAGAAAAACCATGTATTTCACGGATGTAATTCAATATCGAGAAGTATATAACAAGTAACTCTTCGTCAAAATTCACCATTTTTTTCCTGTTGACAGGCTCGATGTAAACAGGGCTTCCGTTTTGAATTACTGCTTGCGATGAAGTAATGGTTTTGTTCCAGTTGATTTTGTTATAACCGGAATGCACGTTCTTGGCCACAAATGTAAAATAGTCCTGATTGTTTCTGTTGAAGTCCCTCAGTGCTATTATCACATCAAGTAGAGTGTTATGCTTCTGCTTTTTGCCTCTACTCTCAGACTGATATTCCTTGTTTTCAAGTATGTTGTCGTTGTGTGTCTGTTTGTATACACTTATTGTCCGGTATATCCAAATCGAGAGAGTGGACAGAAACTCCTTGTATTCCTTGCACCCTTCTTCCGTAAACTTAGATTTTACAGCTTCGGATTCAAAGTCTATTATTTCTTGCGGTGAAGCACCAAATATCGTATCATCGCCACTCTCCTCGTTTATCTCACCTGTCAATACAACTTTGGGCAAGAAGAAGACAACGTCTTTTGCTGCCTTGCTATAGCAATACCCGACATACTCAAAGGAATATTTGTCCTCCTTTACAGGAACTGACACAACATCCTTGAGTACATCTCTGACAGTCAAGCCATCCTTGACAATCTCGTCCAAATTATATGGGTATCCTTCAATGAACAGCAGCATAACATTTATTCAGATTAGAGTTCTGTATTCTCTTCGTTATTTTCAGTAGTAACCTTATTGCCATCAGGGTCAGTGACTCCGAGATAAGACATCATTTTCTTTAGCATTTTAGTCCCATTTTCTCCATACAATTCAGAGAATGAAATATCTTCAGCTTCACCGACTTTGAATATGTCCCCTTCACCATCTTTGCAGACATCGTTCCATAGATAGAACAATATTTTATTCAACAAAACTTTATCGGTAATTACTCCATCTGATGGATTTACGAAATAATCACCTAACATCTTATCTTCGGAGCTGTTTGCCCTCAAAATTTTTTCGTTGACTATTCTTTGAAATGATACCCAAGAATAGTCAGTTCCGTCAATGACAATCTTCCAGCCTATATTCTTATATTTAATCGGCTCATACTCCCAATCCCAACGCCTCTTGAATGCACTATCAATCGGAAACAACGATTGGTCTGAAGTATTCATAGTTGCATAGATATACAGATTTGATGGCAGACAAAGCTCCCCATCTTTTATGCCTAGATTGTCTTCGCCAAGCTCCTCTTCTAAGAAAGATTTCAAATCTGCATCAGCCTTGATAGTATATTCTGATATGCCATTTTCATCCCTATCAAGCAACTGGAATAAATCTCCGAATATTTGGGCGCAATTACCTCGATTGATTTCCTCAATAATAAGATATACTTTTTCTTCCGGTTTTCTATATGCCTGTATATAAGCATTAAGAAATGCCTGAGGAACGAAAGAATAAATTATACGAGATTCTTTTGAACAGGCAAGATATTCTTCTCCAACGGCCACTCCTTTATCAAATTCAACAGTGTAATTATCAGACATACCGCAAGCTTGGAGTATGTCTTTCTTATCAGAAAGATTCAACAGCTTTAACGAGCGCCAATATTTTGCTCCAAATTTTTGGGGAGAATATGTGACTCCACCCTCTTTCATTTCGGTTAATTTGCTAATGAGCTCTCCCTTAGCATATACTTTATCCATTGGTTTTTCCATTGTCGGTTTGTATGCTCCAACAAAGGTTGAATAATCACTGTCCGGATGGAATGTGGTTCTGAATATATTTTCTTTAAAAACACCTTCAAGTTGTGCCTTTATTTTATGGGATTTACCTGTACCTGGTGCACCGTAGAAGATTATCTGACGGCAAGTATCATCACACGTATTATTTGGTATCACTGTAGACGGCTTAAAGCTATCAGCTACGACCTCTAGTTTCGCTATAGTTGTCTCCAAAGCATCTTTATCAAGACAAATCTTAGCATCAGAATCAATGGAATCCAGCCTTGGTTGATTTGCCCAATTTATCACTTTGCTTAATGTTGAGAACAAGGGTTTAGTCTGAACTGTAGAATTTGCATTTGCAACTGAATCCGAGAAATATTCAGACCCATTGTTTCTCCAAGATGTTTCATCATATTCAGTCAGGTTCTTAAAGGTTTCTATATTAATCAATATATCTTTCAAAGTTTGAAGAATATTATCTAATCCGATCTGAAAGAACTTGGAGCCACCACGTCTGCCAGAGTTGCTGAACGTAATAAAACCACCTCTTTCACTCAAAGTAGCCTTAAAATCACTATTGCCGGATACTTCATTTAAAAATGAGAATAAATCTTTCATAATCCTATTACATCAATTGTTTAACTATTTCTTCAGCCAACCTTTTAATAACCGGAATAGCGACGCTATTTCCAAATTGACGGTAAGCTTCTTTGCGTGATACCACTATTTTAAATTCTATATTAGAATCATTATAATTGAGATTGTTCGCGCATTCCGGCTTTTCCCATCCCTCACCAATAATACGATACCCTTGTAATCTTCCGGCTTCCACCGGAGTCAGAACACGTGGGTTAAGTCCTTTTTCTGATTGATCAATAAGTATTTCGCTTCCATCTTTCCAATATCTAGCAGAAATAGTGCTCGTATATGTACTATCAGCATTGAATAGTGAATACCCGAATCCTTTCCCGTTTTTCCGGTTTCGTTCTTTGCGTTTTTGATGTCCTTCCCACATTTTATCACTAATGGTATATTGAGAATCCATAGTTTTTTCTGGCTCAAATATATCTGATACTTTGGTTAAAAGAATTCCTTCTTTCAACTTCTTCTTATCGTATATAGTAGAGCCATCTTCTGCTATTCCATATGGGAATCTAAATTCATCAACATCTACCAGCTTCTTATACCATGCTATAATGAATAAACGTTCTCTGTTTTGAGGTACTCCAAAATACTTTGCATTAAGAACATCAAAAGAATAAGCATATCCCAATTCTTCAAGTGTAGCTAATATTACTTTGAGAGTATTCCCTTTATCATGTGTCTTTAATCCACGAACATTCTCCAAAAAACAAAACTCTAGGAGGATTGCCTGCATTAATTTTCTCTCTAATAATATTGGCTATACTAAAAAACAAAGTCCCTCTTGTATCCTCAAACCCTCTTTTAAGTCCTGCAACAGAAAAAGGCTGGCAAGGAAATCCGCCACAACAAACATCAAAATCCGGAATATGACTTGGAACGACATCATTTATATCTTCATTAAAATAAAGATATCTTCCATCCTTGTCTTTTTTGAAAAGCTTAGGCTCAATCTTTTTATAGTTTGCTTCATATGACAAACGAGCATTTTTATCCCATTCACTGGCAAAAACGCATTTTCCACCAACATAATGCATTGCTGTATGAAACCCCCCAATACCTGCAAACAAGTCTATGAATGTATATGTTTTCTTCATCATTTCCTTTCTCGGATTACTTTACTGTTTCATATAAATCCTTCAAATCACACTGTAATATCTGCGAAATCTCAATTAATTGCGGTGCACTTGGCTGTGTAGTATTGGTACACCAGCGACTTATTGTCATTTTCGACACGCCAAGTTGTTCTGCCAAATAGGTATTTGTAATCATCTTCTCGGCTAAAATGACCCGAATACGATTTCTATACTCTTTCTTTTCCATTGAATTTATATCTACATTTATGTGCAAAAATAAACAAATTTGTAGACACCGCCAAGCAAATAGTCTATTATATTTGTTTGGAATGAAACTAGCTTTTATTCATCATCTTCATCAAGATAAGTACAATCGGGGTTCATACCCTTTAATATTGAGCCATTTCCTTACAATGCGCCATTATATCTAATCCAAGTGTAATGAGTCAACTTTTTTCAGAACAAAACAATTTTCATATATGATATTTAGGATATTAATTTAGTCATTATATAAGACTTGAATACTGGTGATGTAGCCGCATCGTAATACATTACAATCTTCCAATGATTTCTACCATATGCAACTGCATCAGCATCCGTTTTCCTGATTAATTTGCTTGCAGCTTTATCGTAGTCATCCTCACAAGTTATTTCTTCGAACTTAAAGTAATTTTCAATATTGGATAATTCTTGTACGGCTTTGGTATAATACCTATTTATCAAATGATAACGTTTGAAATGTCTTTGTATAAGAGCATATAGATTTCTATCAATTCCATTTCTGTTATCTAAATAATATGCAAACTGAACACCTCCCACTATATGAGTGATACGAGCGAATAGGTATCGTATATCAGGCAAAGTGTCAGTATAAAAATTAATAGTGAAGATTTCACCATTCTCATCGAATATATCATCCCCCTTAAATGTATTACATTCAGAACATGCAGGTATCAAGTTAAAGACATTTACTGCATATTCTGAGTACACTTCCTTTGGAAGAATGTGCTCCGTAGTATTTGCACTATTTATAGTACAATACGGACATACATTATTATATGTTTGAGGGTTGTTATTAAAATGCCATGTTCTAAAATCCTTTACCAACTTGCATCCAGACGAATACATTCCTAGTAGGGGCTGTTTAATACTTGACAACACCGTAGAGGGAGTTAGTAATCCTAGCTTCTGGTTATCCATAGCACGCTCATAATATCGGTATGCAATCTCAACTTTTCGTTTATTAACATTCAGTGCAATAGTATCAGCACTGTTCTTGTCCTTTCTATCCACTGCTTCAGAGAAAAGTTCATATGGTTTCTTTCCTCCAGCATATTTTTTCATGTTAATCATGATTCAAATATTTATCAATTAACATATAAGAAGTAAGACTCATTGGCAAATCACCATTCTGGAGCTCTTGTAGTACCTGCTCCATGGATTCTTTTCCTTCGACAGCCTTTTCTATAAGTCGCCTGTAATACTTATCTCGTTGACCATTAGAGAAAATTTCTTCATTTATAGTAGTCAGGTTCTCGCCTAAGCTTTCAACCCTCATTTGCCTTACAACAGGCATTCCATCTACATCTCGTTCCATTATTAGGACATTGCGAGAGAGAAGAGATTGAATCACCAAAGGCGAATGAGTTGCCATAATACAACAAGAAGAGAATCTTTCACATACAAGATTTACAACATTTATAATCTGTGTAATAGCATTTGGATGAAGATGAACTTCTGGTTCATCTATCATAATTAGACAATTTGATCGCACATTAGCAGTAATGTCGATAATGAGGTTGGTAAGCATAGTTTGCCCTAGAACCTCTATTTTACCATTAGTAATCCTTATAGACATTATACTTAAATACAGAGCCGTTTTCAAACAAATTCTTCTAACATTCTCGTTGGGCAAGATATTGCCTAGAAATTTCTTTAAGTTTTTACCGCTATTCAGAACATTGATGGTTTCTGCATTACGTTGGTGTCTTGCTATCAATTGTTCAAGAGTCATAAGGCCACCCGCGTTATTGTGCATACCACAATACTCAAAGTTGAAGGCTCGTGCATTAATATCATAAAATCTATCAAACATACTATAAGATGCTGCTACAACTTTTGTAAACAATGGATGGTGCGGTGAGAAACATTCCTTCTGTTGATTAGCGATTGACTTAGCAAGATTATATAACAACGAGGTCTTACCTACACCATTTTCACCGATGATGGCAATCACTCTATTAAAATTATCTTCTTGATTTATTCTACCAAAATCGAACTTTATATTGAAGTCATAATCTGAAGAAAAAGCAAGTCGAGTCTTGTATGTAAAATTTACTCTTTCATCAGGATCAAAACCAGCAAGTACATAACGTCCTAAATTTAAAGCTGTATCAGCACTATTATCTCTTAACAAAGAGTGTCTGAATCCTGAGTCGTTTACAAAATCATCTGATATTCGGCTAAATGCTGCAGCATCTTTCATCGCATTAAGAAAGGACATCGCGTTATCGCCTAATATGTTTTTTATATTTGAATAATAAGATGTTTCCTGTCCTAAAGAGCAATAATCTAAATCTAGGGATAGAAATGACTCAGGAATAACATCCAGAGTTGTGGCGGCATTTTTCTTGCATATCTTCACTTTGCCTACCCTTGAATAGGAGCCATCCTCCCTAACATAATCTAAATAGAATGATGTTTTATGTCCATAATCATCCCATGTTATACTCTTTAAAAAGAAACATGGTTTGTTATTCCCAAGTTTATCAACATAAATCGTATAACTATTGCTATATATGTCTTTTCGATCAAATGAGAAGCCAGTTCCTGATTTTATAATATAATGGGGTCTTTCATCTATATAATCTTCTATGGCAAGTTCACAATTATCCCTATTTAGCAAAGGATTAATCTCTTCCACATATTGCATTATCTCTTCAGAAGACGATCTGACAAAGGGAGAAACACATGCTTCAACAAACTTAATGAAGTGTTTTGTATCACCTGCCAACAAATTAAATCGATGTTCAAAAGTATACGTAAGATCCCAATCATCATTATTAATCAAATGTTGCCTTGCATCAGCTTCTGCATTCTTGAAACGAGGGTCTTCTGAAGGCATAGCAGGGAGATCCCATATCATTTTCAAGAAATCAACAATGTTTTGATCTTCATAATTACCTCCTTGGAATACACCCAAGAAATCTGCATGAGACATAATCTTATCAAATATAGAGCGTCTCGTCTCAGCAGAAATTTTAATCTGATTGTTTTGATTTACCATTGTAGATTATATTAATTACATTTTTTCCTCAAGTATACCCCGCAAGTCTATTGGCTTCCATTTTTTCGGAGAGCGGCCTTTATATTGGAAAGACTCTTACTTTTATCTCCTTGCGGATATATTTTTCCGCCATTACGTTCAAAGTAACCATGTACACCCTTGGCAACACTTGTCAGTAATATAACTCGAATTTATACTTCCACCTCCTTTATCAGTCTTCTAAGCTCAAAGTAAGCATAGTTTCTGTACTATTCAGTTTTTTCCATCGACCTAGCCAAAATGAAAAATTCTATTGTTTTCCGACACTTGACAAGTTCCTCTGTATTCTGAAATGCTTTTTCAGATTAATCCTGAAATGGAAGTCTGCACGAAACCACGTCATGTCATTACAAATAATATCACCAGACATAATATGCATATTATATAAACATTTGTAAATCAAACACAATCTTTCCACTTTGTATCCAATACCCCAGCAAACATTTCCATTTCTCTTTTGGATAGTCCCAATCGGATTGCCAATTCTCGCCATCCTTTTACAGCTTCAATCACCTCCGAAATAATCTTTTCTGCTGTTTTACGGTTTAGCATATAGCCTTCGCAAGCATCCAGCAAAATACTCAACTCTGCTTTGTTAGAAGTTGATGAAACAAGCAAACTTTGATACTCATTCAACGTGGGGTTCATGTCATATGCAGGAGACAGTGTCCATCCTTTTGCAGTCAAAAGAAAACCGTGATTGCGGAAATGGTCGTCACTATTGCCTATGCATATATTGAAAGCCACACGACGGTATAGTTCCTGTAGGTTTCGCTCTACATCGGTACAATTCTGAATAATGAAGTCGACTATATCCAGATAACCATGCTCGGTAGTTGCATTGTCACCATCACTCAACCCCAACAAGGTCATTGCGGACGCAAAATGAATACGTTTGCTATCGTTTGTTCTATCGAAACGTTGTGACAGCAATGTATGATATTTTTCTCCAGTTGCCAGCACTTTGGTTTTTGATGCGTTTATCCCTGCTTTTGTGGCAAGCAAATGACTGAAATGTTCCCAAAGTCCAACATCATAGTCATCCTTACGTGAAGGAAACTTGGCTACATAAAGAGTTTTATCCGTATCTATCACATTGGCTTTAGGTCTCGCACCGCCCAATGATGTTCCTGGTTGCACAAGTTGTGCAATCCATTTCCTATCGGGGAGCATATTGTTTTCTTCGCTCTTCTCAATCTCAGCACTGGCTACAATCAACTCCCGAATATCTGTCAGAGGTGGAATTTTCAACGATTCACTTACATTTATAAATTCACTATCTGGGGTTTCCTTAAAACGGAATCCGCCCATTCGAGAGAAATCATCAATACCAGTCAAGAAATCGAAGGATGACAATCTCCGTACTGGTCGTTTTTCTTCCGCAGCTGCAATTTGCTCACGACGCAACAACAAAGTACGTCCCCAACGATCTGGCAAAGCATCAGAAAAACATCCGAATATATCCTTGTCCGGTTGTGTATATTGTTGTCCTGGGTAATTATTCAGGTCGTCACTCAAAAACAGATCGCTGTGCCGCCTTAACCATTCATTATTGAACGTAAAACTATAGCTGTCCGCACCACGAAGAGACTCAAAGCCTAATTCGCCAATGAGCTCCACTTCTTTGAGCCAATCGAAATCGGCATATACATACAACTTTTTCATAGATTATTCTTTCTTGGATGCACGTTCTCTTGTTTTCAAACTCAAATCTTGTAAAGACTTTCCCAATTTATCTTCTTTGGCAAGCAATAGAATATCATCGTCAAGTTGCAATGCGTACAACACACGTAGATAGATCCCTATTGCAACAGTAGGAATCCCTTTTTCTATTCGAGACACAGTAAGAGGTGAACAGGTGGCACGTTCAGCAACCTGAGCCACACTCAGATTCCGACGCAAGCGAGCCAACTTAATCTGCTCACCTACAATTTGCATCTTCTGCTCCAATTTTCTTGGCAACTTGGTACCCATCGTACTTTTTGTCATAGTTCAAACTATCATATAATATACAAATATAGCGGTTTTACTTTATTTTATGATGTGTTACAGGAATAATTTTTCGAATTTACTCTTACCGTAATCTGCTTGACCACATCATTGGACGTTAAGACATTAAATGCTGTTATATTATTCGTAGAGTTCGCATTTCACCTATAAGAAACAATATATTGTTTCTTACTGGAAAGCGAAACTCATTATGATTGTACAACTTTTACCCTGATATTTATACAAAGAAGACACGAATCAGTAAAATACTACAATAAATGTATATACACTTTTTGTTGCAACATTTTTTGTAGTTACATTTTATGTATTATATTTGTGGTGAAAATCAAAAATAGAGTGTTATGGAAACTACCGTTTATTATTTGGTAAAGAATTGCTACCGAGAAGAATTTTACTTGACCGTGAGAAAGAAACAGCCGACCTGGTTCAGAACTTTATGTCGCTAATCAACACGATTATTATCTCTCCTCGCCGTTGGGGCAAAAGTTCGCTTGTAAATAAGGCTGCAAAATTAGCGATGGCGCAGGACAGCAACCTCCGAATCTGTCATATCGACCTGTTCAATGTACGTAGCGAGGAGCATTTCTATTCGCTGCTCGCCCAGAAGGTAATTGCCGCTACTTCCACAAAATGGGAGGAAGCAATCGAGAGTGCGAAGAGTTTCTTTTCGCATCTTGTTCCCAAGATTTCAATCGGTACTGACCCTACAAACGAGGTTTCAATCGATTTTGATTGGGAGGAGGTAAAGCGCAACCCTGATGAAGTTCTCGATCTTGCTGAAAAGATTGCCAGAAAGAAGGGCCTGAAAATCGTTATTTGCGTAGATGAGTTCCAAAATATCGCGGAATTTACCGACCCAGAATATTTTCAGAAAAAGTTGCGTTCACATTGGCAGCTGCACCAGAATGTCGCCTATTGTCTCTATGGCAGCAAGCGCCATATGATGATGGAAGTGTTTACAGACTCATCCAAACCATTCTACAAATTCGGTAACCTGATGTTTCTCAATAAGATTGAGACGCCTTGCCTTGTAGAATTTTTCAAGAGTCGTTTCGCTGATACCGGTAAGAACATTGACGATGAAGCAAGCCATTTGATTGCAAAACTTGTAGATAACCATCCATACTACGCACAGCAGCTGGCACAGCTTTCATGGCTTAGAACAAAGGATGTATGTACCGTTGAAATCGTACGTGAGGCGCACACGGCATTGGTGGAGCAGTTAAGTCTGTTGTTTGTTACAATCACCGAAACACTGACCACACAGCAACTGAACTACCTTAAAGCTCTTATTGCCGGCGAAAAGGCCATCAGTTCGACCGAAGTGATGCATCGCTATCAAATCTCTTCAACGACCTCAATATCCCGCTCAAAGACTGCCCTTATCAAGAATGATGTATTGGATAATAAGGCCGGTGAAATCTCGTTCCAGGACCCGATTTATGCCTATTGGTTGAAGACAGAGTACTTCGCAAAATAATAAGACTATGAATAAGTATAACCGTACTTGGATTGCTTTTGCCAATAAGAAAAGATGTAGGCATGCTGATGCTATAAATACCTTAGGATTTATTTCTTGGAGAATGGGGAGAGCTCGTTTTGCCATAGGCGATATAGTATATCTGTTTATGTCCGATGAACGTTATGTCCGTTTCAAAATGATTGTAACAGCAGAGAACTGCAAACGTGAGGATAAGGAGTTCTGGACAGAAAAGGCTCCTGATGATAAAACTTACAAACTGGAATTGCTTGCAGAATCAAATCGTTCTCGATTGACAGAATCTGATTTATTGCAACATGGATTTAAGGGAGGTAAAAGTTTAGAAAATCCCAATTGCAACAATATGGAATTGATAAACTACATTAAATCTGTTTTTTGATATTACAACGAATAGTATAAACAACATAAATAACTTATTAT
>ENA-OQKB01000076-OQKB01000076.1-human-gut-metagenome-genome-assembly--contig:-NODE-76-length-24008-cov-2.766300_pt1 | contig 24008 bp, 21 predicted proteins | sample MGYA00242646_ERZ504793 | MGnify/ENA primary metagenome ERZ504793 (study PRJEB26092, sample SAMD00036409) | human gut metagenome | host: Homo sapiens | study: EMG produced TPA metagenomics assembly of...
AGAATTTGACCAGAGGAGGAAAAACAAGATGGACAAAAAAAAGAAAATATCATTGTAGGTCAGTCGGGCGGTCCTACATCTGTAATCAATTCAAGCCTTGCAGGAGTCTATAAAAATGCAATTGAGAGGGGATTTGACAAAGTATATGGCATGCTGCACGGAATTCAGGGTACTTTTAGATGAACAATACGTGGATTTATCAACACAGATTCATACAGAACTGGATATTGAACTGTTAAAGAGAACTCCGTCAGCATTTTTAGGCTCATGCCGTTTTAAACTGCCGGAAATCCATGAAGATAAAGCAATTTATAGTAAAAATTTTTCGATTTTAAATAAACTCGATATTGATGCTTTTATTTATATCGGAGGCAACGATTCGATGGATACGATTAAAAAATTATCGGATTATGCTATTTTGACCGGACAGAGCCAGAAATTTTTAGGTGTTCCAAAAACGATTGATAATGACCTTGCACTGACAGACCATACACCAGGATTTGGAAGTGCCGCAAAATACATAGGAGCATCCACAAAAGAAGTGATTCGTGATGCAAGCGGACTGACCTACAAGAAAAACATGGTTACCATTATGGAAATCATGGGACGTAATGCAGGCTGGCTGACCGGAGCAACAGCGCTGGCAAAAGCAGAAGACTGTGACGGACCGGATTTGATTTACTTGCCGGAAGTACCTTTTGATATTAAAAAATTTTTGGAAAAAGTAAAAGAGCTGCTTGAAAAACAAACTTCTGTTGTAATTGCAGTTTCGGAAGGAATCAAGCTTGCAGATGGTCGTTATGTGTGTGAGCTTGGAAGTTCCGGTGATTATGTCGATGCATTTGGTCATAAACAGTTGCAGGGAACAGCCACGTATCTGGCAAACTTTCTTGCAGCAGAGTGTGGATGCAAGACAAGAGCAGTAGAACTTCTACCTTGCAAAGAAGTGCGTCTCATATGGCCTCCAGAGTGGATATTGATGAGGCATTTATGGTTGGAGGTGCAGCCGTAAAAGCAGCCGATGAAGGAGACACCGGAAAGATGGTAGTCATTGACCGTGTTTCAGATGACCCATATATGAGTGCAACCGGTATTTATGACGTGCACCGCATTGCAAATGAGGAAAAATTAGTGCCTAGAAATTGGATGAATCGTGATGCCACTTATGTGACAAAAGACTTCATAGATTATGTAAAACCGTTAGAGTTCAGGGCGACTATCAGCCGATTATGGTAAATGGTCTGCCAAGACATCTGGTGCTTCGCTTAAAAAAAGGCAATAAAAGGGGATAAAATGTAATATTTTTTTCCATTTTACTTGACTAATAATCGTCAAATGATTAAAATAGTTAGTGTGTGAGCTTAGGCTGGCACGGCGCGGTGAAAAGAAGCAATTCGATTCATCGTATATCTCACTTTTTAGGAGGAATGTTCAAATGGCAAAATGGGTTTATATGTTCACAGAAGGTAATGCAACCATGAGAAACCTGCTTGGTGGAAAAGGTGCAAACCTTGCTGAAATGACAAACCTGGGTCTTCCGGTACCACAGGGCTTCACAATTACCACAGAAGCTTGTACACAGTACTATGAAGATGGTAGAAAAATCAATGACGAAATTATGGAGCAGATTATGGAATCCATCACAAAGATGGAAGAAATTACCGGTAAAAAATTCGGTGATAAAGAAAATCCACTTCTTGTTTCCGTTCGTTCTGGTGCGAGAGCATCTATGCCAGGTATGATGGATACTATCCTGAACCTTGGTTTAAATGAAGAAGTTGTTCATACTTTAGCTGAAAAATCCAACAACCCACGTTGGGCTTGGGACTGCTACAGAAGATTCATCCAGATGTACTCTGACGTAGTTATGGAAGTTGGTAAAAAATACTTCGAAGAGCTGATCGACAAGATGAAAGAGGAGAAAGGCGTAAAACAGGACGTAGATCTTGACGCAGATGACCTCAAAAAACTGGCTGAGCAGTTCAAAGCTGAGTACAAAGCTAAAATCGGTGAGGATTTCCCGACCGATCCTAAGGTACAGCTGATGGAGGCTGTAAAAGCCGTATTCCGTTCCTGGGACAACCCGAGAGCAAACGTTTATCGTCGTGACAACGACATCCCGTATTCCTGGGGTACCGCTGTTAACGTACAGATGATGGCATTCGGAAACATGGGAGATGACTGTGGTACAGGTGTTGCCTTCACCCGTGATCCTGCTACAGGAGAGAACGGACTGTTCGGTGAGTTCCTTACCAACGCACAGGGCGAGGACGTAGTTGCCGGTGTTCGTACACCTATGCACATTTCTGAGATGGAAGAGAAATTCCCGGAAGCTTTCAAACAGTTCAAAGAAGTTTGCAAAACTCTGGAAACACACTACAGAGATATGCAGGACATGGAGTTCACTGTAGAGCACGGTAAACTGTACATGCTGCAGACACGTAACGGTAAGAGAACAGCAAAAGCTGCTCTGAAAATCGCCTGCGACCTTGTAGATGAGGGAATGAGAACAGAGGAAGAGGCTGTTGCAATGATCGATCCTCGTAACCTTGACTCTCTGCTTCATCCGCAGTTCGATGCAAAAGCACTGAAAGAGGCTACTCCAATGGCAAAAGCACTGGGAGCATCTCCGGGAGCTGCTTGCGGTAAAATCGTCTTCACAGCTGATGACGCTGTTGCATGGGCTGAAAGAGGAGAAAAAGTTGTTCTGGTTCGTCTTGAGACATCCCCAGAAGATATCACAGGTATGAAATCTGCACAGGGTATCCTGACTGTTCGTGGTGGTATGACTTCCCACGCAGCCGTAGTTGCCCGTGGTATGGGAACCTGCTGTGTATCCGGCTGCGGTGATATCGTAATGGACGAGGCAAACAAGAAATTCACACTGGCTGGCAAAGAGTTCCACGAGGGAGACTGCATCTCTCTGGATGGTTCTACAGGATGCATCTATGACGGACTGATCCCGACCGTAGACGCTACCATCGCTGGCGAGTTCGGAAGAATCATGGGCTGGGCAGATAAATACAGAACCATGAAAGTTCGTACAAACGCTGATACTCCGGCAGACGCTAAAAAAGCTCGTGAGCTTGGCGCAGAAGGTATTGGTCTTTGCCGTACAGAGCATATGTTCTTCGAAGGCAACAGAATCGATGCATTCCGTGAGATGATCTGTGCTGAGACCGTAGAAGAGAGAGAAGCAGCACTTGCTAAGATCCTTCCGGAGCAGCAGGGAGACTTCGAGAAGCTGTATGAAGCTCTGGAAGGCAACCCGGTTACCATCCGTTTCCTGGATCCGCCGCTTCATGAGTTCGTTCCGACTGAGGAAGAGGACATCAAGAAACTGGCTGACGCACAGGGCAAATCTGTTGAGCAGATCAAAGCAATCATCGCTGGTCTGCATGAGTTCAACCCGATGATGGGTCATCGTGGATGCCGTCTTGCTGTAACTTATCCGGAAATCGCTAAGATGCAGACAAGCGCAGTAATCCGCGCAGCCATCAACGTGAAGAAAGCTCATCCGGATTGGAATGTAAAACCGGAAATCATGATCCCACTTGTTGGCGATATCAAAGAGCTGAAATACGTTAAGAAATTCGTAGTAGAGACCGCTGACGCTGAAATCGCAGCTGCAGGCAGCGACCTTGAATACGAAGTTGGTACCATGATCGAGATCCCGAGAGCAGCTCTGACTGCAGATGAGATCGCAAAAGAGGCAGACTTCTTCTGCTTCGGAACCAACGACCTTACTCAGATGACTTACGGATTCTCCCGTGACGATGCTGGTAAATTCCTGAATGCTTACTATGACGCTAAGATCTTCGAGAACGATCCATTCGCAAAACTCGATCAGGACGGCGTTGGCAAGCTGATGAAGATGGCTATCGATCTTGGAAGACCGGTTAACTCTTCTCTGCACGTAGGTATCTGCGGTGAGCACGGTGGAGATCCGAGCTCCGTAGAGTTCTGCAACAAACTGGGTCTGGACTATGTTTCCTGCTCACCGTTCCGTGTACCGATCGCCCGTCTGGCAGCAGCTCAGGCAGCTATCGCTCAGAAGAACGCTTAATTTAAGCGGAATTTGTCCGAATCAGGATATTCATGCAGTAGCATGATTTGTGTTCAAACGTAAGGAGACCCCGGCGGTCTGTAGAAATACAGGCGCCGGGGTCTTTTTTATCAATCGTTTAAAATCAAAGTGGGAGGGAAAACGGATGCAGAATGAAACAGCCAAAGAAAACCTGCTGCGGCAGATCCGGAAATACCGTCCGTACAATGAGCAGGAAGAGCGGGATCGGGCGATTCTGCTGAAATGGATGGAGAGCGGATGCGATATTTTGACGCGGGAAAATGAGACCGCACATCTGACTGTCTCCGCCTGGGTCGTAAGCCCGGATCGGAAGCAGGTGCTGATGGCGTATCACAATATTTACCATTCCTGGGCATGGCTCGGCGGCCACGCGGACGGAGATGCGGATCTTTGCAGCGTGGCGGTAAGAGAAGTGAAGGAGGAATCCGGGATTGAAGAGGTGAAGCTCTTATCGGATCAGCCATTCTCGCTCGAAATCCTGTCGGTGGACGGCCATGTGAAGCGCGGAAAGTACGTGACGGCACATCTCCATCTGAATGTGACATATCTCATGGAAGCAGATCCGGTACAGGAAATCCGCTGCAAGCCGGATGAAAACAGCGCAGTCGGCTGGATTCCGGTGGAGCAGATCGCAGAAAAATCGACAGAGCCGTGGTTTGTGGAGCGTGTGTATGGCAAGCTGTGTGAGAAAGTGAAAAGAGATTTCTGTGAAGTGTAATATGCAATCCGCGTATGAACTGCCATTTAGAATAAGCATTAGACAAATGAGCTGTTAGATGTCTAAAATAGAGACAGAAAGAAAAATGGCAGGAGGGGTTTTATGTTTACAAATCAGGATTTGAAAAAGCTGATTATTCCGCTTTTCCTAGAGCAGCTTCTGGTGGCTACTGGTCGGAATTGCGGACGTGTTTGTTATCGGATTTGTCGGAGAGGCGGCGGTTTCCGGTGTGTCACTGGTCAATGCGTTCAAAAGGTAGACTTAAGCTTCCAGAAAACGATCCTCTTTTTCTGACGACAGAAAAGTTGTTGGGAAAAGGGGTATTTTTTAGGGTAAAAGGGATTATTTCGGCGCGTTAGAAAATCGTGCCGGGGTATAGGTAAAATGGACTACCGAAAAACAGACAAAAGGAGGACGTGACAGAAGATGAATGATATGAAGCGTCTGCTCTCGTATGCAGGTCCCTACAAGCGGGATATGATTTTCGGAGCAGTGCTGGTATTGGTAGAAACGTGTTTTGAACTTTTTATTCCGATTCTGATTTCCAATCTGATTGACATCGGCGTTGCGAACGGCGATATCCCTTACATTTACTGCAAGGGAATCCAGATGGGAATCTGCGCGCTCTGTGCGCTTGTGACCGGAATTTTATACGCGCACTTTGCGGCGCGGGCGACGTACGGCTGGGGAGCTGAGATCCGGAAGGCGGAGTATGAGAAAATGCAGCAGTATGCATTTTCCAACCTCGACCACTTTGCGGTATCATCCCTGATCACCCGTATGACGACGGATGTTACCGTCATCCAGAATATGGTAAGCGCCGGCTTCCGCCCGATCACGCGCGGACCGTCGCTTCTGATTATGGGAATCGGCCTTTCATTCTATATGAATCCGCGGCTGGCATTTGTATTCCTTGTATGTACCCCGCTTCTTGGCTTTATTCTCTCCCTGATTGTGCGGAGAGTTGCCCCGATGTACACAAAACTGCAGTCCATGGTGGACCGCCTGAACAACGTTGTCCAGGAGGGGCTGACCGCGATCCGTGCCGTCAAAGCTTTCGTGCGGGATGAGTACGAGGAAGACAAATTCAACGAGGTCAACACCGACCTGACCGCAGCGAGCGAGCAGACGTTCCACTACGCCGTGCTGAATCTGCCGGCATTTCAGGGCGTCATGTATACCGCGATCGTGCTGATTCTGTGGTTCGGCGGAAATATGATTCTGAAAAAACAGCTTGCCGTCGGAAACCTGACCGGATTTCTAAGCTACGTCATGCAGGTCATGAACTCGATGATGATGATTGCAAACGTCTTCCTGCTTCTGACCCGTTCCATGGCGAGCGCACACCGGATTGTCGAGGTGCTCGATGAGAAAATCGTGCTCACCTCGCCGGAAAATGGTGTAACAGAAGTGACAGAGGGCAGCGTGGAGTTTGACAACGTATCGTTTAAATACAAAGAAGAAGCAAAAGAGTACGCACTCTCCGATGTTACGCTGAAGATCAAAGCTGGTCAGACGGTAGGAATCCTCGGAGGAACAGGTTCTTCGAAAACGACGCTGGTGCAGCTCATTCCGCGTCTGTATGATACCAGCCGCGGCACCGTCCGCGTCGGCGGAAAGGATGTGCGCGCGTACGATCTTGCCGCTCTCCGCGATGCAGTCAATATCATTCTGCAGAAAAACGTGCTGTTCTCCGGAACCGTGCGTGAAAACCTGAAATGGGGCAATGTGGATGCATCCGATGAGGAGATCTGGGAAGCATGCCGCGCGGCGTGTGCGGATGAATTTTTGAACCGCATGCCGGACGGCCTCGACACCGCGCTCGAGCAGGGCGCAAGCAACCTCTCCGGAGGCCAGAAGCAGCGTCTCTGCATCGCGCGTGCGCTGATCGGAAAGGCAAAAATCCTGATCTTCGATGATTCGACAAGTGCGGTCGACACGGCAACGGAGAAAAAGATCCGCGAGGCACTGGCGGCGCGGAAGAATGTCACAAAAATTATCATTGCGCAGAGAGTAACATCCGTCATGAATACGGATCAGATCATCATTCTTGATGACGGAAAAGTACACCGGATCGGCACGCACGCTGAACTGCTGGCGGATGACCCGATTTATCAGGAAATTTACGCCTCACAGATGAAAGGAGGAGACGAAAATGGCAGCGAGAGCTTATAGCGGAAAGAAACCAAAGAACCTGAAACACACGCTGCGCGTCTTCCTGTCTTATCTGGGACGGCACAAAAAATGCTCGCAGTCGTAGCGGTACTGGTAACAATCAGCGCGGGAGCCAACCTCCTTGGAACGTATATGATCCGCCCGGTTGTCAACGGACTGGCGGACGGAGATGTGCACACACTGCTGCGCGGCGTGCTGATTACGGCACTCATTTTCGGGTGCGGCGCACTCGCAGCATACGGCTACACGCAGACCATGGTAAAAGCAGCACAGCAGGTTGTCTTTGATATCCGCCGCGATCTGTTCGAACACGTCCAGACACTGCCGCTGCAGTTCTTCGACAGCAGACGCCACGGCGATATCATGAGTCTTTTCACGAACGATATCGACACGATGGCAGATGCCCTGAACAATAGTTTTGCGATGGTTATCCAGAGCTTCATCCAGATTGTGGGAACACTGACCTTGCTGTATATCCTAAACTGGCGGCTCTCGCTGATTGTAACGGTGTGCTACGGTATCATGTTCTGGTATATCAAGTTCAGCGGAAAGCGCAGCAAGGGTTATTATACGAAGCAGCAGAACAGCCTCGGAGAACTGAACGGCTATATTGAGGAGCTGATCACCGGACAGAAAGTCGTCAAGGTGTTCCACCACGAAGAAGAGAGCTTTACGGAATTCTGCAAAAAGAATGAGGAGCTCCGGAAAGCGGGAACCGGCGCGCAGGGGTATGCGGCGACGATGGTTCCTGTCGTTGTCAGCATTTCGTATGTCAATTATGCGATTGTGGCAGTGCTCGGCGGCCTTCTCGCCCTGCACGGAAAAGCCGATATCGGAAGCCTGGCAAGCTACCTTGTCTTTGTCCGCCAGGCGGCGCTTCCGATCAACCAGTTCACCCAGCAGAGCAACTTCCTTCTCTCAGCGCTCGCCGGTGCGGAGCGTGTCTTCGACGTGATGAGCCTGGAGCCGGAAATCGATGAGGGAAAAGTGGAACTGGTCAACGTAAAAGAAGAGAACGGCGCACTTGCCGTCTGCGAAGAGACAACAGGCCGCTGGGCATGGAAGCGCCCGGACGGAACGATGACGGAATTAAAGGGCGATGTGCGTTTTGAAAACGTGGATTTCGGCTACACGGCAGACCGTCTGATCTTAAAGAACATCAGCCTGTATGCCAAACCAGGCCAGAAAATTGCTTTTGTCGGTTCCACAGGAGCCGGAAAAACGACGATCACGAACCTGATCAACCGTTTCTACGACGTCCAGGGCGGCGCGGTTGTCTACGACGGCATTGACGTAAAAGATATCGAAAAAGACGCTCTGCGCCACTCCCTCGGTATCGTTCTGCAGGATACCCATCTGTTCACGGGAACCGTAGCAGAAAACATCCGTTTTGGAAAACTCGATGCCACGCAGGAAGAAATTGAACATGCGGCCAAAATTGCGAATGCGGATTCCTTCATCCGCCGTCTGCCGAACGGCTACGACACGATGCTGACCTCCGACGGAGCCAACCTCTCCCAGGGCCAGCGCCAGCTTCTCGCGATTGCCCGTGCCGCCGTTGCCGATCCGCCGGTGCTGATTCTTGACGAGGCAACATCCTCCGTTGACACCAGAACCGAGGCGCTGATCGAAAAAGGAATGGACCAGCTCATGGAGGGCAGAACCGTATTTGTCATCGCCCACCGCTTAAGCACCGTGCGAAACGCCAATGCGATCATGGTGCTGGAGCAGGGAAATATCGTAGAGCGCGGCGACCACGACGCACTTCTGTCACAGAAAGGAAAATATTATCAGTTGTATACCGGAAATCAGGTTTCTGCATAGCAAGAAAAAACGGAAAAAGTAAGTCCCGCACGACAAGAAAATAAAAATCTGTCTGTGCGGATTTTTTTGTGAAGCAGCGGCTGGTTTTATGTGCGAGTAGCGAAGCGGATTGCGAATATCCGATTCGAAACGATGATTGCGAGTGATACAGTAAGTTCCCACAGGTTTTTGGGTCTTGAAAAAGACAGCGGGATTTTATAAAATAGAAGAAGCGTTTGAATATATGCAAAGGAGAAAAACTATGGAATACCTGAATACAGCGCAGGAGCTGCTCGATTTTATCATGCGGTGCAAAAGCCCGTTTCATGTGGTAAAAGAAGCCAGTGATCTGCTGAACGAAAATGGATATACAAAACTGGAGGAGACAAAAGAATGGAGTCTCGTTCCGGGCGGAAAATATTATGTGACGAGAAATGAATCCTCGGTGATTGCGTTCCAGATCCCGGAGAGCGCATTTTCCAGCTACCAGATCATCGCAAGCCACAGCGACTGTCCGACGTTTAAAGTAAAGGGAGAGGACCCATTCGTGACGGATGGTCATTATACCCGCCTGAACGTGGAGGGCTACGGCGGAATGATCCGTTCCCCATGGTTTGACCGTCCGCTTTCCCTGGCGGGCCGCATGGTGGTACGTGACGGAAACAGCGTGAAATCCGTGCTGGTTGATGCCGGACGAGATCTGGTGACGATCCCGAATTTGCCGATTCATCTGAACCGCGACATCAACAACGGAATCAAATACAGTGTGCAGACCGACATGCTCCCGATTCTCGGTGATGAGACAGCGAAAGATCATTTCTATGAGCTGTTTCTGCCGGATACGGCAAAAGAGGACATCCTCTCGATGGAACTTTATCTGTACAACCGCGTGGAGGGCTCTATCTGGGGCGCCAGCAAAGAATTTCTGTCCAGCGGCCGCCTCGACGATCTGCAGAGCGCATTCGGTTCCTTAAAAGGATTCCTTGCCGCAAAAGCGACAGGTCAGGTTAATGTCTGCGCAATCTTTGACAACGAGGAAGTCGGAAGCCTTACCAAACAGGGCGCAGATTCGTCGTTCCTGACTGAGACCCTGCAGCACATCAACGCAGCGTGCGGAAAAGATACGATCGCTTACCACAGAGATCTTGCGGGAAGCTTTATGGTTTCTGCCGATAATGCACATGCGTTCCATCCGGCGCATGCGGAGAAATACGATCCGAAGAGCCGCGTCTACATGAACGGCGGCGTTGTCATCAAACAGAGTGCAAACCAGAAATACACGACCGATGCTGTTTCGGAAGCCGTAACAAAGATGATTTGCGAGAAGGCCGGCGTACCGTGCCAGGTATTCGCAAACCACGCCGACATTCCGGGCGGAAGCACGCTCGGCGCAATTCTGAACTCTCTTGTCTCGGTGACAAGCGTGGATATCGGAATGGCTCAGCTTGCGATGCATTCCCCGTATGAGACGGCAGGCGCCAAAGATACTGCTTATCTGGTGCAGTTCGCAAAGACCTTCTATGAGACGACACTGGTGCGGACAGAGCATGGTATTTTTCTAGGAAGAAAAATAAAAGTTTAAGATAGAAAAAGCGGCCGGCGGGTACTTTGAAAAGCCTCTGCCGGCCGCTTTTTGCGTACTTGCAAAGTGTGTTTTAAGGATCAGATTATTCTGTCCGGAGTGCCGTAACCGGATCGCTTTTTGCCGCTTTCTTCGACGGAATCAGACCGCCGATCAGGGTCAGAACGACGCTGAGTGCAATCAGAACAAGCGCCGGGACGAGCGGAAGAGAAGCACTGACCTTCGTCGTATCCGCCAGATGGTGGATCAGAAGGTTGCCCGGAATCATCAGAAGCAGCGAGAGCCCGATGCCGATCAGTCCTGCACAGAGTCCGATGATGAAGGTTTCGGCATTGAAGACCTGCGAAATATTGCGTTTCGAAGCACCGATCGCGCGCAGGATACCGATCTCTTTCTTGCGTTCCAGAACACTGATATAGGTGATGACGCCGATCATAATCGAGGAAACCACAAGGGAAATGCCGACAAAAGCGATCAGCACGTAGCTGATGATGTTGACGATATCCGTGACGGAGGACATCAGAGTGCCGACCATATCGGTGTACGAGATTACCTGCTCGTTTTTGCCTTCTTTTTCCATCGTGTCATTGTAACCGTCGAGGATGGAGACAACGTGTTCCTTGCTCTCAAAGTTTTTCGGGTAAATGCTGATCGAAGAAGGTTCGTCAAAATCAGCGTAGCCCAGTTTCTGCAGATTGCCCTCATAGGTGGAAGAGCCGGAAGAACTAAGAGAAGCGAAGAGCTCTTTCATATCATCCTCAGTCATATTCATCTGGAAGGCACTTGCAAAGGCATCGGTGTCAATCTTCATGGCATCGCCCATCGAATCCTGAAGAGAATTACCGACCTGCGTCATGGCGCGCTCCATCTCGGACTGAATTGCAGAGGCCATCTGCGTCATCATCTGTTCCATCGCGGAAGTGATCTGTGTCTGCAGAACCGAGGCGACAGAAGCGGAGTAGCTTCCATAACGCTGCCATGTAGTTTGTGAGCGCAGAACGAAACCTGGGACTGCAGTCCGTCGAGATCGACGATTTTTGTGATACCGCTGTTCAGCCGCTGCTGGCCGTCCGCCGTGTTCAGATAGGCGATAAAGTGCTGGCCCATCTCCGTCGGATCCGGCAGGCCGTTCTCCTTCACGTAAGCGAGATAACCGTTGGAAAGCTCCGTCGCAAGCGCAGTGAGCTGGTCGGATGTAATTTCGATATTGCCGTTGTTCTGCATCACCTCGGAAATCCAGTCGTTGATGATCTGAACAGCTTCTTCGGTCTGCAGATACTCCGCAAGATAAGCATCAAACTGTTCCGGGTCGGTGTAGCCCATCTTGATCAGGTATGCCTGATACCCTTTGAAGATCCGCTGAATGAGTTCCTGGATCTGTTCCTGTGTAATGGAAACACCGCCGCCTGCAATGATGGTCTGGATGTGGCGCCGCAGGATTTCCTGTGCTTCCGTGGAATTGATGTAGGAGACGAAATCCTCCTGTAAATGGGAATAATCCGCCTCCGGGTGCTCCGAGGCGTAGCCCTGATAGCCCTCCATGAGGCTGGAAGCCAGTTCCTGCATGCCGTCTTCACTGACATTGAGAGTAAGCCCGGATAAAATCTGGCCAAGATCAAGCTGCGGCAGTCCGTCGAAATTAAGAGAGATCTGACTGAGGTCAATCGCACCCGCGAGATCCATGCTGCTTCCGGCGTCCGCAAAGGCACTGGAAAAATCAAGGTTCATGGAATCACCGGAAAAAGCACCGGAGAGTGCGGAATCGTCGAACTGGAAAGCGTTCTGCAGCTTGTCCTCATCGACAGTGATAAAGGAATCCATATCAAGACCGCTGTTCTGATCCACGGTGCCGAATTCCTGATTCGTAAAGACATCGATGGAGGAGTCCGCCATCTGCTGTTTCACAATCTCGGATTTCTTTGCTTCCTCCACAACGTGGCGGGTCAGCGATGCCGGGTAATTGATGCCGGCGGTCAGGGCAGAGGCGGCAGAGTCAGGGGACGGCTGGACAATACCGGTGATTGTGAGCTTTTCGCCGTTGGCAACGAGCTTTTTCATATAGTCTTCGTTGTCGCTTTTATCTTTCCAGACCTGATACTGACTGTCGTATTCGTAGCAGTCGGCGCTGTTCACAAGACGGAACGTGGTGCCGAGGATATCATCGTAGGAATACGTGCCGATGGAGGAAGGGGTCTCGACGGTTTCTTCATTTAAAAACTGGCGGACCATCTCATCCAGCTCGAGTGCATCGCGGAGCCCCAGGGTGTAGAGCAGAAAATCACTCATTCCGCCGTCGGAAGTGAGGACAAGCACACATTCGTTATAGTTTTCCGGCCAGTGTCCGGCTTTTAAGTCGTACTGGTTCTCGTACAGGGAAGCGGTGTCCGGCATCTCGTAAAAGACGTTGGTGCTCATCATGGATGACATGATGCTGTTGGAGCTTGCGCCAAGGCCGAGCGAGCGGAACGACTGGTCCGGGTGCACCTGGCGGATGGAATCGCCGTTTTCGCGGTAGATCTGCGGCGTGACGGAGTAGGAATATTCGATGGCATTTGTGTAGTCGGAAATGCCGTCCGCACCGCCGTCAAGGTACTTTTTCAGGGAAGCGAGATCGTTGGAGTTCATGGTGGAGAACATGTTGGTCACGACTTCCTGGACTTTGATTTCATTCTTTTTGCCGGAATCTTTTGAGTCTTTGCCGGCATTCTGTGAGCCGACCATCATCGAAGTGAGGTCAAAGCCGGTGCTCTGGATCTGAAGAGGATATTCGGAGAGAGTTTCCTCTTCCATATTCTGAATATACTCGTTGACACCAGAGGAGAGTGCCAGAATCAGTGCAATGCCGATGATGCCGATTGAGCCGGCAAACGAGGTGAGCAAGGTCCGCGCTTTCTTGGTGCGCAGGTTATTAAAACTTAAGGAGAGCGCCGTCAGAAAGGACATCGACGATTTGCCCATGTTTTTGTGTTTGGGCGGAAGCAGGGTTTCGGAATCCGGCTCAAACGGGTTCGTGTCGGAGCAGATCACACCGTCACGCAGGGTGACGATCCGGTTGGCGTAAAGCTCGGCGAGCTCCGGATTGTGTGTGACCATGACGACAAGGCGTTCTTTGGCAACTTCCTGCAGCAGGTCCATGACCTGAATACTGGTGTCGGAATCGAGCGCGCCGGTCGGCTCATCGGCAAGCAGAATTTCCGGATCATTGACAAGAGCGCGGGCGATGGCGACACGCTGCATCTGACCGCCGGACATCTGGCTCGGCCGCTTGTGGAGCTGTTTTCCAAGACCGACCTTTTCAAGTGCCGCGATTGCTTTTTTGCGCCGCACCTCTTTGGAAACACCGGAAATGGTAAGCGCCAGCTCTACGTTTGCAAGGATGGTCTGGTGCGGGATCAGGTTGTAGCTCTGGAAGACAAAGCCGATCGTGTGGTTCCGGTAGGAATCCCAGTCGCGGTCCTTATACTTTTTCGTGGAAATGCCGTTGATGATCAGATCGCCGCTGTCGTAGCGGTCGAGGCCGCCGATGATATTCAGAAGCGTCGTCTTTCCGGAACCGCTCGGCCCTAAAATAGCGACAAACTCGTTGTCGCGCAAATTTAAGGACACATCGTCGAGCGCTTTCTGTACCAGCGTCCCGGTCCGGTATTCTTTTTTGATATGCTGAATCTGTAGCATGAAAGGGTAACTCCTTCTGTGATTAATATGTGAACAGTTGTCCTTTATTCTACAACGAAATACGGGAAAAGTCCCGGGCTTTAGAAAAATTTAAGAAAAGTTTATCGACAGAAAAAAAGTTCCGCCTCTGTTTTAGAAAAACAAAAAACGGAACTTTCTTTATCTGTGATACTTATGATGCCGGAAAAGTCAGACTTCCATCAGAAGACCTTTCATATAAGCTTTTAAGATTTTCTTTTTCTCCAGCGAAAGATTATTGTAAAGCGTAATGATTTCCTGCTGTCCTTCGGTAAGCTGCAGGGCATCCGGCTCGTCGAGAAAGAAATCGGCAAGTGTGATGCCGAAAGCGTCGCAGAGCTTCTGCAGGGTAGGGATGGTTGGAATATTGGTGCGGTTTACCATATTATTTAAGGTAGAATAGGGAATGTCCGCCTCTTTTGCAAGACGGTAATAAGTCCAGGAACGCTCTTTGCATAAATCCTGAATGTGCTGTATCACATCTTTATCTCTCATAAAAAGATACCTCGTATTCCTATGTAATGTAGCGGCATGAAAATTGCTACTCACATATATTATACGTCTGTAAAAGAATAGAAACAGATCTTAAAGAGAGATGCAGAAAAGCTGTACAAATAAGAAATAATGGGAATTTGAGAGAAAAAGAGAGAAAAACCCGGCAGGAAAATAAGGTCTCCCGCCGGGTTCTGCAATCGTTTCAAAGTCTGTGATTCTTACTCTTCGGTGGAATTTTCTTCCATCTCGTTGAACTGCTCGGTATCCATCAGCTCGTCGAATGCGTCTGCTGCAATTTCGTACTCTTCATCGGAATCGATGTTGTCGAGGTTCGGCTGGCCGTTCTCTTCGTAGTAACGATACAGATAAACTTCGCCGTCTTCGTTCTCGCCGTTTTCATCGAGCGGCAGAAGAGCGATGTACTCTTTCTGGTTCGGAGCTGGGAAAATGGTCAGTACGGCACATTTTACTTCGGTATCGTCGTCCAGTGTCAGGGTAACAGTCGGCTGATCCAGATCCTGGCAGTCGCTGCCGCAGTCTGCGCAGTCTCCGCTGCAGGATGCGCTGTTGAATAATTCTTCACTCATTTGTATTACCTTCCTTTTTCGTGTTCAAGTCTTATCAGGTTCTTGACTGCCATTCTAACAGATAATAGAAAAAAACACAATGGCTGTGCCGGGAAAGCAGAAAAAATGCGGCTGATACAGGAAAATACGGAAAAGATACAATAAATAAGAACGAAAAAATGAAAAATTAGTCGTATTTTCTATTGACTGTTTTCGGGTACAGTTTTATACTATCACTATTGAATCTAAATATACAGGCAGCTGAACAAACTTATCCTCAACTGCCGGGGAGGCAAAAAATGGATATCAGATTTGAAAAAAGAGAACATTTACAGGAAAAACCGGATCAGAAAAATCTTGGATTCGGAAAACACTTTACAGACTATATGTTTGTCATGGACTGGGACAAAGAGCAGGGATGGCATGATGCAGCAATCGTACCGTACGGCGGAATCCCGATGGATCCTGCAACCATGGTACTTCACTATGCACAGGAAACGTTCGAGGGACTGAAAGCCTACAGAACAGCAGAAGGAAAGATCCAGCTGTTCCGTCCGGAAATGAACGCACGCCGTATGATTAAATCCAACGAGAGACTCTGCATGCCGGGCGTACCGGAGGAGATGTTTGTAGAGGCTGTCAAAGCACTGGTTAAAGCACAGGAAGACTGGGTACCGTCTGAGCCAGGTACATCTCTTTACATCCGTCCGTTCATGTTCGCTACTGAGGCAAGCCTTGGCGTACATATGGCAAAATCCTACAAATTCGTTATCATCACCACTCCGGTTGGAGCATACTATGCAGAGGGCATCAACCCGGTTAAGATCCTGGTTGAGGATGAATATGTCCGTGCAGTCAAAGGTGGCACAGGATTTACAAAATGCGGCGGTAACTATGCAAGTTCCATCGCAGGCCAGGTAAAAGCAGAGAAGATGGGATGCACCCAGGTTCTGTGGCTGGACGGCGTACATCGTAAATATGTAGAGGAAGTTGGAACCATGAACATCATGTTCAAGATTGCCGGCGAAATCTACACCGCACCGCTGGAAGGAACTGTTCTTCCGGGCGTAACCCGTGATTCCCTGATCCATATCTTAAGAGACTGGGGATATAAAGTAAACGAAACACATCTGTCGGTTGACGATCTGATGAAAGCAGGTCATGACGGCACACTGGAAGAAGCATTTGGTACTGGTACAGCAGCAGTTGTATCTCCGGTTGGTGAATTTGTATACAAGGACGATTCTGTTGTTGTAAATGACTTCAAGATCGGTGAGCTGACCCAGAAACTGTACGATACCCTGACCGGTATCCAGTGGGGTAAACTGGAAGATAAATATGGCTGGACTACTCCGGTAGAATAAACCATATAAAACAGAAAAATGCAGATAAGGGGGTCCTTCCCGCACAGCGGTGCGGGGAGGATTCTTTCGCTTCAGAAAAAGATTCAGAAATCGTTTGAAAGGAAACAAAGCAGAATGGATCAGAATCGAATGCCTCTTGTGGAGGCGTTACAACAGTTCCGGGAGGAAGCACCGGCCTATTTCCGTATTCCGGGACACCGGTTTGAGCGCGGGCTGGATGAGACGTTAAACGGAGCGTCGCTTGCGGCGTATGACCTCTCGGAGGCAGAAGGGCTTGACGATCTGCATCACGCGGAGGGCGTGATTGCAGAGGCGCAGCGTCTGGCGGCGGAAACGTGGAAGGACAAAAAAACTTTTTTTCTTGTCAACGGCACAACATGCGGCAACGAGGCGATGGTGCTTTCGTCTGTGAAAGAGGGCGAAAAAATCATTGTTCCGCGAAACGTGCACAAATCGGTGCTGATGGGCCTGATTTTAAGCGGAGCCACACCGGTTTATGTGATGCCGGAGTACAGCACGAAATGGCAGATGTGGGGCGGCGTAACGCCGGAGACGATCGAAAAAGCCTTCGCGGAAACGCCGGATGCGAAAGCCGTACTTCTGGTCAGCCCGACGTACTACGGTCTTTGCAGTGATCTGCAGGCGATCGCAGAAATCTGTCACTGCCACAACGCAGCGCTTCTTGTCGATGAAGCACATGGATCGCACCTCTATTTTTCCGAACAGCTTCCTCTCGGCGCACTGGAAAGTGGTGCGGATGCCTGCGCGCAGAGTATCCACAAAACGGCGGGTTCCTTTACACAGAGCTCCTTCTTATCACTCGGTTCTGGCCGTCTCGATGAGGCAAGAGTGGCCGCCAATCTGCAGATGGTACAGAGTACATCGCCGTCCTACCTTCTGATGGCATCCCTCGATGCGGCGCGGCGCGGGATGGCGCTGCACGGAAAAGAGCGAATGGAACGCGCGCTGGAACTCGGCCAGAGGGCGCGGCAGGAGCTTGCAAAGATCAAAGGAATCGAAGTTCTTGGGACCGAGATGGAAGGAACGTGCGGCGTATGGAAGATCGACCTGACGCGTCTTGTATTCTCGGCAAGAGAACTTGGTATTTCCGGCTACGATCTGCAGGTGCGTCTGTACGAGGAATACCGCGTCAGTACAGAGCTTGCCGACGAGGAGAACGTGGTCTGCGTTATTACCTGGGCAAACAGCGAGGAAGATATCACACGGCTGATCGATGCGCTGGCAGGAATTTCGGCAGCAGAGAGCGGGAAAACGACGGGGCGGACGAAGTTTACAGAAAAGCAGTGGCTGTTCCGCAGCCTGCCGGAGATGGTAAAGACACCGCGCGAGGCATATTTTGCGGAGAAGGAAGCCGTTCCGTTTGCAGAAGCGGAAGGACGAATTGCAGCCGAGATGGCAGCCCCATATCCGCCGGGAATCCCGCTCATCTGCCCGGGCGAGCGGTACAGCAGAGAAATGTTGGAACTGATGCGCCAGTATAAAGCAGACGGCTGCGAATTTCACGGACCGTCGGATGCGTCGCTGGAAGTGCTGTATGTTCTGAAAGAGGAATAAAAGAAAACGGAAGTCGGTTCCCAGCGTTTTTCTAACAGAAACCGCAGAGAACAGACTGTCAGGAAAAGGAGATGAATTGCGTATGAAAAAAATGATATCCTGGAACGTAAATGGACTGAGAGCCTGCATGAAAAAAGGTTTTCAGGAATACTTTGAGGCGACAGATGCCGATATTTTCTGCCTGCAGGAGACAAAGCTGCAGGAAGGACAGATCGACCTTGAGCTGCCCGGCTATCATCAGTATTGGAATTATGCGGAAAAGAAAGGATATTCCGGCACGGCCCTGTTTACCAAAGAGGAGCCGATTTCTGTTCGCTATGGTATCGGAATCGAAGAACATGATATGGAAGGCCGTGTGATCACGGCAGAGTTTCCGGAATACTTTGTTGTAACCGTCTACACACCGAATTCGCAGGATGAATTAAAACGCCTTGCCTACCGGATGGAGTGGGAGGATGCGTTTCTTTCTTACTTAAAAGGACTGGAGCAGGAAAAACCGGTGATTTTCTGCGGAGATCTGAACGTCGCAGCGACCGAGATGGATATCAAAAATGCAAAGGCAAATGAGAAAAACGCCGGCTTTACGAAAGAGGAGCGCGAAAAATTTGCTGTGATCAAAGAAAAAGGCTTTGTTGATTCCTTCCGTATGCTGTATCCGGACACCGTGACGTATTCCTGGTGGTCATACCGCTTCCAGGCACGCCAGCGGAATGCAGGATGGCGGCTTGATTACTTTATGGTATCAGAGTCCTTAAAAGATGCAGTTGCAGATGCCAAAATCCATACCGAAATTCTCGGTTCCGACCATTGCCCGGTGGAACTGGATTTAGAGGTATAACAATTGGTAACATTGGTCAATTGACAATTTTATTCAAATGATTTACATTAATAGTATGACAATTGCAACAAATTATAAAAAATAAGGGCGGAAATTATGATACAGACAAAAAACAGAGGAAAATATCGAATTTTACCGGGAAATCCGGAGAAAATGGGCGCATCGGCGACGAAAGACGGATACAATTTTGCCGTAGAAGTATCAGATGGAAAAAAAGCAGAGCTTCTGCTGTACCGGAAAGGTCACCAGAAACCGTTTCTTACCGTGCCGCTTCCGGAAGAGGAGCGCACTGGCGTGATCAGTTCCGTGGAAATCACAGGCCTGACGGTAGGAAAGTTTTCGTATGCCTACCGGATGGACGAAGCTTTCTGCTTGGATCCGTATGCGGGAGCAGTAGAAGGAAGAGAAACCTTCGGTGCACCGATGGAAAAAGAAGAGGGCGCCTGCTGCTGCCTTCTCCCGGAGTACCCGGTAATGCGCACCACCTCACTGCACCGGCCGTATGAGGAGACGATTCTGTATAAGCTCCATGTGCGCGGTTTCACCAAAGACGGAAGCTCCCGTGTAAAGAACAAGGGAACGTTCCGCGGCGTGATCGAAAAAATTCCATACTTAAAGAACTCGGTATCAATGCAGTAGAACTGATGCCGTCCTACGAGTTTTTTGAGTGGACCTCCCTTACGGAGCCGGCCTATGTATATCCGGCGCCGGCGGAAGAGAAGCGCGTGAATTATTGGGGATACGGCACAAAGGCCCTGTATTTTGCTCCGAAAGCTTCGTATGCTGCATCCGCAGATGCCGTCGCAGAGTTCGCAGAGATGGTCGATGCCCTGCATGAGAATGGTATCGAATGCCTGATGGAATTCTGTTTTGCCCCGGGAACGCCTTCTGGTTTTGCCCTGCAGGTTCTGCACCACTGGCAGCTCCGCTACCAGATCGACGGTTTCCATCTGGTCGGCGATGCATCGCTGGCAGAAGAAGCGTCCAAAGATGCACTCCTTCGGAAGACGAAACTGATTTTCCTCGGTTTTGACGGCGCACGGATCTATCAGGGAAAACGCCCGTGGTTCCGGAATTTAGGGGAACACAATCAGGGCTACCAGTACCATATCCGCCGCTTCTTAAAAGGCGATGAGGGCAGCCTTTCCGACTTCACCTATTATCTGAGAAGAAGCCCGGAGACACACGGTGTGATCAATTATCTTGCGGATCACGACGGTTTTACCCTGTATGACAGCGTTTCCTACGAACAGAAACACAATCTGGACAATGGCGAAGACAATATGGATGGTTCCAACGAAAACCTGACCTGGAACTGCGGCGCAGAAGGCGTGACCCGGAAACCGGCTGTGCGCGCGCTGCGTCTCCGCCAGCTGAAAAATGCCGTTCTCATGCTGATGACAAGCCAGGGAACACCGCTGATTTACGGCGGTGATGAATTCGGCAACAGCCAGAAGGGCAACAACAACGCCTGGTGCCAGGACAACAAAACCGGCTGGATCGACTGGAAAGCAGCCGCCCGGAATCCGGAGTTTGCCGCCTTTGTAAAAGCAGCAATCGCCTTCCGGAAAGCGCATCCGGCGCTGCACGGCGAACGCGAGCCGCGCCTCATCGACTACAAATCCTACGGCTGCCCGGATATGTCCTTCCACAGCCAGAGAGCCTGGTTCTCCCAGATGGAAAATACGTGCCGTTTTATCGGCGTCATGTACTGCGGAAGCTATTTCCAGGATAAAGACGGCAACAAGGACGACGATCTTTATATTGCCTACAACATGCACTGGAATCCGCATGAGCTGGCACTGCCGTCCCTCCCGGAACAGAAGGTCTGGTATCTGACGGCCGACACCAACACACCGGAAGTCTTCCTGACAGAAGAAAATCAGAAAAAAGTCAGCGCAAAAACGGTCATCGTGCCGCCGCGCAGTATCATAATTTTAACAGGAAAGCAGGAGAAGAGGCAGAATGATGAAAGCATGGCAGCACTTTAAAACCATTACCACACACAAAATGTGGGTCATGCGGTACTGCTTTAAAATAGGACTGTACTGGCAGGGACTGACCCACGACCTCTCGAAATATTCGCCGACGGAATTTCTGGTCGGCATGAAATACTACCAGGGCGACCGGAGTCCCAATAACGCCGAGCGCGAAGACACCGGCATGTCAAAATCCTGGATGCACCATAAAGGGCGCAACAAACATCATTTTGAATACTGGATTGATTACGGTATCAATTGTGACACCATCATCAAAGGTGTCCCAATGCCGCGCCGTTACGTCGCCGAGATGATTATGGACCGCATCAGCGCGTCCCGCGTCTACCTCGGAGACGCTTATACCGATCAGGCGCCGTACCAGTATCTCAAAAAAGGAATCGGCCACCTCTGGTTCGTCCATCCCGAGACACTCTCGCAGCTCGAATTTCTGCTGCGCATGCTCTCGGAACGCGGCGAAGACGATACCCTCTATTACATCCGCTACCACTTCCTAAAAGGTGACCCCGTCCCGCGAATGCACTGTCCTCAAGAATGCACCGTCTACGAAGAGGCCATCCGCAAGAAAGTGTTCCCGTCCACTCATTAAGGTATTGGACCCACCCGCCCTCCCGATACTCCTGAGCGTCCCTTTCCCACAACAAAAATACAACTTGTTACAACAACCGTACAAGTTGTATTATAAATTCCAGAAAGGGGAATCACCAATCACATGGAACCAACCACCGGCAAAGCCAAATACTACACCCTGATGGAAGCCCTAAAAGAGCAGATTCTCTCCGGAACCATAAAACCCGGCCAGAAGCTTCCCTCCGAAAACGAACTGACCCGGGAATACGCCCTCTCACGCCACACCGTCCGAAAGGCCCTCGCTCTTCTCGAAAATGAAGGCTACATCACCGCCCAGCACGGCAAAGGAACCTTTTGCTCCGAGCGCGTAATCCAGCGTCATAATTCAAAAAACATCGCCGTCACCGGATACGACAACTCGCTGATCGGCCAGAGCAGTCCGATCGGGATCACGACCATTGCCCATCCGCAGGAAAAACTCGGTGAGATGGCAGCAGAGCTCATTCTCGAAAAAATCAGAAAAGTCCCGGAAGAAGAAAGCAGCGTCAAACGCCTGATTTCCCCGGAACTCATCGTAAGAGGATCCACCGCAGGAAAAAATCTGTCAACAGAGACGAAAAAATAGAAAAGAACCCAAGGGAGGAAAAAACAATGGGAATGGATGCAAAAACAGCAATCCTCGAACAGAAAACAGCACTTGGTATTGAGTTCGGCTCAACCAGAATCAAAGCCGTCCTGATCGGCGCAGACAACGCCCCGATTGCATCCGGAGATCACGAGTGGGAAAACCGCTACGACAACGGCGTGTGGACCTACACCCTCGAGGACATCTGGACGGGCCTGCAGGATGCCTATACCAAAATGGCAGCTGATGTCAGAGAAAAATACGACATCACCCTGACCCGCGTCGGAGCCATCGGATTCAGTGCTATGATGCACGGCTATATGGCATTTGACAAAGCAGGAAACCTCCTCGTACCGTTCCGCACCTGGAGAAACAATATCACAGAAGAAGCAAGCGAGAAGCTGACCGATCTTTTCGGATTCCACATCCCGCAGAGATGGACTATCGCCCATCTGTATCAGGCAATCTTAAACGGTGAGCCGCATGTGGCAGATATCGACTACGTGACAACCCTTGCCGGATACATTCAGTGGAAAATGACCGGCGAGCGTGTCGTTGGTGTCGGCGAGGCATCTGGAATCTTTCCAATCGATTCTGAAACCAACACTTACTTTGCCGACATGATCGCCAAATTTGACGAGGCAGTCGCAGACAAAGCATATTCATGGAAAGCACTCGATGTTCTGCCGCACGTTCTGACCGCAGGTGACAATGCCGGTGTTCTGACAAAAGAAGGTGCCGCACTTCTCGACATGTCCGGAAATCTAGAAGCAGGCATTCCGCTCTGCCCGCCGGAGGGAGATGCCGGAACCGGAATGACTGCAACGAACAGTGTGACAGTGCGCACCGGAAATGTATCAGCGGGCACATCTGTATTTGCTATGGTGGTGCTTGAAAAGGCGCTTAAGGCAGTTCATGAGGAGCTTGATATGGTCACCACACCATCGGGAGATGCGGTAGCTATGGTGCACTGCAACAACTGTACGTCAGACTTAAATGCATGGGTGGGATTATTCAAGGAATTTTCAGAGCTGTTTGGCATGGATATAGATATGAATGACATATATGGAAAGCTCTACAACAATGCACTTACAGCCGATAAGGACGGTGGCGGCCTTGTAGCCTTTAACCTTTTCTCGGGAGAGCCTGTCATCGGACTCAACGAGGGCAGACCTATGTTTGCCAGAAAGCCGGATGCAAGGATGAATCTTGCAAACTTTATGCGCACACATCTCTATGCAAGTCTTGCAACACTAAAAATCGGCTGTGATATTCTCTTTAAAGAGGAAAAAGTAAAGGTAGACACACTTTACGGTCATGGTGGTCTGTTTAAGACAAAGGGTGTGGGCCAGAGCATACTTGCAGCAGCCATGGATGCACCGGTTGCGGTCATGGAGACTGCCGGAGAGGGCGGCCCGTGGGGCATGGCAGTGCTCGCAGCTTATATGGTGAATAAAGCAGATGGAGAGCCTTTGGAAAAATATCTTTCAGACAAGGTATTTAATGGCGAAAAGGGCATAGTAATGCAGCCGGATCCTGACGATGTAAAGGGCTTTGATGAGTACATAAATACATATAAGGCAGCAATTGAGGCAGAGCGTGCCATGGTAAAGGCACTCCCGCTGTAATAGCAGTAAAAAATAATAAGAGAGGAACAGAAAATGCTTGAAGAATTAAAGAAACAGGTTTACGAAGCAAACATGGAGCTCCCAAGAAGAGGGCTCATCACGTATACATGGGGCAATGTCAGTGGAATTGACAGGAAAACAGGCTATTTTGTCATCAAGCCAAGTGGAGTGGATTATGATGTGCTCACCCCTGATGATATGGTAGTCATGGATCTTGAAGGGAAATAAGATAGAGGGAAAATACAAGCCTTCGTCAGACACTGCAACACACTTAGAGCTCTACAAAAAGTAT
>ENA-OQKB01000079-OQKB01000079.1-human-gut-metagenome-genome-assembly--contig:-NODE-79-length-23343-cov-5.439352_pt1 | contig 23343 bp, 22 predicted proteins | sample MGYA00242646_ERZ504793 | MGnify/ENA primary metagenome ERZ504793 (study PRJEB26092, sample SAMD00036409) | human gut metagenome | host: Homo sapiens | study: EMG produced TPA metagenomics assembly of...
CTGTTTTCTTTCAGATATGGTGTGATTGTCATCAAGCTAACGTTGCGTCCATATCCGAAACAAGCAAATAATCCGAAAATTTACCTTGCATTATTTTTCCACCTTGTAAACCGGCATCACCACCGTTATCTCTTTCATCATTATCTGCTAATCATTATAAAATGCAATATTCGCAAAAACAAATGATACTCACAACATTCCAAAGACTTTAATTACTAAATAGCCCCATCTTCATCCATTGAAACCCACTTTTTACTCCGAATACAGCCGACATTCCATAAAAAAACGGATATGGACAGGAATTTCAACAACTTCTTATTGGATATATAAAAAGAATACACTATTTTTACGGAAAAACAAACCAGGGGAATGAAAATAGTATATGTATACGACTCCATAGCCCGTATAGGAGGCATGGAACGGATTTTAACGGATAAGATGAATTACTTGGCCGAAATTTATGGGCACGAGGTCTATCTTATCACTTCTTCCCAAGGCAATCATCCTTTTTCTTTCCCGTTATCCCACAAAGTGGAACATATCGATCTGGATACAAAGTTTCATTTGCAATACCAGCATCCGCTTCTGGAACAATTGAGAGTGGGATGGACTTTGAACCATAAATTCGAACAAAATTTAAAAAAGAGATTAGGCTCATCAATCCCGATATCATATCAGGAAATACCAGTTTCAAAGCGGATTTGATCTGTAAATTAGACTGCAAGGCAAAGAAAATCATTGAATCGCATTGCGCCAAAATATACACCCGGATACCTGCAAACCGCAAAAAGAGTTTTTTTAAAGATATAAAAGACAGATACGTCAGTTACCAATGTTTCCGTGATGTAAAACGATACAGCGATGTCATAGTCACACTGACACAAGGAGATGCCGCCATGTGGGGACAACATCCGAATATACATATCATTCCGAACACCACCTCTATTGATATACAAACAATCAGCTCCTGTGAGGCTCCCCGTGTAATAGCGGCAGGCAGACTGACCTGGCAAAAAGGATTCGACAGACTGATTAACGCATGGAATATCGTGCAGAAACGCCACCCCGACTGGATACTGGATATATTTGGTGAAGGATTTTATAAGGATAGCTTAACCCGGCAGATTAAAGACAGAAAGCTGGAACACTCCATCACAATTCATCCTTTTACACAAAACATAACGCAAGAATACCTGAACAGTTCCATTCTGGCCCTAAGCTCCAATTACGAAGGTTTTGGACTGGTCTTGATCGAAGCCATGAGTCTGGGTGTTCCTTGTGTTTCTTTCGACTGTCCTTTCGGTCCATCGGAAATCATCAGAAACCAGGAAGACGGACTCCTCGTCAAAAACGGAGATATACAAGGATTTGCCAACGCTCTTTGCCACTTGATAGAACATGAAGCAGAAAGAAAAGCTTTTGGCAAAAGAGCTAAACAAAATATAACACGCTACTCACTCCGAAACATCATGCCGCAATGGGAAATGTTGTTTCATAAACTGACTGAAAAATGACCATCGTTTATCTATACACAGCACTATGCACCGTGGGAGGCGCAGACCGGAGCATCATCCAAAAAGCGAACTATCTGGCTGACGAAATGCATCAGGATGTATTTATTATCACAGATTCACAAAAAGAACGCCCGCCCGTTTTCCCGATATCTCCCAGAATCAGGCACATTGACATAGGAATTGATTTTGACAGACAATATCATCACAACCTGTTAGTAAGAGGATATTATTATTTTACCCTGATGCACCTGTACAGAAAGAAGCTGGAGTATTGGCTGAAAACCTTGAAACCGGATATTGTCATCAGCACATTGGGCCGAGAATTGGATTTTCTGACACAACTGGATGATGGAAGCGTAAAAATAGGAGAATCCCATATAGCCAAACCATACACTCGTAACCTGCATCTGATGGAACAACGGGGATTCCCATACAAGCAAATCGCACGGCATTGGAGAAAGAAACAGGAGGAGGCTGTAAAAAAACTGGATGCGCTGGTTGTTCTGACACAACATGATGCGGATAATTGGAAAGAAGTGAAGAAGGCTTGTGTCATACCGAACTTCTTACCTTTCTCACCCGAAAAAGGGAGTTCCTGCCTGGAGAAAAGAATCATCAGCATAGGAAGATACAGCGAACAGAAGGGGTATGACCGCCTGATTGAAGCCTGGATCAAAGTCAATCGGAAGCATCCCGACTGGCATATCCGCATTTACGGAGAAGGACAGGATAGGAACAGCCTGCAAGAGCTTATTGAAAAGCATCATATAGAAAACAGTTTTTCACTATGCCCTCCGACAAAAAGCATTCAAGAAAAATATCTGGAAAGTTCCATATACGTCATGAGTTCACGATTTGAAGGATTACCGATGGCACTTCTGGAAGCGATGGCATGTGGTGTTCCCTGCATTTCATTCGACTGCCCGTACGGACCTGCCGAGATTATCACTCCGGAAGAAGACGGAATACTGGTGAAGAACGGAAACACGGACGAACTGGCTGACGCGATATGCCGGCTGATAGAGGATACGGACAAACGCATACGGATGGGAAAGCAGGCCCAAAAGAATATCCAACGTTATTCACGCGAAGAAGTGATGAAACTGTGGGATGAACTATTCAACACCTTAACAACTGCCCGACCATGAATATCATCTACCTCCTTTTCCACGGACTATCCCCTTACAGCGGCATCAGTAAAAAGATCTTACACCAGGTTAAAGGCTTTGAAGCATGTGGACACCGGGTAAGTTTATGCACATACAGCATAGCAGATAACGGCCACCGGGTAAGGATGATAAACAATGAAATAATAGAAGACTACGGAACAGGCAAACCGGCTGCGGCGAAAAGAAGAGTTTCCTACCAATGCATATACCGCTATGCTATAACACATCAAGTGGAATTAATCTATGTACGCTCTTTCCATAATGCAAATCCGTTCACCATCCGGCTGTTCAGCAAACTGAGGAAAGCCGGAATTAAAATAGCGATGGAAATACCTACCTATCCTTACGACAGCGAATACGCCGGTTTCCCACTGGTCACACGCCTGGGGATACAAGTGGATAAAGTATTCCGAAAGACATTGGCAAAACACGTGAACGCCATCGTCACTTTCTCAGACTATCACTGTATATTCGGCCAACGTACCATTCAGATATCCAATGGAGTTGACTTTGATTCCATTCCGCTGAAAAAGACGGTTTCTAAAAATACCTCCGTCATTCATCTACTAGGAGTGGCCGAAGTACATTATTGGCACGGTTACGACCGCCTGATAGAGGGTTTGGGTAAATATTACCAAAACCCGGCAAACACAACCGTATTTTTCCACATCGCAGGAGGTATATGGAAATCCGAAATGCATGATTCACAACACGCTCCCGGATTTTATGAACTTATCAACAAATATCATATAGAAAAATATGTCATCTTCCACGGACAAAAAATGAACGAGGAACTAGACGAATTATTCAACGAAGCAGACTTTGCCATCGGCAGTCTGGCACGCCACCGCAGCGGCATCGACAAAATCAAAACATTAAAAAACAGAGAATATGCAGCACGGGGAATATCTTTTGCATATTCAGAAACAGATGAAGACTTTGACAAGATGCCTTATATACTGAAAGTTCCGGCCAACGAAAGCCCCATAGATATCCACCGGCTTATCCGGTTCTATATGGAACTGGATCTGTCTCCTCGTAAAATAAGGGATTCCATTAAAAACCTGTCATGGAAAGAACAGATGATGAAAGTAATAAACAACCTGTAATACTCCCGCCTATGATCCGAATCGCCTATTGTACCCCCTCTCTCCATATCCCCGGAGGAGTGGAAAGGGTACTGACCACCAAAGCCAATTATCTGGCGGAGAATGGTAATTATGACATATATATTTTGCTGACTGACGGAAAAGGCAAGCCTCCCTGCTATACTTTATCGCCTAAAGTAAAAATCATCCAACTGGATATAGATTTTGAAGAATTATGGGAACTCCCTCTTTGGAAAAAAGTGCCGGTTTATCTGAAAAAACAAAGAATATACCGACGCAAGCTCTCTGCCGCCTTGTCTCACCTCAAACCGGACATCACAGTTTCTTTGTTACGACGGGAAATAAACTTTATCACTTCCCTCAAAGATGGAAGCAAAAAGATAGGGGAGCTACATGTAAACCGGAAAAACTATCGTAACTTTGAAAAGAACGAAAGCAACTTCATCAAGGAACTTTTTGCCAAATTATGGATGAAAAGTCTGGTGAGGCATTTAAAAAAGCTGGACAAGTTCGTTGTACTGAGTGAGGAAGACAGAGCAAACTGGCCCGAACTGCAAAATGTAAAAGTTATCAGCAACCCTCTACCCTTTCAATCCGGAACATTCAGCGACTTGAACAATAAACGGATAACCGCAGCCGGAAGATATACTTATCAAAAAGGATTCGATTTGTTACTGGAAGCATGGAGCAAAGTCTGTAACCGGCATCCGGACTGGGAATTACATATATATGGCAAAGGAGACAAGACTACATATCAAGTACTGGCCGGAAAATGGAAATTAAAGAACCTTTTTCTTGAAAATGCAACCCCGGATATGCTCTGTAAATACCATGAAAGTTCTATCTTTGTATCAAGTTCCAGATTTGAGGGATTCGGAATGGTCATAGCGGAAGCAATGGCGTGCGGAGTACCTGCCGTGTCATTCGCCTGTCCGTGCGGACCTAAAGACATCATCCGGGACGGGGAAGACGGACTATTGGTCGAAAATGGAAAAACAGAAGAACTGGCCGAAAAAATAAATTATCTGATTGAGAACGAACAAATAAGAAAAGAAATGGGGAAAAAAGCCCGCATCAATGTACAACGTTTTGCTGAAGATGTAATAATGCAACAGTGGATTCAGCTATTCAACAACTTATTAAACGGAACAAAACAATGAAAACAGATTCCCCCTACGACAGAGGAGACATCCATATAAATAAAAATGACAAAGTGCTGGAGATAGGTCCGGGCCATAATCCGACATATCGCTCCAACGTGATAGTCGAAAAATTTATTGACACCAATTACCACCGCTGCGGTGACGTGAAAATATACCCGCATCAGACCTTTGTACATGCCGATGGAGAAAAACTGCCATTCAAAGACAAGGAGTTTGACTACGTAATATGCAATCAGGTATTGGAAACACGTGGAACATCCCGAAGCTTTTGTCAAGGAATTATGCAGAGTAGCCCGACGGGGATACATAGAAACTCCCAGTCTGCTGGGCGAATACTTGTTTCCCAAAAAATCACATAAATGGGTTATATTGGATATAGACAACAAACTGGTCTTCTATGAAAAGAACAAGATGCCGGGAAACTATGAAAACGACTATGGAGAATTATTCCTGAATTATCTGCCTTTCCAATCCCTCCCCTACAAACTGCTGTGGCTGACGGAAGGAGATATAACCTTGAACCGTTATGAGTGGAAAGATGAAGTGGAGATACTAGTCAATCCCGAAGATGAATACTACTCCTCTTTCTTCCTCAACAAATGGAACCGGGAAATGGTGGAGAAACTATATCCCCGCCGTTCCGCCCTGACGGAAATGAAGAAGATGATTCAAGCCCTGTTCTATATCCTCAAAAACAAATTCAAATCACGATTCAGTAATCACCGGAATCCGGTCACACTGTCCGAATATATAAAAACGCATGAAGTGGTACGCTGACTATTTATCCATCTATGACAAGCCTTTCACCCAAGCCCCACAAGCGGTTATCAACCAAGTGAAAGACAAGATCCGGCAGCTTGCAACTCATGCTCCGCTGGTTTCGGTGGTCGCCATCGCCCATAATGAAGAAAAGAGGATATTGAGCTGCCTGTGGTCTTTATGTGAAAACCAACATAACTATCCTGTAGAAATACTAGTCATCAATAATCATTCTACCGACCACACCGAAGAGGTACTAAAAGAATTAGGAGTCACCTACTTCAATGAATACCAGAAAGGTCCCGGTTTTGCCCGGCAATGCGGACTGAACCATGCCCGGGGGAAGTATCATCTCTGCATAGACGCCGATACACTTTATCCGCCCCAGTACATCAGTACCATGATAAAGGTCTTACAGGACAAAGAAGTGGCAGGTGCATACGCCCTGTGGAGTTTTCTTCCTAATGAACATCATTTAGGACTTTTCTTCTATGAGACACTACGTGATCTCTATTTGAAAATACAAAATCTGAACAGACCGGAGCTCAATGTACGTGGAATGGCTTTTGCCTTCCACACGGAGACAGCCCGGAAAGAAGGATTCCGGACAGACATACTCCGCGGAGAAGACGGCTCCCTGGCACTGGCATTGAAAAAATACGGAAAATTAAGATTCGTCACCGCCCGCAAAGCCCGTGTCCTTACCGGCTATGGCACTATTTCGGCCGACGGATCCCTGTTCAGCAGTTTCAAAAAACGAGCCATAAAAGGTTTAAGAAGCTTCACGGCTCTTTTCTATAGCAAAAACAATTACGAGGACGAAGATTCTAACTTGATAAAGTAACGACAGATGAAAATAGCAATAGAAGCCCAGCGCATCTTCAGAAAAGAGAAACATGGCATGGACTATGTAGCTCTGGAAACCATCCGGGAACTGCAAAAGATAGACCAACAGAACGAATACTTCATACTGGTCAGCCCGGGAGATGATGTTTGTTTGCAGGAATCCGCCAACATGCATATCGTGACCGTTAATTGGCCATCCTATCCGCTTTGGGAACAGATAGGACTACCGTTGGCTTTAAAAAAAATCAAACCCGACCTGCTGCACTGCACAAGCAACACTGCCCCTGTGTATGGAAACATTCCACTGGTGCTTACACTGCACGACATTATCTTTCTAGAAAAAAAACAAGGCAAGAACCAGTCCATGTACCAAAGACTGGGACGTTTCTACCGAAAAATCATTGTTCCCCAAATCCTTACCAAATGCAAAAGAATCATTACCGTTTCTCATTTTGAATGCAACCGCATCAGTCATTTCCTGCACATTGACAAACAACTGCTTGTCGCCGTATACAACGGCTATTCACAACATTTCATACCCATATGGAACGCACAGGCCATCACTGCCCGATACATAAAGAACCATCCTTACCTGTTCTTTTTAGGAAATACCGATCCCAAGAAGAATACGGCAAGGGTATTGCAGGCATACCGCATTTATTTAAAAAAATCCAGTCAGCCCCTTCCCTTGCTTATCGCCGACCTGAAAGAAGAGATCATAGACGAATATCTGAACCGGGAAGGATTACAAGAAATAAAAAAAATGCTGTATCATCCCGGATACATTCCAAACACAGAACTACCCGCTGTTTATAGTGGAGCATCCGTCTTTATATACACGTCTTTACGCGAAAGTTTCGGCATCCCCATTCTGGAGGCGATGGCCTGTGGAACTCCCGTCATCACCTCAACCACTTCCGCCATGCCCGAAATCGCAGGACCGGAGGGTATTCTGGTCAATCCGTTCGAACCGGAGGAAATTGCTTCCGCCCTCCTTCATTTAGAAGAAAATGCAGAATTCTATCAGTCACAAACTGCATATGGACTAGAAAGAGTCCGTCGGTTCTCATGGGAGAACACAGCCAGAGAAATATTGAATATATATAAAGAAATACTAGCATGAACACTCTTGAAATCCTCTTCTTCGTTCTCCTGTTCATTGTATTCTACACCTATGTGGGATACGGAATCCTGTTGTGGATATTGGTAAAAATAAAACAAAGTTTTATTTCCTTCTACGATACGGACGAACCGGAGCAAGAAACCTGCCGGAACGGCAACAACACCGACCTACCCGAAATCACCCTGTTCATCACTGCCTATAATGAGGAACAGGTAGTAGACGGAAAGATGAAAAACTGCCAAGAACTGGATTATCCCAAAGAGAAACTGCATACCGTATGGGTAACGGACGGCAGCAATGACCGAACCAATGAAAAATTAAAAGCGTATCCCGATGTCACCCTATTGTTCGTCCCCGAAAGAAAAGGAAAAACAGCCGCTATGAACCGGGGCATGGGATTTGTCACCACACCTTTGGTCATATTCACAGACGCCAATACATTTATTAATCCGCAGGCCGTTCGCGAGATAGTAAAATGTTTTAACCATCCGCAGGTGGGATGTGTGGCAGGAGAAAAACGGGTGGACATGTACAGTACCGAAGGAGCGGTTTCCGGAGGAGAAGGATTGTACTGGAAATATGAATCATGGCTGAAAAAAATGGATTATCAGCTCTATTCCGCCATAGGTGCTGCCGGAGAATTATTCGCCATCCGCACCCCGTTATATGAGGAAATGCCTGAAGATACCCTACTGGATGATTTTATGTTGTCCCTGCGTATTGCCATGAAGCAGTATACGATAGCATATTGTGATACGGCATATGCCTTGGAAAGCGGATCGGCCGATATGAAAGAAGAGGAAAAAAGAAAAGTACGTATCGCGGCAGGAGGATTGCAGTCTGTCTATCGTTTGAAAGAACTGCTGAATCCGCTACGTTATGGAATCCTCAGTTTTCAATATGTTTCCCATCGCGTACTGAGATGGTCGGTAACCCCGGTCGCCTTGTTTCTGCTCTTTCCCTTGAATATCCTGCTGGTTGTCTGTAGTGAAAGCCTCCTGGTTTATTTTCTTTTTCTTCTGCTGCAATCCGCATTCTACCTCGGGGGAGTTTATGGCAGCCTCTTGTCTGCCAAGTCCGTAAAGAACAAATTCCTTTATATTCCCTACTATTTCCTGTTCATGAACATCAATGTGATAAAAGGTTTCTTCTATTTGAAGAGACATGCCGGCGGAACATGGGAAAAGTCCCGCAGGGCATAATATTTACTCACCAAAATACTTTTTTATCATCTCACGCAAAGCGGGAGCCATGATCGGCTTGGCCATATAATCGTCACATCCGGCTTCAAAAGCCTTGTCACGGTCACTGTCGTATGCATTGGCGGTAAGAGCTATGATGGGAAGTGTCCCTCCCTTCAGACGAATTCTTCTGGTAGCTTCCAAACCGTCCATAACAGGCATCTTTATATCCATCAAAATCATATCGGGCCGGCAACTCTCAAATTTCTCAATAGCCTCCTCGCCCATCAGTGGGCACGGTGAACTTCATACTCCTTTACTTAAAATTATAGATAATAAGAGATAATTACTTTCCGTATCTTCAGCTACCAAAATTCTTTTTCTATTTCTTTCTTTTCATTGATTACCTTGACAAAATTACGATAATAAAATGATATAAACAATATTTTTTTGTATATTTGCTGTCAGTAACAAATATCACGCATCTAAATTCGCTAAGAGAAACAGTATATTGAGAATCATACTATTAATATGAAAATTCCGAGTAATATATTGCACGATAAGCAGTATGCAGACAAAATTCTGGAAATTACGGCTGATACTATGTTTTTCGTATATAAAGACGGCACCTGTTTAGACTTCAAGGCTAATACGACGGACTTCTTTATAAAAGAACAAGATATTATAGGGAGAAATATATTCTCTTATTTCCCCGTAGAAACGGCACGGGAGATGTATGCGGAATTCATCAAAGTACGGGCAGGAGACAAACCTTCCGCACGGAATTACAAATTAATATTGGAAGATGACGTGAAATACTACAAATGTATTATCAGCAAGTATGATGAGGAGCATTTTCTTTTTCAATACAGGGATATCACAGGCCGGAGTGTCGTCAGGCTGAAACTGGAAAAAAAGCAAAAAGATTTGTGCGAAGTAGAAAAAGCCGCAAGAATAGGATTATGGGCATACGATTCGTCCACACGGCTCTTCACTTACTCGGGATACACCCGGATATTCTGTAACGATGAGGAACAGAAACAGATTTCCATAGATGAATACATGAACTATATGCACCTTGATGACAAGGACCGTTTCTGTCAATGGCTGGAAGAAAACCTGAAGGAGAAAGATGCTTCCAATACCGTAAACTATAGACTCCTTATTGACGGAAAGACCGTCAATATGAGAATAAAAACATACCACAAAGAGGTATATATGCAAAGAACCGTATTGGAAGGATATATACAGAACACATCCGAAATTGTTTGGAAAGCAGAACGCTCCAACCAGCTGAAATCTGCCTTCCTTGCCAATATGAGCCATGAAATCCGTACGCCGTTGAATGCCATTCTGGGATTCTCACGCATTATAGCCGAAACGGAAAACGCCGAGGAAAGATTGCAGTATTACGATATTGTAGAAAAAAACAACATGCGCCTGCAGGAACTTATCAACGAGATTTTGGACCTGTCGAAGATTGAATCGGGCATGATGGAGTTCAACTATGCGCCTGTATCCCTTTATATTTTATGTGAGGATGTAAAAAACACGTATAGTTTCCGGTGTCAACCCGGAGTGGAGCTTGTTTTCGAAGAGTCCGATCCGTCACTGGTTATCTCGACAGACAGGAACCGCTTGTTTCAGGTTTTCTCCAATCTGATAGGTAATGCTACGAAATTCACCGCCAAAGGTTCTATCAGCTTCGGGTATAAATTAAAGGAAAAAGAGATTGTTTTTCATGTAGCCGATACCGGAAGCGGTATTTCCGATGACAAGATAGACAAGATATTCGATCGTTTCATCATGGCCAACAACCAAGTGCAAGGCACAGGACTGGGGCTTTCCATCAGCAAAATCATTGTAGAAAAGTTAGGAGGAAAAATAGCTGTACAATCCAAAATGGAAACCGGAACCACATTCACTTTTACATTGCCTTACATTTCGGCAAACGGAGATATGAAATGGGAGGAAAAACTTACACCGGCTTCCATTAAAGACAACAATAGAACTTCCCACCAGGAAATGACCATCCTAGTGGCGGAAGACTATCAAAGCAATTATGACTTGATAGAGGCTATGCTCGGAAAAATGTACAAACTGGTGCATGCTCATGACGGTATGGAGGCTATCATATTCTATGAACAATACAAACCCGACTTGATTTTGATGGATATAAAAATGCCTAACATCAATGGTCTGGACGCCACCAAAGCCATCCGGGAAATGTCTGCCAGCGTACCTGTCATCGCTGTAAGCGCATACGCATATGAAAAAGACAAAATAGCTGCCATAGAAAGCGGATGCAATGAGTTTTTAACCAAACCGGTATCTGCCGACTTATTGAAAATGACTATAAACAAGTATCTAAAACAAAAGTAATTTATGGGAAGATTAGCCGTATACAAATTTGCCTATTTTTTATCTATCCTGTTCACAATCTTCATTCTGGGACTTTCCATCTTCGCTTACTTTTCAGGTAAAATAAATCCGGTGGAGAATATGTTCGCCGCATACGTTGCCTTAAGCAAACCTATACTGGTGGTTGTCAATACGATATTATTTATTTACTGGCTCATCAGACTACGGTATTGGTTATGGATTCCATTGACGGGTCTGATAGTAAATTACGAATACATCACTTCCATGTACCAAATTTATAACCCTACCAAATATGCTAACGAGAACAGATTGAAAGTAGTGACTTACAATGTCCACTCATTTGGAAATGAAATTACGGGATTCTCCGCCAAGGAGTTTGCCGAGATGATGAACAAGGAGGAAACGGATGTACTTTGTTTTCAGGAATATAGAGGCAATGGCGACTTTACGGAACAAGACTTACAGAATACGTATGCTAAAATATTCCCTTACTCGTTTATCCCCGAAGGATTGAGTCAGGCCATTTACAGCCGCTACCCCATCAGACAGTCACAAACAATAGAATTTCCGAATACCAACAACGGAGCCATCTGGGCCGACCTGGATGTAAAAGGTATGACGATACGCATCATCAACGTGCACATGCAGACTACCAGCTTTGACAGAATGCGTTCCAAAGCAGCACAGGCTCGGGGAGAACAAGATGAGGAACAGGAAAGAGGCATTTATCTGGGCTATTCTGACAACTTCCGGGAAAATACTGTCAGACGTGCCGGACAGGCTGAACAAATCAGTTCGCTGATCAATGCCACGGAATATCCCTTGATTGTATGCGGTGACTTCAATGACCCTCCGGGAACTTTTACTTATGAAACTCTGAAAAACGGCTTGAAAGACGGATTTCAAACCGCTGGAGAAGGGTACGGAGCCACTTATCGGGGGTTTCACCATTTACTACGGATAGACTACTTGTTCCATTCCACCTTATTGGAAGGTATAAAGTATAAGGTGATTCCTTATGATATGAGTGACCATAACCCGGTATATCTGGAGGTGGGACTTTGATAAATCACTTCTTCAAAGCTACCGAAAAGAAGAAAGTGGAACCTTTTCCCTCTTCAGACTCAAACCATAAATGCCCACCATTCTTAACAGCAAAATCCTGACATAATAACAAGCCTAATCCGGAACCTTCCTCATTATTCGTTCCGTATTTGCTGAAATGAGTTTCCGTGTTCAACAATTTCTTTTGGTCTTCCTCACTCATGCCTTTTCCGGTGTCTTTTACACTGACTATGACTTTATCACCCTCTATTTCGGCATTAACCAGAATTTCGGAATCATTATAACTGAACTTAATTGCATTGCTGAGAAGATTACGCAAGATGGTTTTCATCATATCCATATCGGCATGTACCTCAATCTTTCCATGCACCGGGAAGTTCACCTTTATATTCTTCATACCGGCTACCAGATTGAAAATTTCGATAACCGAAGCAATATTCCCCACAATATCAAAGTCCTGATAAACTACATTCAGCTTGCCTATCTGGCTTTTAGTCCATTTCAATAAATTATCCAGCAAAGAGAAAACATCCTCCGTACTTTGATTGGCCATGCTCAGCATATCAAACATTTCCTTACCGATCTGTTCGGACGGAAGACTGAGTATCAACATATTGAGCACCATTTTAATGGATCCCATGGGTGAACGCAGGTCATGTGCGATAACAGAATATAACTTGTCGCGCCCCATAATAATCTTACGCAATTCTTCCGTTTGCTTCATGATGATCCGTTTGGCGGCAATCAGGGATATCTGATGGGTAACACGGATCACAAGCTCTTCCTTATTAAAAGGTTTGGATATAAAATCATTCGCACCTACCTTGAAACCCTTCACTATATCGGCAGTGGTATTCAAAGCTGTCAGAAATATAATAGGAATATGTTGTGTTTCCGGATCGGCTTTCAATCGTTCGGCAACTTCAAAACCATTCATCTCGGGCATCATGACATCCAACAAAATCAAATCGGGACGGGCATTGACCGCCTGGGATAATGCCTCCTTTCCATTACCGGCAGTTATCACCTTAAACTTCTCGTTTGTTAACAACACTTTTAACAACAAGACATTAGAAACCACATCATCCACAACCAAAACAGTGTACTCAGAATGACTTATTACAACATTTACATCCGGTGTCATAGGTATATATTATTTAGCCAGAACACTTTTAAAATAATCAATCACTTTCATCAGCCCCTCTTCCAGATGAATGTGAGGCTCCCAATCCAGCTTTTCTCTTGCCAGAGTAATATCCGGCCTGCGCTGACGAGGGTCATCATGAGGTAAAGGTTCGAAAATAATGTTAGAATGAGAACAGGTCAGTTCCAATATCTTCTGAGCCAGTTCGAATATGGAAAATTCGCAAGGGTTACCGATATTCACTGGTCCTGTGAAGTGATCTTCCGTAGCCATCATACGTATCATCCCTTCCACCAGATCATCTATGTACTGAAAACTACGTGTCTGCTTTCCGTCTCCATAAATGGTTATATCTTTATCTAGCAATGCCTGTACCACAAAATTGGAAATTACACGTCCGTCATCGGTCAGCATATTAGGACCATACGTATTGAATATGCGGATTATTTTTACCAAGACGCCATGTTGACGGTAATAATCCATGCACAAAGTCTCGGCACAACGTTTTCCTTCATCATAACAAGACCGGTAGCCTATGGGATTCACATTTCCCCAATCTCCCTCCCTTTGGGGATGCGACAACGGATCACCATACACCTCACTGGTAGAAGCCTGAAGTATTTTTGCTTTGTTACGCTTCGCCAGTCCCAACATATTAAACGTGCCGAAGACAGCCGTCTTCGCCGTTTTGATAGCATCATGCTGATAATGTATAGGAGAAGCGGGACATGCCAGATTGTATATCTCGTTCACATCCGTCCAAAACGGATTAATTATATCGTGTTCTATCAGTTCAAAGCGCGGATGCCCGATCAGGTAACTTATATTCTCTTTACTCCCCGTGAAAAAGTTGTCTAAACATATAACAATATTACCTTCCTCTATCAGACGAGTGCATAGATGTGACCCTATAAATCCTGCGCCTCCCGTTACTAGGATTCTTTTCATTCCCCTTATTTTTACTTTATTTTATGTTTAGCAAAAATAATTGATTCCCTTCACTTGTGCAAACATTTAAAACAAGATTATTCGTTATCTTTGCAAATACTTTGTCAAAATGAGATTTATATGAAGAAATATCCTTGTGTATTAAGTATAGCAGGATCCGATTGCAGCGGAGGAGCCGGCATACAGGCTGACCTGAAGACCATCTCCGCCTTGGGTGGTTATGCTGCGACAGCCATTACTGCAATCACCGTACAGAACACTTTGGGAGTACGTGCCATACATCCCGTACCACCGGTATATGTACGTGGGCAGATAGAAGCCGTAATGGAAGATATCCGTCCGGATGCTGTTAAAATAGGTATGATTAATGATGTGGAAATAGTCGAGGCCATAGCCTCCTGCCTTCGTACATACCGGCCCCGTTTCGTTGTGTTCGATCCGGTCATGGTATCGACTAGCGGACACCGGCTGATAGAAGAGGACGCCATCAGTGCACTGACCCGGGAACTGATGCCTCTGGCCAGTCTGATTACGCCCAATCTGAGTGAGGCGGAAGTATTGACGGAACACTGCATAAGCAATGTGGACACAATGAAAGCTGCCGCATCGGAATTATTAAAATTCGGTTGCGGATCCGTTTTACTGAAAGGAGGACATTTGGAGGGCGACAAGATGTGCGATGTATTACAAACAGCTGGAGAAGACAAGCCTCATCTCTTTATCTCAGATAAGATAGAAAGCAAAAACACACACGGAACAGGATGTACTCTTTCTTCCGCCATTGCTACTTTTCTGGCACTGGGATATGATATGCCGCAGGCCGTAGAACATGCAAAAGCATATGTCACCAAAGGCATCCACGCCGGGAAAGACGTGCATATAGGCGAAGGACACGGTCCGCTGAATCACTTTTACGCACCTGTTCCGATGAAAACAATGAAATAATTTGTCAATATGCTAATTACCATGCTGTACATAATGCAGCATATTAGCAAATTGCCTCATTATTATTCCGTAGTTCCGAAAGAAATAATTAACTTTGCAACGTTTTTAAACCAAAATAGGAAAAATATGAAAGCATTTGTATTCCCCGGACAGGGAGCACAGTTTGTAGGTATGGGTAAAGACCTGTACGAAAACTCGGCTTTAGCCAAAGAACTTTTTGAAAAAGCAAACGACATTTTAGGATACCGTATCACAGACATCATGTTTGAAGGTACTGACGAAGACTTGCGCCAGACTAAAGTAACTCAGCCTGCCGTTTTTCTGCACTCGGTAATTTCCGCTCTTTGCATGGGTGATGATTTCAAACCTGAAATGACTGCCGGACACTCGCTGGGCGAATTTTCCGCATTGGTTGCAGCCGGAGCATTGTCTTTCGAAGATGGTCTGAAACTGGTTTATGCACGTGCTATGGCTATGCAGAAAGCTTGTGAGGCACAACCCTCTACGATGGCTGCCATCATAGCATTGCCTGACGAAAAAGTAGAGGAAATCTGTGAAGCGATTTCTAAAGAAGGAGAAGTGGTAGTGGCTGCCAATTATAACTGCCCGGGACAAATTGTCATCTCAGGTTCTATCGAAGGAATCAACAAGGCTTGCGAGCAAATGAAAGCTGCCGGTGCTAAACGCGCCCTGCCGCTGAAAGTGGGAGGCGCCTTCCACTCTCCGCTGATGAACCCCGCCAAAGTGGAACTGGAAGCTGCTATCAACGCTACTGAAATTCATACTCCGAAATGCCCGGTATATCAGAACGTGGACGCTTTGCCTCACACAGATCCCGCTGAAATCAAGGCAAACCTGGTAGCTCAGCTCACCGCTTCCGTACGCTGGACCCAGACAGTGAAGAATATGGTTGCCGATGGTGCCGATGACTTTACCGAATGCGGACCGGGTGCTGTACTGCAAGGACTGATCAAGAAAATTGATGGATCGGTCAACGCACACGGTATTGCTTGATAAACAAAATTCAGTTATCATAAATTTCATACGGATTACCGGAATATGCTGAGTAATCCGTATTTTTTTTATGGCATTTCACAAAAATATTCGTAAGTTTGTCGGTATCTAAACGAGATCAGACTATGAATGAATTTAAATATAACATTGGTTATGCCCTGAGCGGAGGATTTATAAAAGGATTTGCCCATTTGGGGATTATGCAGGCTTTGCATGAACATGGCATCAGGCCGGAAATACTTTCCGGAGTAAGTGCAGGTGCTCTTGCCGCTGTCTTCTATGCCGACGGCAAAGAGCCTTATCATATTGTTGAACTTTTTGAGCACCATTCATTCAAAGAACTGACCACTTTTTCTATCAACAAACAAGGTCTGCTGAAACTGGATAGTTTTATCGATTTCTTAAACAGCAACTTGGAGTCAAAAACGATAGAAGAACTAAAAATTCCCACTATTATTACCGCCACCGATTTGGATCACGGACGCATCGTTTCTTTTAAAAAAGGGAAAATAGCCGAAAGACTGGCTGCTTCCTGCTGTATGCCTATCTTGTTTGCCCCCATACGCATCAACAATACATATTATGTAGATGGAGGAATCTTGATGAACCTGCCGGTCAGCCCCATTCGCAAAGAATGCGAGAAAGTGATAGCACTCAATGTAGATCCGCTGGTAGCAGATGAATATAGCAAGAATGTGGTAAGCATCGCACTCAGAGCCTATCATTTTATTTTCCAAGCCAATACACTGCCTCAAAAAGGGATTGCAGATTTGCTGATCGAATCATACGGACTGGAAGAATACAGCAACAGAGAACTGGAAAGAGCCGAAGAGATATTCGAAAAAGGATACAATACGGCAACGGAACTCCTGGACAGACTACTCCTGGAGAATGGAACAATTTGGAGATAAACAAAAAAAGAATAAAATGGATACACAAGAAAAAATTATTATCTATCAGGTATTCACCCGTTTATTCGGGAACAACAGCCTGCGTTGTAAGCCTAATGGTTCTTTGGAGGAAAACGGTTGCGGAAAAATGGCCGATTTCACGACAAAGGCTTTAAACGAGATCAGAACACTGGGTGCCACACATATTTGGTATACAGGTATCATTGAACATGCTACCCAAACCAATTATACCCGCTATGGCATCAAACCCGATCATCCCGCAGTAGTAAAAGGAAAGGCCGGATCACCGTATGCCATCAAAGATTATTATGATGTAGACCCTGATTTGGCAACCAGTATCCCGGACCGTATGAAAGAGTTCGAGAATCTGGTAACACGAAGCCACAAAGCCGGATTGAAGGTCATCATTGATTTTGTCCCCAACCATGTAGCCCGCCAATATGGTTCAGACGCCAAGCCTGAAGGAGTAACCGATTTGGGTGAGAAAGATGATGTGACAAAAGCTTTCAGCCCCAACAATAATTTCTATTATATTCCCGATACAAAGCTGGAAGGCAATATTGACCTGCACCGTGGCGCAGCGGAACCTTACATAGAGTTTCCGGCAAAAGCAACCGGTAATGACCGTTTTGACGCATGGCCCAACTCCAATGACTGGTATGAAACTGTAAAACTGAATTATGGTATAGACTACTTGAACGGTCATAGCCGCCACTTCGAACCGATTCCGGACACATGGGTGAAGATGCGTGACATCCTACTGTTCTGGTCTGCCAAAGGCATTGACGGATTCCGCTGTGATATGGCAGAAATGGTTCCTGTAGAATTCTGGGGATGGGTGATTCCGCAAATCAAAGCTGAACATCCGAAACTGATCTTTATCGCCGAGGTCTATAATCCGGGAGAATACAGGAATTATCTGTTCAATGGCAAATTCGACTATTTATATGACAAAGTAGGTCTGTATGATACGCTACGTGCCATTACCTGCGGATGGGAATCGGCAACTGCTATTCCACAACGCTGGCAAAGCTTGGGAGGTATTGAAAAACGAATGCTCAATTTCCTGGAGAATCATGACGAGCAGCGCATAGCTTCCGATTATTTTGCCGGAAACGGCTCAAAAGCCATCCCCGCAATGATTGTATCGGCTTGCATGAATACCAATCCGGTCATGATTTACTTCGGGCAGGAATTGGGAGAACATGGCATGGATACGGAAGGTTTCAGCGGGCGTGACGGAAGAACTACCATCTTTGATTACTGGAGTGTGGACAGCATACGCCGCTGGCGCAATGGAGGCAAGTTTGACAATAAATTCCTGAATGAGGATGAAAAGCAATTGAAACAATTCTATACCCGTCTGCTGAATATATGCAACAGTGAAAAAGCCATACGGGAAGGTGTGTTCTTTGACTTAACCTATGCCAATCTGGCCGGATGGGTATTTAACGAACATAAACAATACGCCTTTTTACGAAAACAGGATGATGAACTGATATTAATTATGGTTAACTTTGACTCCATACCGGCACGTTCAGCCGTCAATATTCCGCAACATGCGTTTGATTATTTAGGCATCCATCGTTATGGAGAATATGAGGCAACCGAATTGCTGACCGGAAACACAGAGAAGCTGACTCTTATGCTGGACAAAACAACTCCCGTATTACTAGATGGAATGAATGGAAAAATTCTGAAATTCAAGCTATAGTTTCCCACCACAGATTACTCAGATTAACACAGATACAGATTGAAATAAGCAATAAATCGTATTTCAATCTGTGTAATCTGTGGTAAAAAACATTTTAACTCTAGGAAAATACAAATTCCTTCATTGTCCTATCTCTTCAACAGACCGATTTTCAAGTTCAGCTTAAAATAATAGACTCCGTTCTCACGTTCCAGATATCCGTATTTATCTTTTTCAGTAGAACTTTTCTCAAACCGGGAATTAACAAACAGGAAATCGGCAAATACCTGACGGTCAGCCTTCTGATAACAAAGTACCTCTCCATTACCATTTACAAACAGAAAACCGGATATGGCAGAATCTATCCCATTAAATATCTTGGCAGGACGCATTCCTAAAGCCAAAGCCATAAGAAACTGCTTCATCTTATATTCATAATAACTATGCTTATGGATCAATTCATCCTTTATTTTCAACGGATTGATTTGTTTGATTGCTTCTGTCAGGTCACTAACTTTGGATATGCCATCCAAATGCATGACACGCAACATCTCGCCCAACATACGGGGAAAATGAAGATCTATCATGCAAAGATTACTACGGAATACCTTATCGGCCACATCATTATATTTTAAGATTCCTCCCAAGCGTTCTATCATCAACATACGTCCTGCCACATCATCTTCTTCACCAAAAGCATTAATTTTGTTTACGGTAGGAGTAGCGAATTTAACACCAGTCTGCTCGAACTTCAAATTGGCGGCACGCCCTCCATCCAACAACGGAAACATAGTTCCCAAACGGGAACGAACGCAAAAACCTACCAACGGGGCCTCTATACTGTAAAAAGCAACATAGAAATCAGTACGGTCATCCGTCTTTGCTTCCAAGTCATAAATGGCGACTTCATCTAAAAATTCTTCCACACCGTCGGGAGACATCACATCATTCTCTCGGCTCTCTTTGACAGCAGCAAAAACCAACTCTGCCACAGCCGCAAAATCCCCACGAGGTATCTGCTTATCTATCTTTTCCCCACAAATACGTACGGTCGCCTCATCCTCCAGAATATAACGGCGTGTCCCGTCATGTTCCTCACGCTGTACCATCGCCACAGGAAGCTTTTGCACTTCATTCCTTTTCACATCAGGCGTACCTGCATACACATATCCGTCCGCTAACAAGCGGAAAAAGGCGTAAAGCTCGCCCCACTCTCTCTTTGTCGCTTCAAATGCCATATATTTTCTCTTTTTACTATCGTCTGCTATTTTTTAACGGCTGCAAAGATACGCAAAAGAAGTCTTAAAAAACAGGTTTTCGAGAAACGCAAATATTAAACAATGTTATATAGCATACTTTTTAAGTCTGATTATTTGCTATTTTCCAAAAAAATCCGTACCTTTGCAATGTGTTTTTCATAGTATTAGATTTAAGGTTAACAAAGGTTGGAGCAAGGCGTTGCTCCTTTTTTATTTTATCCCCCTTACTTTTACGATAAAACAAGTATTTCTTTTAATCCAGAAACCTCGACCTATCTTCAATCGTTCTCAACAGAATCCCTCCGACAGGATAATCAGGTAGAAATTTATGAAGGGAATGCGGATGTGATTTACGTTCCAATCGAACCGATGAATTAGCATTTATCAACAAATGTATCACAAATCACTGCATTTCCATAAACCTGTCCTTATCCGGTTTGTTCTAAATGGCAAAGACAATCTTTATAAATGATAGAATCATGAATTAAAAAAAGGAAGTATTGCACTACTAACATTGGCAGGTATGTTCTATATGAGCGTACAAAAAGCGGATGCATGCACGCGTGCCGTCTATATCGGACCGGACCATATGGTAGTAACCGGACGTACAATGGACTGGAAAGAAGATATTATGAGTAATATCTATGTTTTCCCCAGAGGAATACAACGTGCAGGATATAATAAAGAAAATGCCGTGAAATGGACTTCAAAATACGGCAGCGTCATTGCAACAGGATATGATATAGGTACGTGTGACGGAATGAATGAAAAAGGATTGGTTGCCAGTCTGTTATTTTTGCCAGAATCCGTCTTTGACCGCCCGGGAGATACACGTCCTGTCATGGGGATCAGCATATGGACACAATATGTACTGGACAATTTTGCCACCGTACATGAAGCTGTCGAGGAGCTGAAAAAAGAATCATTCCGCATTGATGCTCCCCACATGCCCAACGGTTCAGCTTCCACTCTTCACCTGGCTATTACAGATGAAACAGGAAATACAGCGGTTTTGGAATATCTGGACGGGAATTTAAGCATACACGAAGGAAAAGAATTCCAAGTGATGACCAATTCTCCACGATATGATTATCAGTTGGCTATCAATAATTACTGGAAAGAAGTAGGAGGATTGCAAATGCTGCCGGGCACGAACCGTTCCAGCGACCGCTTTGTGCGTGCCTCTTTTTATATACATGCAATCCCTCAGACTCCGGATGCTAAAATAGCTGTACCCAGTGTGCTCAGTGTGATGCGTAATGTATCTGTTCCTTTCGGAATTACCACACCGGACAAACCTCATATATCTTCCACCCGCTGGCGTTCTGTATCCGATCAGAAGAATAAAATATATTATTTTGAATCGGTCATGACTCCTAATCTGTTTTGGTTGGATTTGAAGAAAATCGACTTCAGTCCCAAAGCCGGAATCAAGAAACTGACCCTCACCAACGGAAAAATTTATGCAGGAGATGCTGTAAAAGATTTAAAAGACAGCGACTCATTTGTATTCTTATTCCAAACCCCTGTGATGTAAAACAGTAAAAATCAATATGACGTTCATGCCTCATTAAAATCGGTTAAGAGCCTCGTGAACGTCATACTTTTCTGCAAAAGTACTCCCTTCCGGCATTGAGTATCTTTTAAAATTCGTTGTTTTATAATAATACAAAAGCAATCATTTCCTCTCTGCTTCCTTATTACAAAAGAATAATTTATCTTTGAACGGATTTTAATATCCCATCAAAATCAGAACAAAAATAAAATAACTATGGAACAACCATCACTCAACGACCATAATAAACAGGAATACCCTCCCATGCATACTACAGAGCATGTCATAAACAGGACAATGGTCAATCTTTTCGGATGCGGACGGGCAATATCCGCCCCATATAGAACGCAAAAAAAGCAAGCTGGATTTTGCGCTGCAAACCTGTCCGGAAGAAGCGGATATTATAAGAATAGAAAACACCGTAAACGAAGTATTGCGAAGAAATTTGCCCGTTACAATGGAATTTATCTCTCAAGAGGAAGCTATAGGGCGCTTTGACATGAAACGTTTACCGGAAAAAGCTTCCGAAACCGTACGGATTGTAAAAGTCGGCGATTACGACGAATGCCTCTGTATAGGTCAACACGTGGAAAATACGTCCGAAATAGGTACATTTAAAATTATAAGCCACGACTATAAAGACGGAATCTTCCGTATGCGGTTCAAGCTGATATAGAACAACTGTCAATCTGTCCCCCTAAAATTACAAATTGGCAGTAGCCTTGACAATCAAATGTTTAAAGAGGCTTACCAACTTTTAATGCAAAGGTTTTAATCTTTAAGAAAACCTTTATAGGTTTAAAAGAGTGCAATATAAACCGCATATCATCGAACTAATGGTATGCGGTTTGCATTATGGATAGTGAATGACAAAGCCGAAAGGTGAAGGAATTCAGAAATAAACAAAATGTTTAACCAAAACCTATAGGAGATTAAGATTATGATGCCAGTAAGAAGATCAAACCAAACATGGTTACCAAGTATTTTTAATGATTTCTTTGATAACGACTGGATGGTAAAAGCCAATGCAACAGCTCCCGCCATCAATGTTATTGAAAGTGACAAAGACTACAAAGTAGAAGTCGCCGCTCCGGGAATGACCAAAGAAGACTTCAAGATTCATATCAACGAAGACAACGACTTGGTTATCTCTATGGAAAAGAAAACAGAAAGTACCGAAGGTGATAAAGAAGGCAAGAAAGAAAGCCGTTACTTGCGTCGCGAATTCTCTTATTCTAAATTCCAACAGACATTGATTCTGCCTGATGATGTAGATAAAGATAAAATTGATGCAAAAGTAAACGATGGTGTATTAACTATCGAGCTGCCGAAACGTACACCGGAAGACAAAGAAAAAGCAGCCAAGGTTATCGAAGTTAAATAGGGATATTCAGTAAATGTCTCTAAAAAATAAGATGGCATATGAAGATGATAGAGCATGACCATTTCATATGCCATTCTTATTGTCATTTTTCCGTGCTTTCTCACATAATTCTATCCGACAGGACATGACGTTCCGGAAGAAGTCTGATGACCTCTTCTGATTCTGTGAGTAAAATCATA
>ENA-OQKB01000084-OQKB01000084.1-human-gut-metagenome-genome-assembly--contig:-NODE-84-length-22794-cov-2.838752_pt1 | contig 22794 bp, 23 predicted proteins | sample MGYA00242646_ERZ504793 | MGnify/ENA primary metagenome ERZ504793 (study PRJEB26092, sample SAMD00036409) | human gut metagenome | host: Homo sapiens | study: EMG produced TPA metagenomics assembly of...
GGGGTTCTTATGGTTTCTCTCAGGGTTTGCGGCTCAGGCCGGGGCCCTCATCAGACCCTGCCAGCGCCCTTGTCCAGGATCTTATTGAACTGGAGGAAGAAGGTGGTGGCGGTCACGGCAGCGGCGATGATGTCACTGACGGGCTCGGCAAGGAACACGCCGAACACGGGGTTCGCGACCACATGGGGCAGGATGAAGATGAGAGGGATGAGCAGGATGAGCTTGCGCAGGCAGGCCAGCAGCAGGCTGACCTTGGCCTGACCCAGCGCCATAAAGCTCTGCTGGCAGGCGATCTGAACACCAGTGGAGAAGATGCCCGCCATGTAGATGCGCATGGCCCAGGTGGTGTAATCGATCAGGGAGGCATCCGAGGTGAAGATGCCAGCCACTGCACCGGGAACCAGCATCATCAGCAGCCAGAAGATGGTGGTGTAGCCCAGGCAGAGGGTCAGCTGGAAGCGGAATGCCTGCTTGACGCGGTCCTTCTTGCCTGCGCCGAAGTTGAAGCTCATCACCGGCTGGCCGCCCTGGCAGATGCCCGAGATGGGCATGGTGCACAGCTGGGAGGCGCTGGTGATCACGGTCATGGCACCCACGGCCACGTCACCGCCGTAGCGGGCTAGGCTGGAGCTGAAACTGATGGACAGCAGGCTCTCGGTGGAGAGCATGACGAAGGTGGAAATGCCCAGTGCCAGCACGGGCATGATGATCTTCCCCTCCAGCTTCATGTCCTCTTTGCGGATCTTGAGGATGGTCTTGGGGCCGGTGAGGAAGCGGATGACCCAGATGGCACCCACTGCCTGGCTCAGCACGGTGGCAATGGCAGCACCCTTTACGCCCATGCCCAGCCCAAAGATGAGGATGGGGTCCAGCACGATGTTGATGACCGCGCCGATAACGGTGGTCAGCATACTGATCTTGGCAAAGCCCTGCGCAGTGATGAAGGTGTTCATGCCAAGCACGATCAGCACGCAGATGGTGCCCAGAATGTAGATGCGGCTGTAAGTCAGGGCGTAGGGCAGGGTGGTGTCACTGGCACCAAATAGCCGCAGCAGGGTGGGTGCGGCGGCGTAAAAGACGATGGTCAGGACGACCGAGAAGAGCAGCAGCATGGTAAAGCTGTTGCTGACGATCTTTTCTGCCTGCTTCTTGTCACCCTGGCCCATGGCGATGGCGGTGCGGGGCGCGCCGCCGGAGCCGATGAGCATGGCAAAGGCGTTCAGGAGCATCAGGATGGGGGTAAACAGGCCCACGCCGGTCAGAGCCGCCGCGCCGATCCCCGGAATGTGTCCGATGTAAATGCGGTCCACGATGTTGTACAGCAGGTTGACCACCTGCGCCACAACGGCAGGGATCATCAGCTGAAGCAGGAGCTTTTTCACGTCACCCGTGCCCATATCCTGCTGTTTTTTCTGCGTTTGTGCCATGGAAAGTGTCTCCTTTGGTTTGGGCGAGACGGAGAGGGCTTCCCTCAGAACGTCAGGCCGAAGTTCATCTCGTAGTAGTTGCCTGCGGCATCACGGTAGGCGTAAGCCTTGCCGTTCTCGTCCTTCATGCTGTCGGGCATGTAGGCATCCTTTGCAAAGCCGGGCACGTCGTTGGGGCTGATGCAGACACCGTCCGCGTTCACCGCCAGCACCTCGTCGCCCTTGGGCAGGGTCAGAGGCAGCTTGCCAACGGGAGCAAAGCGGCCGAACATCACATCCAGCGTTGCGGAGGGGTAGGTGTCAAAGCCGACGGTCAGAGCGTCGGAGACCTTCTCCACATTGCCGACCTCCCAGGCCAGCGGGCAGTTGATGTTGGAAACGACCTTGCCGCCGTGGGCGTGGACCGCAGCAGCGATACCGGCCAGACGGTTTGCGCCCACCAGAGTGGTCTCCTTGTGGGTCTCGGTGGTGGGCTTGCCGCTCTCGTCTACGTTGCAGACCGTCTTGTCCTCGCAGATGTCCAGCTCCAGGTAGCCCGGGGTGGCGTTGAAGTATGCACCGGACTGGGGGCTGACCATCAGCAGGGCCACCTGGGCCTCATCGGGGGTGTCCACCAGAGTGACATTGCCCAGCATCTCGCGCAGGGCCTTGGTGGCGGCCTCGCCGGCCTCGGCGCTCTTGCCAAAGGCCTCAGCGTAGACCTTGGTGCCGTCCTTCAGGGGCAGGGTGCCGTCGTTCTTCAGCAGGACAACGGACTCGCGGTGCACGCGGGAAGGCTTCCTCCCACGTCGGCCTTGGTGGCAACAACCTCGGCGGCCTTCTTGGGTCGGCGTAGGTGTCCTCGAACATGCCCTGACGGAACAGCTCGGTCAGGGTGCGGCTGACAGCGCGGTTCAGGCTGGCATCGGTCAGCACCAGATCTTCCTTCTTGAAGCCGGCGGGCACCGCGTGGGTGTCGTAGTAGTCGTTGGTGCCGCGGGCGTAGCTCTCCTCGCCCAGCTCGTTGTCCAGCAGGCCGGAGATCAGGTCCACGCCGCTCTGGGTCACGGCATAGCCGATGCGCTCGGGCTCGTCCAGCATGTCAACGCCCCAGCACATATTGTGAACAATGCCGGTGTCGGAGTTGATGTAGCCCTTGAAGCCCATCTGGCCGCGCAGCAGGCCGTCGATGAACACTTTGTTGTAGGCAAAGCCGTAGGGCTGGAGCTCGATGGGGTTGCCGTTGAAGTCCTCCTGCGGAGCGCTCTTCTCGGCGCTGGGCTTGGAGTAGTAGGGCATGATGGACTCGGCATTGTGGCGGATGGCTGCGCGGAATGCCGGGATGTGGTACTTCTGCAGGGAGCCGGGGGTGGCGTAGATGTTCCACTGGCCTGCTGCATATGGGGGTCAAAGCCGTTCTCACGGGCACCGCCGCCGGGGAAGTGCTTCACAGTCATGGAAACACCCTCGGGGGTAACGCCGTTGCTGCTGCCCTGGATGCCGGGGATCAGGTGGTCGAAGATCTCTTCGATCAGTGCGGGGTCCTCGCCAAAGGTGCCGAAGGTGCGCTGCCAACGGGGATCGGTGACGCAGTCGGCCATGTACATGTAGCCCTTCTTCAGGCCGCAGGCGTTCCACTCGCGGCGGATGGTGTCGGCAAACTTGTCGATGATGTCGATGCGTGCGGTGCCCTTGACGGCAGCAGCAATGCCCAGGGTGCCGGGATAGGTGGCAAACACGCCGGTGGCATCGTTCATGCCGAACACGACCTCGCCGTTCTCGTTGCGGCTGTTGGACATGACCTGCATGGGAACAAAGTGATCACAGGTCTCGGTCAGGTACTGCAGCTGGTTCAGGTAATCTGCCAGATCCTCGGGCGTGGGGCTCTCGCGCAGGATGACGTGGCGGTTGAAGCTCTTCTTGACCATGTCAGAGGTGCTGGGCAGGGACTGGGAGCCGAAGATGCTGTCGGAGACGTTCACGGGTGCCTCGTCCAGCAGGCCGCTTTCGTCCGCCACGGGCTTGTGGCCGTTGGCGGCCAGACGGGGGGAAGGATACTTGGGGCCCATGCGCCAGTCGGAGGTGAAGATCTGGCCGATCTTCTCGCTGGTGGTCAGAACCTTGACATAGGCCTCGGCGCGCTCAGCCGGGGTCAAGCGCCAGTCGTTGACTGCGCTGACGGTGCCGGTGCCGTCGATGTCCTTGAAATACAGGCCGTCCTGCTCGATGACCTTGCGCTCCACGGTGCTGATGGTGGGGCCGTTGGGGTTCTGGTAGCGCTTTACACGCTCGGATGCTTTCACTGCCATAGTGTTTTCTCCTTTTCTTTTGAACGCAGCGGCCCATGCCACAGAGCCGCAGATGCTATACCTATTATAATAGGCCGCCGCGCGGAATAACTAGAAAATTTTTTGGATATTTCCGCACTTTCCTTGTATTCTTTTTTTGCGCGCGGTTGGAATACAAGTCTTTTTTGTGGAATGTGCTGTACTAGTATCTTGCAATCATGTGCAAAATGACGAACGCTGTTTTTTAAAACTGTTGATTTCGCCCAAGGAGAGTAAAATTGTCCTGTTTTCCCACAAAATTTTACTAACAGAAATTTGAGGGATAGTTCATAATGTATACATAAAAATCCCCCGGTTCGCGATGTGGCAGCCGCAGCCCACGGGGGACCGAATGAAAGGCCGGAGTGAGTGGCAGCACACCGGCCGCAGAATTGAAAGGAGAGCTTCTCTATGGCAAAGGTCAAACAGCCGCTTGAAGAAAACGGCATCCACAGAGCGAAAATGTGGGAGATCATGATGTACGCTCTGAACAACACCTCCACCAACACCTACATGGTCGTGGTCGGTTACATCAGCTACTTCCTGATCGGTATCGTCGGTCTGGCATCCGTGCTGGCCGGTTCTATTGTTACCATCATGCGTGTCTGGGACGGTGTCACCGACCCGTTCGTTGGTATGATGGTCGATAAGACCAACGGCAAGTTCGGCAAAAATCGTCCGTTCATCGTTATCGGTCAGATCATCATGTTCGCCACCACCTTCGTGATGTTCAACTTCATCCCCAAGATGGGCACTGGTGTCCGCTTTATTGCGTTCATCATCATCTACATGATCTACATCATTGGCTACACCTGCCAGTGCGTTGTCACCAAGTCTGCTCAGACCTGCCTGACCAACGATCCCAAGCAGCGCCCCATCTTCGCAATGTGCGATACTGTGTATAACATTGTTCTGATGAACATCATGTTCCCCATCATTGTCACCGATGTCCTGGTGCCCAAGTTCACCCTGACTGCCGAGGCCAACGCTGCCGAGATCGCTTCTCTGGTGGCACAGAACCCTGCTCTGGCAGGCATCGTGGAGAAGTCCGGCGGCAGCCTGTCCGCTTTCTACAACCCCGGCCTGTTCACCACCATGCAGCTGATGTTCGGCGGCCTGTCCGCTGTCTTTGCAGTCTGCGCCATCATCGCCCTGTGGCGTAAGGACAATCCGAAGTACTTCGGTCTGGGCACCACCCAGAAGGTCGGCATCAAGGATTACGTTGACACCCTGGCTCACAACCGTGCCATCCAGATGCTGGTGGTCTCCGCATCTACCGATAAGCTGTTCATGTCCACCAAGAGCAACGCTACCGTTATGATCTGCCTGTTCGGCATCATCTTCGGCAACTATGCCGCATTCTCCAGCTACTCTCAGATCACCTCTATCCCCATCTGCCTGATTTCTCTGCTGCTGATGAACAAGATCGCTCGTCAGATGGGCCAGAAGGCATCCATGCTGGTGGGTACCTGGGGCGGCATCATCGGCTCCATCGCCATCACCCTGTTCCTGTTCTTCTTCAACCCCAAGGGCGATGCTTCCAAGTTCTCTCTGCCCGCATTCCGCCTGATCCGTCCTGACACCTGGGGCACCCTGTTCACCGGCTGGACCACCACCGCTTTGATCTTCGTGCTGCTGGTCATCGCATGGTCCGGCGTGCAGGCACTGTCCTCCTCCATCGTTATCACCATGACCGCTGACTGCGCTGACTACGAGGTCTATCGTACCGGTAAGTACGTTCCCGGCCTGATGGGCACCCTGTTCAGCTTCGTGGATAAGCTGATCTCCTCTCTGGCAGCCACTCTGGTGGCCCTGTTCTACTCCGTGGCCGGCTTCAAGGACGCTCTGCCCGACACCATGACTCCGTACTCTGACGGCATCTTCTGGGCAACCATCGGCTGCTTCGTCCTGCTGCCCATCGTTGGCTGGCTGTGCAACGTTGTTGCCATGCACTTCTATCCCCTGACCAAGGAGAAGATGGCAGAGATCCAGGCTGAGATCGGCCGCATCAAGGCTGAGGCTGCTGCAAAGCAGGCTTAATGCCAACCATCTCCCTGCGGAAATTTTGAATCCGGGACAGCGCCGCTGTCCTGCATCGTAACCGGAAATGTCCTGCGGCGGGCCATCCTCTGCCGCAGGACTTTCTGATACCCTGAGACCCGGAAGGAATACCACTATGGCAGAAGAAAACAAGCTGAACCAGACCCCTGAGATCACCCCGGCCCCCTCCGCTGAGGCCCCGGAAAAGGCCCCCACCACCGGCGAGCTGCTGGGCGATGTGGAGCACTACGACGAGGAAAAGGACGATTGGAGCACCGGCTATTACGGCACCGGCAGCCGCCAGCAGGTAACGGACGATGTGTTCCACAAGCTGGAGACCGGCGAGGAGCTGACCCGGGATGACTTTATCAAGGCGGAGCTGGCGCTGCAGGATGCCAAGCTGGAAGCCGGCATCGATCTCGAAAAGGAGAAGAGCCCGGGCCTCTATTGGTAAGTATCACGATTGGAAAAAGTAACCGCGTAAGGCACAAGGTGAACAAAAAGAAGTACCTTCTGCTCTGCCTGTTTCTGGGCTGGTGCGGCGGCCAACCGCTACTATGAAAAGCGGTATGCGCTGGCGGCCTTCTACACCCTGTTCTTCTGGAGCGTGGTGCCCTTCTTCCTCTGCGTGACCGACCTTCTCATTGCACTGCCCATGCAGGCCGATGAGAACGGCGACATCCTGATCTGACATCTTCCTCTATTCATTCATTTACCTCCTAGCGCCAGAAAGGGCCTGCGGCATTTGCCGTGGGCCCTTTCTGGTGTTTGCAGGCCCGTTCTCCGGCACAGAACATAGCGGCAGCTAACTGGCGTTGTGCTATACTAGTATATCAATTGATTGTGCAATAAGCACAATAGATTTTTTCACGTTAGTGAAATTTTTCCCATAATCGTAAGAATGACCTGTTTTACCTTAAAATATTACTAACAGATATATCAAAAAACGTTCATAATATAGACATAAAGTTCCGGACGGGCTGGTACGCAGTGGCAGCTGTAAGCCCCATGGAGAAAACGGAGAATGTTCCTGTGTGAACAAAGGAGAGAATGAAATGGCAAAAACCAGAAGTCTGCCGGATAAGTTCTATGATAAGGACTATGAGCACAACGGCATCCACCGCGTTCCCCTGTGGCGTATCGCAGGCTACGCGCTGAATAACACCGCAACCAACGTTTATCTGATGATGATGAACTACGCTACCTACTACCTGATGGGCTGGGTCGGCGTTGGCATGATGGTCGCTTCTTCCCTGACCATGATGATGCGTATGTGGGACGGTGTCACTGACCCGTTCATCGGCTTCATGGTCGATAAGACCAACGGCAAGTTCGGTAAGAACCGTCCGTTCATCGTGATCGGTCAGATCATCCTGTGCGTCACCAGCTGGGTCGCATTCCATGTGACCCACAAGCTGCCTCAGGGCGTGCGCTTCCCCTTCTATGTGGTCGTTCTGATGGTCTACTACCTGGGCTACACCTGCCAGTGTGTCGTTACCAAGTCCGCTCAGTCTTGTGTGACCAACGATCCCAAACAGCGCCCCATGTTCGCTTCTTTCGACGGTGTGTATAACACCTTGGTGTTTGCTATCCTGGGCATCATCATTCCCCGTATCGCCAACAGCTACAACGATGTGGGCGGTTACGCATCTCTGGAGTTCTTTGACACCCTGTGGAAGATGACCGCCATCATGTCTGCGATCTTCACCACCATCGCTGTGATCTCCATCGCTCCCAAGGATCGTTCTGAGTTCTTCGGCACCGGCAAACCTGTCAAGGTCGGCCTGAAGGATTACTGGGATACCCTGAAGAACAACCGTGCCATCCAGATGCTGGTCCTGTCCGCATCTACCGATAAGCTGGGTTCTTCTGCAAAGTCCAGCGCCGTCATGGTCGCCATGTTCGCCTGCATTGCCGGTTCCAACCTGCTGCAGAGTAATGTTACCGGTCTGGTGACCATCCCCAGCACCATCGTGTGCTTCCTGTTCATCAGCTTCTTTGCTACCCGTCTGGGTCAGCGCAAGGCAATGCTGATCGGTTCCATTGGCGGTCTGATTACCAATGGCGCACTGGCAGCCCTGTGGCTGCTGGGCGATCCCACCACCATGACCTCCAACCCCGCTACCGGCGCTCTGAACTGGGGCTACTTCCTGATCCTCTACCTCGTTCTGACTATCATCACCGCCGGTTTCCAGGGCATCTCCGGCAACATCGTTATCCCCATGACCGCTGACTGCGCCGACTACGAAGTCTACCGTACCGGCAAGTACGTCCCCGGCCTGATGGGCACCCTGTTCAGCTTCGTGGATAAGATGGTCTCCTCTTTCGCTCCCATGGTCGCCGGTGTCATGTTCAGCATGTGCGGCTTCACCGACCACAACCCCGTTATGGGTGACCCTGTTACCCCGGGCCTGCGTGTGGGCGTTGTCTTCTGCGCTTACGGCATGATCATGCTGGGTCTGGTCTGCAACCTGATCGCTATGAAGTTCTATCCCCTGACCAAGGAGAAGATGGCTGAGATCCAGGATGAGGTCGCTCAGATCAAGATGAAGACCATGGCTGAGAACGCCTAATTGGTACTTGCAATTTTCTGCGGAAACCTGTAAAATCAAATAGGAAAACCGCTCGCCCTTGCGGCGGGCGGTTTTCTGCTTTTGGAACAAAATTCAGACAAGAGGTACATCGTAAATGGAAGAAAAGACACAGTGGGTAAAGGACCCGGATCATGGGATCATCTGGAACACCATCGACCACCTGTTATACTGGAAAGAACACCGTGAAAAGCACTGTGTCAGCCGCAAGAAATATATGCGCCTGTGCATTCTGGGTGCGTTTGGTGCGCACCAGTTCTATGCCAAGCGCCCGGTGCTGGGCCTGCTGTATCTGGCAACCTTCTGGAGTGGTTTCTCTGCCGCTATGACCATCGTGGACTTCATCATTGCCGTGCCCATGAAACCGGACGAGGACGGCAACATCTGGCTGTAAAAAGCCCTCTGGCGGCCTGCTGGGCCGGAAAGGAAAACACCCTATGGATAATGTCATGCAGTTTCTGTTCAACACCAACCACGAGCAGCCCAGCATCCTGGTCTGGATCCTGCTGATCGTGATCGCGGTCGTGATTCCCAATTACGTCAGATATCGGATGGAGCAGAAGCACTCCAATGATTCTGTTCCCACCCAGAACCCTGCCCGTTCTGCCCCGCGCAAGAAGAAGCGCAGCAAGAAGCGCTGAACCACAGGCTGGGATCGTATGGTATGGAGCTCCGGCTGTGTCACAATAAAATGAGCCGGTTCCCCTCCCCCATGTCCCTGCGGCTGCCACCGCTCTGATATTTCATGCTCCCCCATAACCGAAAGGGCCCTGCAAATGCCGCAGGGCCCTTTTGGCTTGCCAGAGTGTGTGGAGATGAGGAAATAGATTGACGGATGATAGCAAATGTGCTATCATAAGGCTGAGGGATAAGCTGCACATAGATGAGGAACATGAATGTATACAGTCGAATTTTATGAGAACGACAGAGGCGTTTCCGAACTGTGGGACTTTTTGGAAGAGCTGCGGATAAAAAGCGCATCCAATAAGGATGCGCGAATACAGTATAAACAGATCGTGTTGTATATCCAGCTGCTGCAGGACAACGAAACACGGCTTTCCGAGAATGTGACGAAGCATCTGATGGATGGCATCTGGGAGCTGCGTCCGGGAAATAACCGGGTATTCTACTTCTGTTGGCGGGGTGATCGGTTTGTGCTGCTGCACCAATTTCGGAAGAGATCGCAAAAAACACCGCGGCGTGAAATTGAACGAGCAAAAGCGGAACGTGATGATTGGCTTGCAAGAAAGGGTGAGTGAATATGAGGACCTGGAACGATTATAAGGAGCATGTGGCAGCTGCTGACCCGGAAATTGCAAAGGATATCCGGGAAGCGGAAGCAATGTCTGCAATCGTGAAAGCAATGGTAGAGCAGCGCAATGCGATGGGATTGAGCCAGCGGGAGCTGGCAGCGAGGTGCGGCATTCCGCAATCCTCGGTGGCACGGATCGAATCCTTTAAGACGATGCCCAATCTGGATACCCTGCTGAAGATCTTCCAGCAGCTGGGCTTGAAATTGACCATCTCGGCGGCCTGATTCATCTTGCCATTTGCCGCATACAAAAACCGCCCCGGCGGCTGCTTTGTGCAGTGCCGGGGCGGTTCGTTTGTTTTTGGTGTTCAGATGCAGGAAGTACTTACTTCTTGATCTTGATCAGCTGTGCGTTCAGGCTCTCGATAAAGCCATCGGGCATGTTGATCATCTTAGCCATAGTCTCAGGGGTCATGCGCTTCATCATATCCCACATGCCAACGCCGGGCTTGATGTCAAAGTTGGTGGCCAGCTTGACAGCCCTGGTGGCGAGAGCCAGAGCCTCTTCGTTCTTGGAGAGATCTTCCATGCTGTCCTTGATGCTGTAATAGCCCTCGGGGAACTCCATCGGAGCCTTCAGATCCAGGCTGCCGACCTGCTTGAACCAGTTGGCAACGCCCTCCTGACGCTCGTTGAACTCAGGCAGGGTGTAGTAATCAGGCTCTTTCTCGACCTTTTCCAGCGTGATGGAATCCTTCACGTCACCGGCAACGGCCAGGATGGTGTTGAAGCCCTCTTCCAGAGCAACATTGAACTTGAACACGCGGTGTGCAGTCTGCTGGCCGACTTCCTTGCCGTTGACGTACAGCACAACGGTGTCCTGGTTGGAGTAGACCTTGATCTCGGTGGTCTCGCCTGCGCGCTGTGCATGGCGGCGGCCGGCGATGTGGACCATGGGCAGCTTGGACCAGTATGCCTGGTAGACAAAGTAGCTGTCCTTCTTGGTCTTGCGGTCAATGGTCATCAGGCCCTTGTTGTTGCGGCCTGCAACGCCGCCCTCGTGGCGGGCAGCACAGCCAAAGTCGAACATGTTCCAGCAGTGGGTAGCCCACACCCAGGGACGATCCTCGAACACCTGAGCCAGATGCTCGTGGTACAGTGCCTGATACTCCTCGGTGTAGTCCTTGCACTGGGGATCGTTGCTGTGCCAGTTGATGATACCCTCGGTGCCGTACTCGGAGATGCCGATGCAGATGTCGGGGTGCTCGGCGTGGAACTTGTCCAGCCAGGGGCCGTTCTGCTCCATCTTGCCGCCGTACCAGCCGAAGTAGTGGTTGTAGCTCTCTACATCGGTAATGTGATGCATGGGGCCGTCAACAGGGGTGTTGGAGACGTGGGCAATGGTGGTGAGACGGGTGGGATCCAGCTCACGCACCAGCTTCTGCAGGTCGTGGTGGTTGTCCACCAGCTCCTGGCAGATGCCGCCGATGAGGATCTCGTTGGACAGGCCCCAGAACATGATGGAGGGGTGGTTGTAGTTCTGGATGATCAGTTCGGTCATCTGGTGACGGCAGTTCTGGTGAGCGGAGGGGTCCTTCTTAAAGACGCTGATGAAGGGGATCTCAGCCCAGACGGCGAAGCCCAGCTCGTCACATGCGTCGTAGAAGTCCTGGCTGTGCTGATAGTGGGCCAGACGGATGGTGTTGGCACCCAGCTCCTTGATGAGCATGGCATCCTCGTAGTGATCCTCAGCGGTCAGGGCGTTGCCCTTGTACAGACGATCCTGATGGCGAGCCACGCCGCGCAGCGGGGTGGGCACGCCGTTGATGGAGAAGCCGTCGTTCGGGGTCACAGTATAGCTGCGGACACCCACGTTGGCGTAGATCTCGTCAAAGGTCTCGTTGTTCTTCTGCAGGCGGGCGGTCACGGTGTACAGGTTGGGCTCGTCCATGCTCCACAGCTGGGCATCGGGAACGTACAGGGTGACCTTGGTGCTGTTGCAGGGGCGCACGCCGGAAGCAACTTCGTTGCCGTAGCAGTCCTCGATGCTGTACATCACGGTATAGGCCTCTTCGCCGTTGGTGACCCAGCTCTCGATCTCAAAGGTGGCACCGCCGTCCTCGGTGGGCTTGGGGGTGACCTTGATGCCGGGGCCGCCGAAGTAGTCCAGGTCAAAGTGGGTGCCGGGCACGCTGATCAGGTTCACGCCGCGGTACAGGCCGCCGTAGAAGGTGAAGTCGGCGGAAGCGGGGTACATGGAGGGGGTGTCCTCGTTGGAGACCTCGATGGTCAGCTCGTTGTCGCCCTCGTGGCACAGGTCGGTGACATCGGCACGGAAGATGGAGAAGCCGCCCTCGTGGGTGGTTGCCACCTGGCCGTTGACCTTCACGGTTGCGGCCAGAGCAGCTGCCAGCACCTCAACGTAGGTGCGGCCGCCAGCCAGAGGCTGCTTGGGCTGGGTAAAGGTGCGGGTGTAGACACCGGTGGTGCGCAGATAGCTGCCGTTGCCGTCCATGCCGTCCACAGCGTTCCAGGTGTGGGGCAGGGTGACCTGCTCGGTGGGACGCTCGCCCTTGGGGAAGGACAGGGTCCAGTTTTCGTTCAAGGAAATGATCTCTCTCATCGATACTGCTCCTTCTGGTTTTCTTCTTTGTTTCGGCGGCCTGTATGGCAGAAGAAATGCCGGAAACAGGCCGGTTGTTGATTTCAGTATAGCACATCAGAGGGGGGTAGGGTTTGTACAATCTTTTGGCAAAATAGTAATATTTTGTGAAAATCCAGACGATGATTCCACGATTTTACAATCTGGCCCTTGGAAGCGACAGCACAGCATGAAAAGGCTCCCCGAAGCAGAGACGAAAAAGAGGGTGTCCGTCCCCGCAGAGGGAGGCAGCGGCTTCCGCTCATCCCTGACCAGAGGGCCTCTTTGGCGCTGTGGGTCCCTCCGGCAGAAAGTGTTGACGGAACGGTGGCTTTTTGCTATAATTATATAGCTATGAATATGGAGATGTATCGAAGTGGTCGTAACGAGAACGACTCGAAATCGTTTTGTCCTTAATCGGGCACGTGGGTTCGAATCCCACCATCTCCGCCAGAAGTCGCAGGTTCAAACGAACCTGCGACTTTTTTATTTTGCGCTTTTACTGCTTGGAACGCAAAAGCATCGGCAAAAACCGGGCCGCAGATGTCCGTTCTCTCCTAAATTCTCTCCAACAGGAACTTTAACCGGTCGCCTGTTGAATCTGTTAAAAATACTACTGTTTGTTGAGACTGCTGTATCTTTGCATCCACTTGAATATGTAACTTCTGCCGCTGACACCATCAGTGTACCCAACGGCGGGAGAGAATGCAAGGATGTCACGCCCGAACCATGCTGCCGGGTGCGAATCCGATAAGATAAGTTAAAAGGTGTGCCTTGGGGATGCGGAAATAGGAGAACAACTCGCCCGACTGCCCATAGAAATAGTCTAGCGTCATTTGGCGTGGCCTCGGATTTTCTACTGTGAGTGCTTGTTCATGTGGAAAACTATCACTCCTTTCCTGTCAGGTGTAAATATTGGCTCCAATGAAAAGGGTACTAAGCAAACAGGACTGCCTCACAAGATGTTGTGGAGCAGTCCTATTTACAAATTATTACATGAGAAAAATCACATCAAAAGAAGATGAGAATCTTCCTGTGCAAGCTGCTGCAAGTCCTCAGAATAACCACTGATACAGAATAGAGCAAAGTATTCGTCTCGATTCGCATTCCCCCACGGAACGACAGCAGCTTTTTCTTTCAGTTGGTGCAGTTCCGACAGCTGCATCGGAACATTTTGATGAAATTTGCACTCTCCAAAGATGATTTTGCTTCGGTCTGTGGTATCAATGGCGACAATATCGATTTCTGTATCTTTTCCACCCCACCAACGGCCAACACGGTCAAAGAGAAAGGGCAGTTTTCCTTGCGCGTTCAGCTCCCACATCTTTTGTCTGCAAATATCCTCGTAGACGTAGCCAACATGATTGGGGATAAACCCGGTTTTCAGCTTTGTCATTGCGATTTCCGGGTGGTCGCTTTCAATGAAAGAGCGCATGGGGTAAACAAATCGGAACCAGAACGCAAGAAAATTATCTTTAATGCGGTATTGCCCCTTTTTGCTGGTTTCAATATTTTTTTCGGTGGGAGGCACTTCTCGCTCCAGAATATCCAGATCGCACAATGTTTTTAAGGGCTTTGACAAACTGGTGGCTGGAAGCGACAGCGCAGAAGCAATATCAGATATCCTCATGTTTCCAGATGCAATCGCACAGATGATGGAAAAGTAACTTCCGACATCCTGAACCTCCTGCCGCAGTAAAAATTCAGGTTCTTCATACAAAAAGCTCTGAGGAGTCATTACATTTTGCAGAATGGCGGTATCAATATCGGCACATGGATGAAATAATTCGATATACTTCGGAACACCGCCTGTGACAGCATAATATAAAATGCGGGTCTGTTCATCAAGATCAGGGAAGAATCGGTCGTAATAAGCGTATGGAATCTGCTTCAGCCGAATCTGTCCCGTTCTGCGTCCATACAAAGGGCTGGAGTAAGAAAGAGTCTGCTCCATCATCATGTGAACCAGAGAGCCGCAAAGAATCACTTCTACATTTTTGTTTTTCAGAATAGTATCCCAGATTTTTTGAAAAACAGAAGGAAATGCTTTGTCTGCCTTGCCCAGATACTGAAACTCATCCAACACAATGACCAGTTTTTTATTTTCCTGAGCAGAGAGAAGAACGGAAAAAATCATCTCCCAGCTTGCATCGGTTGCACTTTTCAATAAATCGTTCTGGAGAAAATCAGCAGCCATCAACCGGAAGGCGTTTCGGTTGCCTGAATGCTTTCCTCCGTTGCCAGATAATAAAGAGACGGCTTCTCTTTGCAGAATTCTGACAAAAGCGTGGTTTTTCCTACACGGCGACGACCATAGAGAACGAACAAAGAAGATTCCGGCTTTTCATAAGCGGTCTGTAATACGGACATTTCCTGTACACGGTCAACAAAAAAACATAGCGGCTCACCTCACGACTGATTTGATGACAGGTTCAGCTTCATTGTACGCCTCAAAGATTATTCTGTCAAGAATAATTACTTAAAGAATAATCTTTGCATCTAAGCAAACAGGACTGTCTCACAAAATGTTGTGGAGCAGTCCTGTCTGTTTAGTATGTAATGGTCATTGCACCCTCGTGGCATTCCTGCGCATAGGTGCGGATGAGAACAGGGCGGCGATTTTCGATGTGCAGCACAAATCCATCAGCCTCCCAAAAGTGCCCATCCAACAGAACTTCGCCCTGAAATGTAATCCGGCGGAGTTTCTGTGCGGCGTCGGTCACCTCAACGGTGCAAAAGCGCTGCAAGTAGCTGCAAATAGCGGCGGCGTGGGAGACGACAAGGGCGTTCTGCCCCTCCGGGAGCGAATCCAGCAGTTCGTGGATGCAGTCTGCCATCCGGGCGCTGACCTCACGGAAGGACTCGCCGTCCGGATTTTTGAAGTCCGGGTCTTCGTATTGGCGTTTCCAGAACGAAGCGCCCTGCCCGGTCGTGTCGCCGGTGCGGCGCTCGGCAAGGCGGGTGTCCTGCCGGACGGGAAGCCCCAGCAGCTGTGCGGTCTGGAGCGCACGCAGCGAAGGGGACGACCAGACGAGCGAGACCGTGCGGAAAGCGTCATTTTGAAAGACTGCGGCGGCCCGCTGAAGACCTTCGGCAGAAAGGCCGGGGTCGGGGCTGGAACCGCCGCGCTCCGGGATGGAATGGCGCAGGAGAAGAAGGGTTGTCATGAAAGCCTCCGATTAAAAAAGTGACTTCAGTATAGCAGATTCGGGAAAGCAGATGCAAGAAAACGAGCCGAAAGAACGACGGGGCCGATTCACTCCCCCTCAAAACGCAACCAAATTGCAAAAATGTTACAATTTTCTCATGAAAAAAGAAGACTGGATTTCTCCAGACTTCCAATAGTATGTATCAATGGTTGCAGTTCAAGATCTTCTCAAGCGTATCCGCAAACCTGACATCCTGCTCCTTCGTCCGCTTTGGGCTCCCCTTGGGGTGCTTTCCGGCACGGAGGAGCTTTTTGTTTTCATAACGCCGCAGCATGAGAGCGTCTATGTTGTCGGCGGTGTACTCCAGCCCGTTCTGATTCAGCACCCGTGCGCGCTTGGCAAGGCACATACTGGCCAGCCCGTAGTCCTGTGTTACGACCACATCCCCCGGCTTTACCCGGTTGACCAGCGCAAAGTCTACACTGTCAGCCCCTTTATCGAACACCAGCGTCTGCGCACCTTCCCGCTCGATTTGGTGAGAGGTGTCGCACAGGATGATGACCGGAACGCCAAACCGCTTTGCAATCTGCAAAGTCAGATCGACGACCGGACAGCCATCTGCATCAATCAAAATTGTCATGTGCGTTCCTCTATCACCCACTGAAATGCCTTTGCTGTACGCAAATCAGCGTCCTTAAAGTGTCCGCCGCTGTTCCATTCAAGGGTGCAGTCTGCGCCACGCTCTGTAAGCCGACTGTGCAGCGTACGGATATTATCCCCTACCGCAGCCATGATGGTGTTTTTCGTGCGCTCTTCCTTGTCGCCAAGGCTCAAATAAACGTGCTGTGCCTGTATCGGGCGCTGCTGTTCAAACTCCATCCAGCCCGGAAACCACACAGAGGGAGAAGCGGCGGCGACACCGTAGAACAAATCGGTCTGGGTGGATGCCCACAGCGCAAACAATCCCGCCAGCGAGTAGCCGCCCAGAATGATTTTGACGTTTTCCGGGAGAGGAAACTGCTGCTCCAGTGTGGGAATGACCTGCTCCGTCAGAAAGCGCAGGGTGTCCCCAGCTTTGCCGCCGAAGCCTTGCTTTCCCCACACGGCAGGGGCTTTCCACGGAGAAAGCGCATCGTTCCAGCTCTCCACCGGGAGAGCTGCGAACAGAAAATTCTGGCTGCTTTGAGCAATGGCCGCCACTTCATAATCCATACTTTGCAGCTCATGCTCACCTGTCATTTGGAGCAGCAAGTATTCTGCATTAGCCCCGCCGTAAATGCGGCAAGGTCTGTTCCCGATTTGCATTGTCTGTGCGGTCACTGTAGCAGCCTCCCGAAAAAAAATTTGATAAGCCCAGTATAGCAATTGAAAAACCATTTTGCAATTCAAACGGTTTTCAGAGCAGGCGCAAGCGGCACAGAGGTACATTCCCCTCTGCTCTCTGGCAAATTACAGCGCGGATGTGATATAATGGAGAAAAACCACCGGGGAACGGCACAAAAGACGGGGGATGCAGGATGAAACAGAGGCAGCGAGAACAGGTTCAAAGAGGCTGTGCGGTGGGCACCGTGGTGCTGCTGGCATGGCTGTGCCGGGTGCTCCCGCTGGAGGGCCTGCCCTCCGGCCTGCAGGAAGCCTGCGGCATCCTCCGGCTGTGCAACCGGCAGATGTTCCGGGTCTACCGTGCCCTCTCCGGCCAGGATCTGCAATCGCTGGAGGAGCTGCACCAGCAGGTGTGGGCTCCCGCTCCTGAGACCCCGGTGCTCCCGGCGGTGCAGGATGCCAAGCTGATCCAGACCGGCACCAGCGGCTGGCTGGCAGACCTGATGCTGGGCGCAGGCATGGTGCTGTCTGCAGCGGGATATTGGATGGAGCGCAAGCGCAAGGCCATGTTCTACAAGTCCCAGCACTGAACCCCAACCCCCAAAGGCCCCGGGCAAACGCCCCGCTGACCCTTTGGGCCATGCATCACATTCCTTAACGATTCCCCCCAAAAAGTTGCTCCCCCAGAATCTCATGTTGATCGCTATCCCCTGAGGCAGCGGGCCCGCACGCCGCTGCCTCGCCCCGGAGGGTCCCGCAAGCCCTCCGGGGCTTTTTTTGTTGGCCGCATGGCCCGTTCCGGCAGAAAAAACAGGGCTGCTCCACATCTCTGTGGGGCAGTCCTGTCTGGCTGCGCGGGTCGGCGCACGGGCTTCCGTGGTTTCCGGAAGGGTGCGGCTCAGCGCGCGGTTTTCTTTCCTCCGGAGCCTCCGGGTTGTTTTCCAGGTTCAGCTCGGGCATCAGCTCGCTGCTGATGATGGTCAGCATCTGTTCCAGCTTCTTCACGTCCTCTTTGGGGAAGCGCTTGTTCACCCGCTGGACCACCGTGCTCAGGTAGGAGTAGCTGATGTTGTAGTAGTCGATATACTTCTGGGTGGGCCGCAGGGTGATACTCCCGGCGGTCGGTGGTGGACTGGATCTTTTCCACATAGCCCTTGCGCACCAGCGAGCCGATCTTATACGCCGCGTTGGGGGTGGAGATCTGCATCATCCGGGAAAACTCCGCAATGGTGGGCTCCCCCATGGCCATGATGCCCTCCATGCAAAAGGATTCCACCGTGGTCAGGGTCGCCTCACGGGTGGCAAAGCGCTGGAACACGTTCTGGTAGAAATGGAGCTTGAACTTGGTATAGACATCGTTGAATGCTTTTTCCAGCATGGTACGGTCTCCCTTCGAACACTCAATTTCCTTTAGTATATCACGCTTTGGCCTTTTTGCCCAGCTTTACGCGCAGAATATTCAGCACCACCAGCTCCAGCACAATGGCAACGCCCAGCAGGATCAGCGAGGTCCACAGGCTGGCGCTGCTGCCCAGGAACATCTGGGTCAGGCCGGTGATCACATAGCACGCGGCGGAACAGGAAGCGGCGGTAATGGCGTAGGGCAGCTGGGTGGAAACATGGTTCACATGGCAGCAATGCGCACCGGCAGAGGCCATGATGGTGGTGTCGGAAATGGGAGAGCAGTGGTCGCCGCACACAGCGCCGGACAGGCAGGCCGCAATGGAGACCACCAGCATCTCGCCCTGGGGGAAAGCGTGGCAGACAATGGGGATCAGGATGGAGAAGGTGCCCCAGGAGGTGCCGGTGGCAAAGGCCAGGAACACCGCCACCAGGAAGATGATGACCGGCAGCAGGTACTGCAGGGCGGCAGCGGAGCCGCCCAGCAGGTTGGCAACGTAATATTTTGCACCCAGCAGGTTGGTCATGCCGGAAAGCGTCCAGGCCAGGGTCAGGATCAGCATGGGGCTGACCATGGCCTTGAAGCCCTCGGGGATGCAGGCGGCAAAATCCTGGAACGTCATCACGCTGCGGACACGGTAGAACACAAAGGTGAACATCAGGGCAATGCTGCTGCCCAGCACCAGACCGGCGGAGGCGTTGCAGTCGGAGAAGGCGGTGATGAAGTCCACGCCCTCAAAGAAGCCGCCGGTGTAGATCAGGCCAAAGATGCAGGCCGCGATCAGCACCAGCACCGGGGCCACCAGATCAATGACATGGCCGTGGGCATCGTCCTCGGCATCCACATCGTCGCCGTAGGGGCGGTCGGCCGTGGTGAAAAGGTCGCCGGCCCGGGCATTGTCCTCGTGCTGCTTCATGGAGCAGTAGTCCGTGCCCGTGAAGATGAGGAACAGGCTCATCACAATGGTCAGCAGGGCGTAATAGTTATAGGGAATGGTGCGCAGGAACATGGTAAAGCCGTTGATGCCGGAGCCATCGGGCACGCTGGAAGTAACGGCGGCGGCCCAGCTGGACACCGGCGCAATGATGCAGATGGGCGCGGCGGTGGAATCAATGAGGTAGGCCAGCTTTGCGCGGGAGACCTTCTGCCGGTCGGTCACGGGGCGCATCACGGAGCCCACGGTCAGGCAGTTGAAGTAGTCGTCCACAAAAATGAGCATACCCAGAATAAGGGTGGCAAACTGTGCCCCGGCCCGGGTGTGGATGTGGGTGGAGGCCCAGCGGCCAAAGGCGGCGCTGCCGCCGGCCTTGTTCATCAGGGCCACCAGAATGCCCAGCATCACCAGAAAGACCAGAATGCCCACGTTGCTGCTGTCAGAGAGCTTGGCAACCATGCCGCCGTCCTCGTTGAAGAACAGGGTATTGAGCGCCAGCTCCAGGTTGCCGTTGGCAAAGAGCAGCGCGCCGGTGGCAATGCCCACCAGCAGGGAGGTGTAGACCTCCTTGGTGTTCAGGGCCAGCACAATGGCCACCACCGGCGGCAGCAGGGAAAGCATGGAGCTGTACACCGCGGGGGCGTAGCTGGCCGGGTCGGCAATGGTGCCGGGGGTGGCTGCGGTGCACCACAGCAGCAGGGCAAACACCAGCAGTGCCCCCACCCAGGAGAGATTTGTCTTTTTCATAAATGATTCCTCGCTTGATTTTTTGTCCCGGCCCGGGGCAGACTATCCCTATTGTAAACGGAAAGGGGGCCGCCGCCACGCCGGATTATAAAGCGCTGTATTTTGAGCTGTTCCGCGCCAACGAACAGGCCATCCGCCTGCTGACCGCCGCCCAGCAAAAGGCGGAAGCGCAGGTGATGGAAGAGGACAGAGTGCCGCTGTATCTGCACGGTCAGCCTGCCCACAATGCCAAAGGCTCCCCCTTTGGGGAGCTGGCAGCGCCAACGGCGCTGACTGAGAGGGCGAGGCCGTTACCCCTTTTTGCTCTCTGCCTTTGCGGCAAACTTTGCGTTGTTGATGATGAACCGCTCGTGCACGCCGCCGCCCACGGGGCCTTTCTCGTCGTGCAGGGAGACCTTGAACACCAGCTTGCGGCCCTCCACAGCGGTCAGCTCGCTCTCGCAGGTCACAGTCATGCCCACAGGGGTGGGGGCGCTGTGCTCCAGCTCCAGCCGGGTGCCCACGGTGCCGCAGCCCTCGTCCAGCGCGGCGGCAACGCTCATCCAGCAGGTCTTTTCGGCCAGTGCCACCAGCGCGGGGGTGGCAAATACGTCCAGCGTACCGCTGCCCATGGTCTTTGCAGTGTTCTCGGCAGTAACGGCGACACTCTGCTCGCCGCGGATTCCAGCTTCCAACATAAAAATACGTCCTTTCCAGATGCCCGAAGGCGAAAATTTTGAAATACATTGTTAGAATACCACACTTTTGGTCACAGATGCACCTGTTTGGGCGGTTTTTTTCTTGCAAATACTCCCTCCCGTTTTGGTCTTTTTACGGTTTTTTTCTTAATGATTTTAAGTAGGAATAGCGGAAATACTTTGTCAAAACCCCTTACGTACAGAAGCCTTTCTTGCATGATAACATGAACACATGAACAGACGTTCATGTAAAGCGCAGCAAAAGGAGAACGGACATGATCGGATTGGAGCAGATGACCCCGGCGGGGCAGGAAAACACGGAACCGGTGGTGATGCCGGATGACGAGGTGCTGTATGAGCTGGCCGACCTGTTCCGGGTGTTCGGCGACTCCACCCGCATCAAGATCTTATATGCGCTGCATGACAATGAGCTCTGCGTGCAGGACATTGCCAATGCGGTGCAGCTGAGCCAGTCGGCAGTGAGCCACCAGCTCCGGGTGCTCAAGGATACCAAGCTCGTGCGCTTCCGCCGGGATGGCAAAACCGTTTACTATGCACTGGATGATGACCATGTGAGAAGCATCCTCTCGATGGGCATGGATCACATTGAGGAGTAAACGGAAAACGCAGTACAAAGCCTCCGGGCGCACAAGGCGTGCCTGAGAGGTCCACATAAAATAAAGAGAGGTACCTATGATGAAGAAGAGCTACAAGATCGAAGTTGACTGCGCAAACTGCGCCCAGAAGATGGAGGATGCCGCCAACACCGTTGCAGGTGTGGCACAGGCTACCGTCAGTCTTTATCGACCAGAAGATGAAGGTCGAGTTTGCTGAGGGTGCAGACCCCCACGATACCATGGTGAACGTTCTGGCTGCCTGCAAAAAGGTCGAGGACGACTGCGAGATCTTCGATATCTGAGGAAACAGGGGTTTGTAACTCCGGTGCGGCTCCCCTGCGGGGGAGCTTTTTGTGACGCATTTTTCGGGCAGAACGGCCCAAAAGCCGGTGTGGGAAACTGTGGAAAAGAAAACGGGTTTTCAACAGTTTCCACCGGGTTTTCAACGGTTTCTGCGAAAAAGTGCAAAAAGAAACGCGAAAAAGCAGGTTTTCTCCGGGAAAAGTCCGTGGAAAACTCAGGGGAAAACGTGGAAAAGTCTATCCCGTGGGGAAAACCTGTTGAATCCACCCCGCCCGCCGCAGCGCATTGCGGCCCAGAACCCAGAAAAAAGGAGAGTACAGATATGAATAAAAAGCAGAAGAAGAACCTGTACCGGATCATTGCTGCTCTGGTGCTGGTGCTCATCCTCAAATTGCTGCCCCAGTTTCCCACGCCGGTGGAGCTGCTGCTCTACTGCATCCCCTATCTGGTGGTCGGCTGGGATGTGCTCCGCAAGGCACTGCTGGGCATCAGGAACCGCCAGCCCTTTGACGAGTGCTTCCTGATGGCCGTTGCCACCGTGGGCGCGTTTGCGCTGGGCGATTATGTGGAGGGCTGTGCCGTTATCATCTTCTACCAGATCGGCGAGCTGTTCCAGAGCGTGGCCGTGGGCAAGAGCCGCCAGAGCATTTCCAGCCTGATGGATATCCGCCCCGATTACGCCAACGTTGAGGACGAGGACGGCAAACTGGAGCAGGTGGACCCCGATGATGTGGAGGTGGGCACCGTGATCGTGGTCCAGCCCGGCGAGCGGGTGCCCATTGATGGCATCATCGTGGAGGGAACTTCTGCCCTGAACACTGCCGCCCTGACCGGCGAGAGCCTGCCCCGGGATGTCCGCTCCGGCGATGAGGTCATCAGCGGCTGTGTGAACATGACCGGCCTGCTGAAGGTCAGGACCACCAAGGAGTTCGGCGAATCCACCGTCTCTAAAATTCTCGACCTCGTGGAAAATTCCAGCATGAAAAAGGCCCGCGCCGAGAACTTTATCACCCGCTTTGCCCGCGTTTACACCCCGGCGGTCTGCTACGGCGCGCTGGCGCTGGCCTTCCTTCCCCCCATCGTTCTGCTGCTGATGGGCCAGCCCGCCCGCTTCGGCGACTGGGTCTACCGCGCCCTCACCTTCCTCGTCATCAGCTGCCCCTGCGCACTGGTCATCTCGATCCCGCTGACCTTCTTCGGCGGCATCGGCGGCGCTTCCGCCTGCGGCATCCTCGTCAAGGGCTCGACCTATCTGGAAGAGCTGGCCGATACCCGCGTCGTCGTCTTCGATAAGACCGGCACCCTGACCCAGGGTACCTTCAAGGTCGTCAAGGTCTGCCCCGTGGAGGGCGGTACCGAAGACAGCCTCGTGGAAGCCGCTGCGC
>ENA-OQKB01000085-OQKB01000085.1-human-gut-metagenome-genome-assembly--contig:-NODE-85-length-22585-cov-6.251937_pt1 | contig 22585 bp, 18 predicted proteins | sample MGYA00242646_ERZ504793 | MGnify/ENA primary metagenome ERZ504793 (study PRJEB26092, sample SAMD00036409) | human gut metagenome | host: Homo sapiens | study: EMG produced TPA metagenomics assembly of...
GCAATATCACCGCACTTAAATTAATGAAATTCTTATGTAAAGAAATAAATGATTATATTTTTATAATTACTTTTGTAGCTGCGATTTAGTTTAAGTCACTTTGCATAATAAATTTGTTGGCATAAGAAATGGGCAACGGTTTTGCCTTCGTTGCCCGGCAGAAGCACTTCCAAGTCGGAAACAGCGATTTCTTTGCCGACCTGATTCTATATTCCATTCCGTTGCACGCATATATTGTCATAGAATTGAAAGCCACTCCTTTCAAGCCGGAATATGCCGGACAACTCAACTTTTACATCAACGTGGTGGATGATAAGTTGAGAGGAGAACACGACAACAAGACCATCGGTCTTTTGTTGTGCAGAGGAAAGGACGAAGTGGTTGCCCAGTATGCCCTTTCCGGCTATGACCAGCCCATCGGCATCAGCGATTACCAATTGAGCAAGGCGATTCCCGAGAAATTGAAATCAGCGTTGCCCAGCGTAGAAGAAGTGGAAGAAGAACTGGCTTCTTTCCTTGACAAGGATCCCCAATAATAAGAGTATGCCATGCAGAAAACGATAACAACCCTCATTCCTCAATACGGGGAGCTGAACAGAATCTGCAAAGATTGGATTGTAAGCCATACTTTCTCTTTTGAAAAGCAGAAATTCATCGTTGATTTCTACTCGAAATGGAGCGATATAAAGGCTTTTGAGCAAGCTATCCTTGAACTGGTGCTGCATACACCGCCAGAACCATGTACCCTGCTGCTGAAAAGTCTGAAAAAGGAAGTCAAAGAATACATACGGCTTTATGAATCTTACCGCCTTCTCCATGACGAAGTGATCATACGTGTATGCTACCAATACGCAGACCGCTACAAGGAAACCATCAAGGAAGAGATGGAAGTGGTAAACAGGCTGCGCAAACCGATGAACGAAGCCAACAACCGCTATGATTCCATTGGCTACCGAGAGCATACACCCGAAGAAGAAAAGCTGGCGGAAAGAGAATATGAGCGTTGCAAGGCTGAATATGAAAGGGAGAAAGCCCAACTGGAGCATCTTTATGAGCAGCAAACCCTTCTCTGGAAAGAAGCCCGGCAATACATGAAAAACCGTTGCGACGACATCTACCTGCTTAGCGTACACTTCATGGGCATCCTGACCAAATATGTACCGGACGAAGAAAGCCAACCGAACGAAGCAGACAGGCAGAGCCGTACAGACAGCCAGCCGGAAGCTGAAACTACAACCGCATCGACTACAGCTACGACTGCCGGATTGCCTGAATATTTCAGCATGAAGCTGATTTCCCTAATTCATGAAGTTTGTGCAGGGGAACAGTTTGAAGACATTACCGCACCGGATTTCTATGCCTGCATGAATCTGCATCCCTGCCAGTGCGTACTGAAAATAAAGCCAAGGGAAAAGATACGGGTATGCTATCTGATTTCCCTGATGAGGGAGCAGTTGCCGGGGCAGGATAAGGACAAATGGAAGGAAGCCATCCTGAAACACCTGGATATTGATGAAGACTATTACAAGTCCAAGTACAGGGAACCCGTTTCCGATTTACCCAGTATTCCCAACCAAAAGTTCGCCAAGGAAATGGACGGAATATTCCGATAACCCGTGATATTCCAATATATTTTACGACATGACCACTTATACCACTCAAAATAATTTTTGAGTGGTATTTTTATTTCTTGATATTCAGCGATATAACAGAACAATCCATATCTATCATCCACATACTTACCACTCAAAACCCTACCTAATTTTGCATCGTTCGAGAACAGAAGAAACAGCCTGTGCGCAGGGCTATTGTCAAACAAGTAATCATACGGACGATGAACAACCTCAAAGAACTGTTAGTGAAACCCGTCTGGCAGATGACAGGCGAAGAGTTCCTTTTTCTAAGCAGACACGCTTCGGTACAGGCAGAGGCGCAACCGCAGCCGACCACCGACACGGAAAGAAAGTACGTGTACGGCATACTCGGCATAGCCAAGCTTTTCGGGTGCAGCCTGCCCACAGCCAACCGCATCAAGAAAAGCGGAAAGATAGACAAAGCCATTACCCAGATTGGACGCAAGATTATCGTGGATGCGGAACTGGCGCTGGAACTGGCTGGCAAGAAAACCGGAGGACGCAGATAAAGGAGGTGATTATGGACTATATAAAAGAAATATCACCCGAACAAGCCGTTATCCTCTGGCAGGAATCCCGGCTAAGTCTGTCAAGATGCTACGAAAAAGCCCCCGAAATTCTGAAAGTACACGGCTCTGTCATCGGGACGCTGGGCAATTTCAGCGCATCCATCGGCAAAGCCAAGAGCAAGAAAACCTTCAATGTATCGGCTATCGTAGCCGCTGCATTGAAGAACGGTACCGTGTTACGATATGCGGCTGAACTGCCCGAGGAAAAGCGGAAAGTGCTTTATATAGATACGGAGCAAAGCCCCTACCACTGCCTGAAAGTGATGAAGCGGATCCTGCGGATGGCAGGATTGCCCGATGACAGGGACAGCGGTTATCTGGAGTTTCTCGCTTTGAGAAAATACATCCCGGAACAGCGCATCAGCATTGTAGAACAGGCTATCTACCACTCACCGGATATTGGGCTGGTCATCATAGACGGCATCCGGGATATGGTGTACGACATCAACAGCCCCGGTGAATCCACCCGCATCATATCCAAGCTGATGCAGTGGACGGACGACAGGCAGATTCATATCCATACGATACTGCATCAGAACAAGGGGGATGAGAACGCAAGAGGGCACATTGGTACGGAACTGAACAACAAGGCGGAAACAGTCCTGCTGGTGGAAAAGGACAAGGGGAACAGCGACATCAGCCATGTTTCCGCCATGCACATCCGGGCGATGGATTTCGAGCCTTTTGCATTCTGCATCAACGACAGAGCCCTGCCCGAACTTGCGGAAGGCTACAAGCCGGAAGCAAGGAAGCCGGGAAGACCCTCGGTGGAAAAGTTTGACCCTTACAAGGATATTTCAGAACCGCAGCACCGTGCCGCACTGGAAGCCGCTTTTGCACTGAAAGAGGAATACGGCTACAAGGAGCTGGAAGACACCTTAATCAGGACTTATCTGGCAGAAGGGGTTAGACTGAATCACCAGAATGCAGTGGCGCTTATCACCATGCTGCGCAACAAACGGATGATAGTGCAGGAAAACGGCAGGAAGTATTCCTTCAAGCCCGATTACCACTATTAGCCGACAATCCCGAAAATCGCTTCACTTTATTCCCGTATCCTATATATACGACAATTTAGTGAAGTGATTTCAGAAACAGACAAATCACTTCACTTTATTCCGGGGGTCTATATATTAGGAGTTTAGTGAAGTGATTGTACTGACCGCATACTTTTAAGAGTTGCGGGCAAAAAGAGAAATAATCAAAGCACTCACTAAAAACGATTTCCTTATGAACATCGAGACTGCAAAACAAATCAATCTGGCTGACTACCTGCACAGCCTGGGGTATTCACCCGTCAAACAGCAGGGTATCAACCTTTGGTACAAATCTCCCTTGAGGGAAGAAACAGAGGCTTCCTTCAAAGTGAACACCGAACGCAACCTATGGTATGATTTTGATGCGCCCATATAGGCTACACAATAAATATCTCTATGGCAAGAGATTAGGTTAGAGTTCAACAGACCTATCCTCAACGACTTAGCTGGAGGAGAAATCCAAAGGTGACAAAAGCATGTCGGTAAAGTCATTAGTCAGCTAAATACCAAGCTGCGACTGCATGGCGAGAGGAAAAGACAGACACAAGGATGAAGCCTGATTGGTTGAACGATAGTTCTGCTGCACACGTACCAGCCCCGACGAAAGGTATTTGATTCACGTCGGGCTGAAGCACCCCATGTAAACCGAAATTACAATGGAGCAGGAGCTGGCTTCAGAGCAACCACAATAAGTGGAATAGGAACGTAAGTCGCATCCGACAGTCTGCCGAGCCAAACAGTTATTGTGAAAGCAAATGGGGATTCCCTAAATCAGAATGCCGTAAGGCTATGGGCATAGGACCCTGAATATCTGACATGGGAACGGAGCTTCCGTAGTAGTCCGAGCAAGGGAAAGCCTTGTAACATGGCGAAGGGAAGCAGTTAGATAACTTAATACAAATAATGGAAAATGTGTGAGACATTATGAGAAGTCCTGAGCAAGTATTAAAAGCTTTAAACAAGCATGGTAAAGTTTCGGATTACAAGTTCGAAAGGCTGTACCGTATCTTATTCAATGAGGAGATGTTTCATGTTGCTTACCAGCGTATTTACGCCAAACCAGGCAATATGACACCCGGTACGGATGGGAAAACCATCAATCGGATGAGTCTTCAAAGAATAAACAAAGTCATTGCATCTTTGAGAGATGAGTCTTACAAGCCTAATCCGGCAAAAAGGATATACATACCCAAGAAAAACGGTAAGAAAAGACCGCTTGGAATTCCTTCCTTTGAGGACAAACTTGTACAGGAGGTGGTGCGCATGATTCTTGAAGCCGTCTATGAAGAGGTGTTTGCAAACACCTCACATGGATTCAGACCAAACAGAAGCTGCCATACCGCATTGACCCATATCCAAAAGACATTTACAGGTACAAAATGGTTTGTGGAAGGAGACATTAAAGGATTCTTCGACAACATAGACCACAATGTATTGATTGCAACTTTGCGGAAACGGATTGCCGATGATAGATTTCTAAGGCTTATCCGCAAGTTGTTGAATGCGGGATATATTGAAGACTGGAAGTTTCATAATACAAACAAGGGAACTCCACAAGGCGGTAATATCAGTCCTATACTGGCAAACATTTATCTTGATAATTTTGACAAGTATATGGAAGAATACGCCCTACGCTTCAATAAGGGAAAAGAAAGACACATCACCAAAGAATACAAGCAACTTAGCGATAAGATGCAACGCATCCTTAAAAGCATCAAGAACATACAGGATGCAGATGTCAGATTACAGCTTAGGGATGAGTATGAGAAACTGAGACGTGAAAGGCAAAAGATTGAGAGCAGAGACAGTATGGATGAAACATACAGAAGGCTTCGATACGTAAGATACGCAGATGATTTCCTCATTGGTGTTATCGGAAGCAAGGCAGAGTGCGTTAAAATCAAGTCGGACATTACCAAGTATATGGAAGAAAACCTCAAGCTGGAACTGTCACAGGAAAAGACATTGATAACAAACGCACAAAAGCCCGCGAAATTTCTTGGCTTCGATGTTTCAGTCCGTAAGTCTGATGCTATCAAGCGGGACAAGAACAATGTGCCAGCCCGTTATTACAACGGTAAGATAGTCCTAAAGGTCGCCATAGAAACGGTGCGGAACAAACTGGAAGAATACAGCGCCATCAGATACAAGGTAGAAAATGGCCGACAAGTTTGGTTTGCAAAGTTCAGAGGCAATCTTATGAAGAAGAAAATCGAGGACATAGTGGCGGCATATAACTCTGAAATCAGAGGGTTCTACAACTACTACTGCATTGCCAACAACGTGGCATACGCGCTCTCAAAGTTTGGATACATCATGGAGTACAGTATGTACCATACCATTGCAGGAAAAACCAATAGCACTGTAAGCAAAGTCATTGACAAATATAAGGTTGGGAATGACATTATAGTGCCATATCAGGATGCAAAAGGTAAATTACGGTACAGGAAATTCTATAATGAGGGATTCAAACGTAAACCACCAATGTACTATACGGAGGTAAACGACTTATCCTACACAATCGCAATTCCACAGCCGACACTTACTGAGCGATTGGATGCGAGAACATGTGAATTATGTGGAAAAGTCGGACCTGTAGTCATGCGTCATGTCAGAAAGCTAAATCAGCTTAAAGGAAAAACTGAATGCGACAGGCTGATGCTTGAAAAGCATAGGAAGACATTGGTTGTCTGTGAAAAGTGTTATGCCAAAATACACAGCCATGCTAAATAAAGTCATGTTATCAACGGAGAGCCGTATGCGTGGAGACATGCAAGTACGGTTTGGGGGCAGGTACGGGAAAACCTACCGCCGAAAGGCAGTAAGGCGTTCTGTACCGAGCCTACGTTTAGGGAAAGGGGGCGGTATCATTGAACTGGCTGCACACCTGTATGCTACCGACCATGTACCTTACCTGCTGGAGCGGATTGCGGAACAGACACCGCATGTACACCCGGTATCTTTCTCTTTTGGCAAGCAGGACTCTTTCGGTCCGAGCTTCCAACAGCTGGAGATAGTACCGCTATCGTCTCCTGCCCTGCTTTCCTATTTACAAGGTAGAGGAATAAATCTGGAACTGGCAAAAAGAGAATGTAGTGAAGCCCGTTACACCCACAACGGCAAGCGTTACTTTGCCATCGCATTCCCTAACGGTTCGGGTGGGTTTGAGGTTCGTAACCCCTATTTCAAGGGCTGCATCGCCCCCAAGGAAATCTCCCACATCAGACAGTCGGGAAAAGCAAGGACTGCCTGCTATGTGTTCGAGGGTTTCATGGACTACCTTTCCTTTCTGACATTGAGACAAGAGAGCTGCCCAAATTATCCGGAATTGGACGGGCAGGACTATATTGTATTGAACTCCGTATCGAATGTGAACAAGGCTCTCTATCCGTTGGGCAATTACGAACGCATCCACTGCTTTTTCGACAACGACCATGCAGGAATGGAAGCACTCCGGCAAATCCGCATGGAATACGGCAGAGACCGGTACATCCGGGACGCTTCGCAGATTTACAGCGGATGCAAGGACTTGAACGAATACTTACAGAAACAGGTTGAAAGAAAAAGGCAGCTCCAGTCCGCCAAAGGGGTGCGCAGCCAATCACCGGAGAAGAAGAGCGGCTTCCGGTTATAGCCCACTATAACTACACGCTCCGCTTTCGTAGTTGTGGGCTCTCCCGAGGGGATTAGGGCTTTGCCCTAATGACCCACTCAGGGCGTTTCACCCCTGAGAACCCCGAGCAAAGAGTGACCCTCTCTTTGCAATCTCCGCTTATGGGTTACCCCTAAGAAATCTCGTGCAAATGAGAGCAGAGGCAAACTTGCTTGACCTATGCCGAATGCAGCCGAGATTCATAAAATAACCCCTCTGCGAAAGCGAGCAAAGTAAATTAATTGTAAACAAAGAAAAGAAGCTATGGCAACAAAATCAAGCATACACATCAAGCCTTGCAACATCGCATCGAGCGAGGCACACAACCGAAGGACTGCCGAGTATATGCGTAATATCGGGGAGTCCAGAATCTATGTCGTTCCCGAACTTTCCACCGATAACGAACAGTGGATAAATCCCGACTTCGGCACTCCCGAACTGCGAACTCATTATGACAATATCAAGCAAATGGTCAAGGAAAAGACCGGACGTGCCATGCAGGAAAAGGAAAGGGAACGCAAGGGAAAGAATGGAAAGATTATCAAGGTGGCGGGATGCTCACCCATCCGTGAAGGAGTATTGCTTATCAGACCGGACACCACACTGGCTGATGTACGCAAATTCGGTGAAGAGTGCCAAAGACGCTGGGGCATCACTCCGCTACAGATTTTCCTGCATAAAGACGAAGGGCATTGGCTGAACGGTCAGCCGGAAGCGGAAGACAAAGAGAGCTTCCAAATAGGAAGCAGATGGTTCAAGCCGAACTATCATGCTCATATCGTATTCGACTGGATGAACCACGAAACCGGGAAGAGCCGAAAGCTCAATGACGAGGATATGGCAACCATGCAGACCCTTGCTTCCGATATTCTGCTAATGGAACGTGGGCAGACAAAAGCTGTCACAGGTAAAGAGCATCTGGAACGAAACGATTTCATCATTGAGAAGCAGAAAGCCGAACTGCAACGTATAGAAGAAACCAAGCGACACAAGGAGCAACAGGTAAGCCTTGCCGAACAGGAACTCAAACAGGTAAAAGCTGAGATACGTACAGACAAACTCAAAAGTGCAGCTACCGATGTAGCCACTGCCATAACCAGCAGCGTAGGTTCTCTTTTCGGAAGCGGTAAGTTGAAAGAACTGGAACATAACATCGAGCAGCTACATCAGGAGATTGCCAACCGGGACAAAGCTACTGATGAATTAAAAATTCAGATGCAACAAATGCAGGAACAGCACGGCAGACAAATACGCAATCTTCAAGGAATACATAATAAAGAGATTGAAGCTAAAGACAAAGAAATATCACGGCTAAACACCCTGCTTGAAAAGGCATTATGCTGGTTCCCATTACTCAAAGAAATGCTGAGAATGGAAAAATTATGCTATGTCACTGGTTTTACCAAGGGGATGGTTGATTCTCTTTTATACAAAAAGGAAGCTCTCAGATGTAGTGGAAAAATCTATTCCGAAGAATATAGACAGAGATTTGAAACAAAAAATGTAATTTTCAAAATTGAACGAAGCCCGATCGATAAGAATAAATTGATGCTGACTATAAACCAACAGCCAATCAGCGAATGGTTCAAAGAACAATGGGAGAAGTTACAGCAGCATCTGCGTAACTCAGTGCAGAAAGAACAAAAATCCAGAGGATTCAGGATGTAATATAGAGAAGTACAATTCATCATGGATTGTACTTCTATCGTAATATATAGTACAAAATCTAAGTTGTCTAACTATTCTAAAGTAAAATAAGCAATAAAAGAATATCTTATTCACTATTAATATACCATATTGTCAATATCTTTCCCTCATTTAGTCAATCGTATCTTTTCGTGGTAGAAATAATTTACGATAACCGGCTTGCCTTTTTCCGAGCGCCCGTAAGGCAAATCATTTATTCTATTATCGGAACCCTGTGCCTTGGCGTATTGGGAAATGTCCTGTTCCAATGCCTGCCAGTAATCAAGCCTCTTTTTGTTGTATATTTCTTCGTATAACGGAAAGAGGTCGGGATGCTTCTCACGGATATACGTCATTATCCCTCCCTTGAACTGCCCGCGCAGATTCAGGTTTTCGAGCCATATCAAATCGGCATATCCTTTCACTTTCTCGATAATCGCCTTCATATCGGTTATTCCGGGGAATATGGGCGATACAAAACACACGGTACGGATGCCCGCCTCATAGACCTGACGCATTGCGTTCAGACGACGTTCTATGCTCACGGCATTGTCCATATCCGTACGAAAACGCTCGTCAAGCGTATTGACCGACCATGACACCGTTACTTTGGGAAAACGCTTCAACAGGTCGAGGTCGCGCAGGACAAGGTCGGACTTAGTGCATATCATAATCTCGGCGTTGCTCCCACGCAGCTCTTCGAGCAGCCTGTGGGTACGGCAAAATTGCTCCTCATACGGGTTGTAACCATCCGTCACGGAACCTATCACAATGCGCTCTCCGTCATATTTGTGCGGATTGGCTATCGGTTTCCAGTTCTTCACGTCCAGAAATGCACCCCACGGTTCTGTATGCCCGGTGAATCGTTTCATAAACGATGCGTAGCAATACTTACAGGCGTGGGGACAGCCCACGTAAGGGTTGACCGAATATCCTCCGACCGGCAGTGAGGATTTGGTCATAACGCTCTGTACGTCTATTTCTTTGATTATTTCGGTATTCATTGTAAGCGTTTTGTAAATTGTTCCGGCAGTTCCTGAATCATCCTTTCTTCGCCCATTATAGGCAGCAAATCCTCTTTCATAAACACGGGGACGCCCTGTGTTTGGGCTTGGTCGGCAATGTGAAGCACCCATTCGGGACGGGAATCCACTTTGCCTTTCCGATGTCCGGTCTCCGTACCTATGACAATCCAGTCGATACCCTCGAAATCTATATCGCCGATTTCATCGAAAATAGGTTCGAAAGTGACATGGTAGTGCTTGGCCTTGATATTTCTTTTCAAATCGTCTAGCCGCTTTTTTTCGGAATTGCGCGTGACGGTCACGCCCATCCATACATTCTCGTCATCTGTAGAGAAACTGATCTTGTCCGGACATTTCGTAAGGAATATATAAGCGTGTTGCGGATTGCTTTTCATTCGTCTGAATATTTCCGCATTCCATTCAGGCTTCCAATCGGAGAAATCGCTCATTCCGGTCATCAGCCATACGTGAGGCTTGGGCGTGTCGATGATACGCAGCTTTCGCACCATATATTCCGGTACGGAGAAGTCGTCCGTAATATGGAAACGGCGGCAGTTGTTACGGGCATAGCAGTAGCTGCACCCGATGGAGCAGCCTACCACTATGTTCATATTCTTTATCAGGGATTTTATACAGATAGTCATCTGCTTAGAGTTCCTTTTTAGAATCATTTCGGAGAGACTTTCCATTTTACCGGTTCTTTCAGTATGATTCCGTCAGTGGCATCCTCCTGTGAGAATGTATTGCTGCAATATTGTATGCAGAGCATGAGGAGCGGAGTCGTTCCGTTGTTACGGACACTTCGTTTTCCTGCAGGAGATACCCTGACAACGCTACCTTCTTCCACTGGGAACACTGTTCCGTCTACTTGAAATTCACCTTTACCGGAGAGGAAAAAATAAAGTTCCTCATGACTCTTGTGACTATGCAGAAATCCGGTTTCTGTACCCGGGGCGAATGACTGGAAAGAAAACTCGCTTCCCGTAGTTCCGAGAGCGGTGCTGCAGAATACTTTTCCGGGAATTTTCACATCCGGGCCAAGCTGAAGTTCGTATTCATTCAGTTCATTCAACTTACCGACACTGATCGCGGCGAAATTCTGTTCTACCGCGATTTTCCTAATCTTTTTCATCTTTCTAATATTTTGAAATGATTGTTTATACAGTTATTTAAGTGTTATGCTTTCTCCGTCTTCCGGTATAATCAGTCGGCTCATATCCGTCCCGTGATGGCGAGCTTCGTTGCGAAGGATGGCACGGGTGGTCTGGCAATGATCGATGGCATCCATGTGTACGGTAATCAGCTTGATGTGTGGGGGGAGTGTGTCAAGCATCGCCATTACTTCCTGTTCATTGGGGATGATACAACCGTCCGTCTTAGAGAATTCGGGGAATACCGCACCGCCACTGTTCACCACAATATAATTAGGACGATACTTTTCCACGGTAGCAAGAGTACATTCTTCCCATTTGCAATCGCCCATGATATAAATAGTCGGAAGCCCTTCGGACATCAGCACATAGCCCGAAACAGGTCCCATCATCTGGCCTATCTGACCGAAACCGTGATGGCCAATAGCACGGTGGATGGTCAGATGACCTAAGGTTATGCTCTCTTCAATCGCTTCTACATTTGAGAAACCATCTTTCAGGATGGCGGCCTTATCTTGTGGCTGGGTGTAGAAAGGAATGTCTTTCGGCAAATGCTGCTTTACACTTGGTTCGTAATGGTCGATGTGGTTGTGGGTGAGCAGTACCATATCAACACCTTCAGTAATGTCGCTAATAGGCATTACGAGATGTACCCTCGGATTCTTATATACACCGAGAGCTGATTGCAGGGTTCCTTTGTCGGCAAATACGGGGTCAATAAGAATGGTATGTCCTGCATAGTTGATTTTCAAGGTGGCACTGCGTACCAACCGAATAATTGCTTTTTCGTTCATGATGTTATGTTTTGTATTATTTTTCGGGTACAAAGTTCGAAAGGATATCCCAATGTCTCTATGCCTTAAAAACAGGAATATATGCCATTTTGATAAAAGAATGATGTATATTTGCAGAAAGCAAAAAACAAGAGTGATGAAAGCTATAATCAATCCCGAAAGACTTGTAAGCGTTCCGTTCAATAAAACGCAATGTGGCGTAGACTTCTACATTAACACAGGCGAAAGCAAGGACATCTGTGGTGTCTTGACCGAGCATAAGGCGTTTAAGACAGATTTTTTCAGCTTCTATTTCTTTCGTCGTGCCAATGGATATTTGTTGCTGAACTTCCGAAAAGTGGAGTTACGGGATGGTATGGTGCTGCTTTTGTCGCCGCACCAGCAACAGGAATGGCACGTGAACGAGGTAGAACTAGATTACACTTTTCTTATTTTCCGCGAAGACTTTATGCGCACGTTCATTGCTGACAAGTTCTTCGTATATCGGCTGTTGTATTATTATCAGACTGATACACCGCCCTACTTGTTTGCCGAGCCGGAGGAGCTGACGGAATATATGCGCCTCTTAAAAAAGATAAAACAAGAACTACAACATCCTGTGGTAGACACTTACAACCTCATTGTGTCAGTGCTTTATTATCTACTGGTAATTATCAACCGGGCATACGCTCAAACTTATCGTCTACCTGTCGAAGTGCCAAAAAACAATTACGCATTCAAATTCAAGGACTTACTCGAAAAACATATCCGAACGACACAGCGCGTTCAAGAATATGCTGATATGCTTCGGGTAAGTCGTATCACCTTGAATAATTCTGTCATGGCGCAATTTGGTGTATCAGCCATTCACTTACTCAAGCAACGTCTTTTGGAAGAGCTGAAAAATGAGCTACTGTTCTCCAATCTGAATGTGAGCCAACTGGCAGACGAGTTCCACTTTTCCGACCCCAGTCACCTCATGCGTTTTTTCAAAAAAGAAACAGGCAAGACTTTTACCCAATATCTAATGAATTACAAAAGAGGAATATATGAATAGAAATTTCATATTTGGCAAATGAATTCCATATTTAAGATATTTATTTTTTTGAATAACTATATTTTTCGTCATAAAGGTTCATTCTGCCAGTCCATAGAAATACCAATCGCTTTGTAATTGACATTCTTTTGAAGAATCTTAAAAAATACAAAAACACCCAATTTTACATTCTTGGGTGTAAAAAAGGGTGTAAATCTCGCAAATGCTTGATTTACACCCTTTATTGCGGAGAGACAGGGATTCGAACCCCGGGTACCTCGCAGTACAACGGTTTTCAAGACCGCCGCAATCGACCACTCTGCCACCTCTCCAAAACTTCCTTTCAGAAGTGCTTTTTGTTGAAAGCGTTGCAAAGGTACGACTTTATTTTAAATATGCAAGACTTTTGAACAAGAAAAATTAAAGGTTTTATTATATTTGCACTCTCAACCGAAAAAAAGCATATGAAACTAAAATGTCTTTTCTTACTGTTACTTTTGGGAATATCCTTTTGTGTACATGCACAAAAGCGCCCCGTCATCCTTGAGAAACAGTTGGAGATCATTAGGAAAGAACCTGATAACGGGGATGCATTAAAGTTTCTATGCCAATACTATTTAAATAAAGGAGATTATTCCAAAACCATCACTTACGCCGAGATTATGAAAAACGTAGCGGACAAGACTAAAAATCCTCTACTCCAACTCTATTCATATATCTACCAAGCACAAGCACAAATGATGAGCGGACGGGAAAAAATAGCCAAAAAAAACTTGAACCTTTCTCTTGAACTAGCAACCAAACTGAATAATGACTCCACCCTTTGTTCCGTCTATGGTAGTCTCGGACTCTATTCAGCAAATATTGAAACCGATTATTACCGTGCCATACGATGGCTTTATAAAGGTATCCAGTTGGCACAACAAAATAATTTCCAACAACAATACGCTTTGCTTTTAGGCAATTTAGCAAATATCTATTACCTCAAAAAAGATACAGCCGGCATCAAATACGCATTAGAATGTTATGAATTAGGACACAGTATGCGTAATCCATACATCATTTATTCCGGTGCAGTAAATTCTGCCTATATGTATTTTTTAATGAAACAGAATGAGGAAGCAATGAAATATATACATGAAGCCGAAACATTGATGCTGGAAAATGATTTCTACGACCAAGCCCATACCTACAATCTCTTTGGCAATATATTATATGATATGGGTGAATATGCCCAGGCCTTGGAATATTACAAAAAGCCATGAAGGACAAACAGGCGGCACAAACTTCCTCTATTGTCTATGCCCATTTGGGATATGCACGTATACTAATGCAGCAAAACAAACAACTAGAAGCTATTTTATTGTTAAAACAAGGAATAGCTATTTCTTATGCACGCGTCAACGCCATCCATCGCAATGAACTATACGAAAATCTGTCCACCTGCTATGAGCAATTGCACCAATATCATGACGCACTGAAATATTATAAAATATTCCGTTTGGAAAACGACAGTCTTTTCAACAAGGACAAAGAAAGAGATTTAAGTGAAATGCGATTCAAATACGACTCTGAGCGGCAGGAAAATTTGATAAAACAAAGCAAACTGGATGTAATGCAGAAAGAACAGCGTATACAACAACAGACATTTATTCTTATTATCATTGTGATTGTTCTAGGATTGCTTTATTACCTCTACCACCGTAAAAACAAACTTTATTTAAGTATAGTCAAGCAAAATCAAGAAGCAATCAAAAGAGAAACGGAACTGCATCGCCGTATAAAAGAATTGGAGACCAATGCCCCCTCCATGGTTTCTACTTCCGAAAAATATGCTTCCTCCTCACTCACCGACGAGAAAAGTTTAGAACTTTTCCGTACATTAGAGCGTATTATGAGAGAAGAAAAAATTTACAAAGACAATTTTATAACAAAAGACAAAGTAGCAGAAATATTAGGAACTAACCGTACTTATCTATCACGTATCATCAATGAACAATCCAAACTATCCTTCACTCATTATGTAAACCGTTTCCGTATTGAAGAAGCTATCCGTCTATTATCCGACCCCAATAACGAAACTCCGCTGAAAGCCATTTCTACAGAGCTGGGATTTAACTCCATTTCCACCTTTTATAACCTTTTCCAATCCTCAGTGGGAATGACTCCCTCCCAATATAGGAACAAAGTTATGGAACTTACAAAAAGAGCAATAGGTTATTCTTTTTGCTCTTTTTTTTATTCTGAAAACAGCAATTGCCGATATTAATATAGGTATAAAGAGGTATATCTAAGATATTATCCCTTACTTTGCGGTATGAACATTAATCCAAATTTAAATAATACGTAATGAAAAAGAAGTTTTTTTTAAGTTGCCTCTTAATCGTTATGGCATTGCTTCCGGCAGTTGCCCAGATTCAAGATCCGGTACAATTCAAAACCGAGTTAAAGACGATTTCCGATACGGAAGCACAAATAGTATTCACTGGTAAGATTGATGCCGGATGGCACGTTTATTCCACTGATCTTCCTTCGGGAGGTCCTATCTCCGCTACTTTCAACGTAGACAAGATAGAAGGAGTAGAATTAGTAGGAAAGCTCACTCCACAAGGTAAAGAAATTGAAAACTTCGACAAGGTGTTTGAAATGAAATTACGTTACTTTGAGAACACTGCCATTTTCATTCAGAAACTAAAAATAACGGGCGCTACCTATATGATAGAAGGTTATATGGAATTCGGTGCCTGCAACGATGAAAACTGTCTGCCTCCTACTGAAGTTTCTTTCTCTTTCTCCGGAAAAGGAGTTGCCGCTGTCACTACAAGCAAGACTACTGAACCCGCAAAAACAGAAACAGCCATAACGGAAGCTCCTGTAGCGGAAACAGCTACTGCAACTACCGCAACAGATAGTGCTACAACTGCCGCCCTGATCGGCAATGACACTGCTGTCCAAGATTATTGGACTCCGGTTATCCAAGAGCTGAACGCATTTGGCGAAACGACATCACAACAAGACCGTTCATGGATTTACATCTTCTTTGCCGGGTTTATCGGTGGATTACTTGCCTTATTTACGCCCTGTGTATGGCCTATCATCCCAATGACGGTAAGTTTCTTTTTAAAACGTAGTAAAGACAAAAAGAAAGGAATCCGTGATGCATGGACATATGGTACTTCTATCGTAGTGATCTATGTATTATTAGGTCTTGCCATAACCTTGATATTCGGTGCCAGTGCCTTGAATGCACTTTCCACAAATGCTATTTTTAACATATTCTTCTGCTTGATGCTAATTGTGTTTGCAGCCTCTTTCTTTGGAGCATTCGAACTTACTCTTCCTTCAAAATGGAGTAATGCAGTAGACAGTAAAGCGGAACAGACCAGTGGTTTGTTAAGTATCTTCCTGATGGCATTCACCCTATCTTTGGTTTCATTCTCATGCACAGGTCCTATCATCGGCTTTTTGTTGGTAGAAGTTTCCACTACAGGTAGTGTAGTTGCCCCTGCTATCGGCATGTTAGGTTTTGCTCTTGCATTAGCGTTGCCATTCACACTGTTTGCCATGTTCCCGTCTTGGCTGAAATCCATGCCTAAATCCGGTGGTTGGATGAATGTAATTAAAGTAGTATTAGGTTTCCTTGAGCTCGCATTTGCTTTGAAATTCCTGTCGGTTGCTGACTTGGCTTATGGATGGGGAATTCTAGACCGTGAAACATTCCTTGCTTTGTGGATTGTGATTTTCGCTTTGCTAGGCTTCTATTTGCTGGGTAAGATCAAATTCCCTCACGATGATGATGATGATAAAGTAGGTGTTGCCCGTTTTTTTATGGCTCTTATCTCACTTGCATTTGCTGTATATATGGTACCGGGCTTATGGGGTGCTCCTTTGAAAGCTGTCAGCGCATTTGCTCCTCCCATGAATACACAAGACTTCAACTTATACACCAATGAAGTACATGCGCAGTTTGATGACTACGATGCCGGTATGGAATATGCAAAACGTACCGGAAAACCGGTAATGCTTGACTTTACAGGTTACGGATGTGTAAATTGCCGTAAAATGGAAGCTGCTGTATGGACTGATCCGAAAGTAAACAAGTTGATGACTGAGGACTATGTACTGATTACATTGTTCGTTGATAACAAAACTCCATTGCCCGAACACATCAAAGTGATGGAGAACGGTAAGGAACGTACACTACGCACGATCGGTGATAAATGGAGTTACCTGCAACGCTCTAAATTCGGTGCCAATGCACAACCTTTCTATGTATTGATTGACAATGAGGGAAAACCATTGAATAAATCATATTCATATGATGAGGATATAGACAAATATGTTGATTTCCTCCAGACCGGATTACAAAACTATAAAAAATAACCAAAGTGTGTCAAAAGTCGAAGGAGTGTCAAAACTAAATAAACCTATCATTTTATTCATTCAGAATATTCTTTAATGAAAAATATTCTGAAAATCAACAAAAAGGAAAAGACAAACGAAACGATAGTTTTATTCGAGTTTTGACACACTTTCAAAAAGATTTTTGCAAGACCCCTTAATAATTATCTACTATGATCGCCAAACCAGAAAGAGAGCAAATCATTGCCCTTATAAATCGCGAGGTCGTTCCGGCTATCGGGTGCACAGAACCCATAGCCGTAGCCCTTTGTGTAGCAAAAGCAACAGAAACACTAGGTAAAAGACCTGAAAGGATTAAAGCTTTACTCAGCGCCAATATTCTTAAGAACGCCATGGGAGTAGGCATCCCGGGAACAGGAATGATTGGGCTACCTATCGCTATCGCCTTAGGGGCATTAATCGGAAAATCCGAATATCAATTGGAAGTCTTAAAAGACAGCACTCCTGACGCCGTAGCAGAGGGTAAAAAACTAATTGACTCACAAGCTATCTCTATCGGGCTGAAAGAGAATATAGAAGAAAAGTTATATATCGAAATTATCTGTGAAGCTGATGGTGATACAGCGACGGCCATTATTGCTTGCGGGCATACCAATTTTATATATGTGGCCCTAAACAACCAAGTTTTACTAAACAAACAAACTACCTCCACCTGCAATGAGGATGCAAAAGAGCCGGAGTTGAACTTGCGGAAAGTGTACGATTTTGCCACCACCACACCATTGGATGAAATTCGTTTTATTCTTGAGACCAAACGTTTGAATAAAGCAGCGGCAGAACGTTCTTTCAAAGGAAACTACGGTCACGAATTAGGCAAGATTCTGAAAAGCAGCAAAAGCGAAGAACAAATATTGGGAAGTAATACATTTACCCACATCCTTTCTTATACCTCGGCAGCTTGCGATGCACGTATGGCGGGAGCTATGATTCCTGTCATGAGCAATTCAGGAAGTGGGAACCAAGGAATTACAGCTACTTTACCGGTAGTAGTCTATGCCGAAGATAACCATAAATCAGAAGAAGAATTGATCCGCGCACTGACACTTAGCCACCTGACAGCGATTTACATCAAACAAAGCTTGGGACGTCTGTCTGCACTATGCGGCTGTGTAGTGGCTGCAACAGGTTCCAGCTGTGGTATCACTTATTTGATGGGAGGCACTTACGAGCAAATCACTTTTGCCGTACAGAATATGATCGCTAACCTGACAGGTATGATTTGTGACGGAGCCAAGCCCAGTTGTGCTCTGAAATTAAGCAGCGGTGTTTCTACTGCTGTATTTTCAGCTATATTAGCGATGGAACATAAATGTGTATCTTCTGTAGAAGGTATCATTGACAATGATGTGGACCGCAGCATCCGCAACCTGACCAGAATTGGTTCACAAGGCATGAATGAAACCGATAAACTAGTATTGGATATTATGACCCACAAACAATGTGATTAAATATATATAAAGATAAGAGAGTTAAAAACGAATCAGACACGGCATTTTATACAATCCGTGTCTGATTTTATTTCTCACTCCACCAACATGTCTTTATATTGGGTATGCCGGGTAAAAAACATTTTTGCAAAAGAACAAGTAGGACGTATTTTAAGCCCTACAACCGAAGCATATCTCACAGCGGCCTCGGTCAAAGCCTGAGCTATTCCCTGCCCTTCCAACTGTGGGGGAACTATGGTATGAAGGATATCCAAAACTCCGTTCTTTTCATCATATTGCAAATAGGCGATTTGTCCCGATTCAAATACTTCGAAACGGTCTACTTTCTCGTCATGTATAACTGTATGTTCCATTCTATATTGGTTTTAATGTATAACTATTACTAATAAAAACAATAATAAAATGGAATTGTTTTTACTCATAGATGAAATCTGTTACAGAACGTATGTCTGTTGACGAAACTCCGATACACACTTTAAATGACACTATAAAATTGAGAACTATCTGCCTTGTCTATATTGAAAAGCCGAAGGTAGTATACCAAATTCTTCCTTAAAATACCGACTGAAATATTTCGGATTATTAAAGCCCACCTGATAGGCTATTTCTGAAATATTCTGTTGACTTCCACGGAGTAATTGGGCAGCCCGCTGTAAACGAATTATACGAATAAACTCGATAGGAGTCTTACCGGTAATAGCCAATAACTTTTTATATAAATGAACGCGGCTCATCCCTAATTCCTTGCTTAACTCTTCTACAGACAAATCACTGCGTGCAATATTGTCTTCTACATATTTCACAGCATGATTTATCAGTTTTTCATCCATCGAAGTTATGGCAGTCCCACTAGGTTTGAAATCAATATAAGCATGATTCCAAACCGTTTTCAACTTCTGTTCACTTTTTTCTTCAGGAACAGCAGTCACCATTTCCGGCAACTCCTCCGGTGGAATAATATGAGTTATCATCTCATTATCCTCACCCTCAATCAATTGAATCACCGTTGCTCTTTGTGGAGCAACGGCTGAGATTGTTTCTATGTTTTTTTCTTCTGCAATTTCTTCCGTATTACCAGATTCTAATCTTCGGATATCCTCCTCCAGTCCTTCTATTGTTATTATATGGTTTGGTTCTTCTTCCGATTCCTCCCCGGCATTAGACGCCATATAAAACTCCGGAATCTGAAGTGTGGAAATGTCTTCTACCGGCTTATCTGTAACTTGCACCTGTTCTATCTTCGTCGGTTTACTCTCGGAACGCTTTACTGGGATATGGATAACAAAAACACAACCGACAGGAGTATTATCCATTACGTTCACCGTGCCATCGTGAAGTGTGACAAAATCACGTACAATATTTAGACCACCTCCGCCATCTGAGATATTCATATCCGGATTATCCACTTGATAAAAACGTTCGAAAATGCGTTCTCTGTTTTCTTCTTTAATGCCGACACCTGTATCAGCCACTCTGATTTCCAGCATTTTCCGAGAATCCTGTCCTTCTACTAAACCGACAGACACATCAACTCGTCCACCATTGCAAGTAAATTTTAAAGCATTGGAAAGCAGATTCATCATCACTTCCCTCATTTTATCCCCATCAAACAACATATTCAACGAAGGAACTGCTGAATGAAAAATGAGAGAAATATCTTTCTTTTCAGACAAAGAGATAAAAGAATCACAAATCGTATGAATACAAGAGATGATATCATCATCAGACAGACTTAAATAATATCCATTCACATCAATTTTCCTAAAATCCAACAACCGATTTACAAGATTCAACAACCTTAATGCATTGCGTTGCACTATATTCAATTTATCCATCAGAGCAGCATCCGATTGATATTCCTTCATCAGCGTTTCCAACGGTGAGATAATAAGAGTGAGCGGAGTACGTAATTCGTGGCCGACATGAGTGAAGAACTTCAATTTCATATCTGCCTTCTCCTGATTCCTCTCTATTTCTTGCTTTATTTGCTGTTTTTTAAATTTATCCCGTTCTCCACGCAGAATCCAATAGCGTCCCAATATCAATACAGCAACCAACAAAAGGCTATAAACAACATATGCCCAAACGGAACGCCAAAAAGGAGGATAGATAACAATTTTCAATGAAGCTTCTTCATCTCCACCATATCCGTCACTGTTGACTGCTTTCACCTTCAGCATATAAGTTCCGGGAGCTAGATTAGTATAAGTCACTTTGCCAAAGGCAGTAGTCATCCAACCCTCATTGAAACCTTCCAGTTTATAAGCATACTCCGTTTTTTCCGGCAAAATATAGTTATCAGAAGCAAATTGTACACTGAACATATTCTGTTCATAACTCAATTTTATCTGATCTACCTTGTTCAACGCCTTATCCAAAATCACCCTGCCTTCATATTCCTCACCCACCCCTACTTCTTCATTGAACAAGAACAAACGGGTAAACATCACGCTGGGACGTTTTTTATTGTATTTTATATCATCCGGACGGAAGCGGTTAATACCATACAGCCCTCCCATAAGAATTTCTCCAGAAGACAATTTTTTAATGGAACGCAGGTTGAACCCACTATTTTGCAAACCATCTTTGTCATCATAAACACAACTATGAAAAATATAGCGCCCTGTTTTTAAATCTACTGCCGGTATGACATTAGTTATTCCACGTGCTGTAGTCACCCATATATTTTCATTACCATCTTCTACTATTCCAGAAATGATAGGGCTGGAAACTCCTTGCTCCACTCCTAATATAATCAGTTCATCCGTTTTGGGATTATAAACATTCAGCCCCTCACATGTACCAATCCATATCAATCCACGGCTATCCTCATACACCTGACTTATATTCTGATCTGAAAAATATTCCTTACCAGATTTAGTACCTTCCAGATTAACCACTTTTTTAGTTTCAATATCCAATTCCGAAAGTCCCTGAGCGGTACCAATCCACAAAGAGCCCTCTTTTCCCATACACAAAGAGGAAACATAATCGGATATCAAGCCGGCCGAAGTTGTATTATAAGTGGTGAACAAACCCGTCTTGGGATTCAAACTCTGCACTCCCCCACCCAATGTACCTATCCATATAATCCCCTGCTTATCTTCAGCCAAAGCCAATACATTATTATGAGCCAAAGAATTTTGCCGTTCCGGTATGTTTTTTTTATAATGAATAATACGACCGTTATCATAACAAATCAAGCCTCCCCCAAAAGTACCAATCCAAAGTTTCCCATCATCGGCTTTCAAAATGCAAACAATGGCATCAGTAGTGAGTTTATCCATACCTTTCTGTGGAAAAGCAGCCCAGTTGCCAGTCACGGAATTCCAATATATGATACCGACATCGTTGGTACCCAGCCACACATACCCCTCTTTGTCTTCTTCAATGCAACTAATATCTCCTATATACTCTGCACCAAATTTAAAAGCACACTCATTAAAATAGGAAATTCCTTTTTTATAAGTCCCCACCCACATAGTTTCACTGGAATCCTCGTATAGAACCATTACTGTATTATTTTGCAAACTACGTTCATCACCTGCCTTGTTCCGCAACTGCCTCACTTCCCCTGTCTTCTTATCCAATATATCAATGCCATCCTGATCTGTTCCTATCCATATACGCCCCTGCTTATCCTGTGATACAGCACGGACCATGTTATGAGACCGACGCTTGATAATATTTGTCAGCCAAGACAGCCACTTTTCCTGTTCCGGATTATAAACCCATATTCCAAGCGGACTGTACATCCATATATCATTATCACGATCTACAAACAGAGTGAAAATTCCCTGCTTGTCAGTTCCCAATTCCCCAACCAAATCATCCTGCTGCCATTTAATCTCATTTGTCCGAGTATCCAAACAAACAAGTCTTCCGGTATTATATACCAACAAGATTCCCTTGCTACATTCTACAATGTCCGTAATATCACCTTCTGGCAACTGATGAGTATTAAACAAAAGCGGATACAGTAATTGAGATTCCGGAATGTACAAATAACAGCCTTTTCCTTTTATACAATAGTTCGTTAAAAATTCGCCAAGCCTAAGCGGCTCTGGCAGTAAATAAAATGAGTTCTTTGAAAAGTTTGTCAATAACTTGCATGTCTGGGTTAATCCCAAACACGCAAATAAATCGTTCAAG
>ENA-OQKB01000087-OQKB01000087.1-human-gut-metagenome-genome-assembly--contig:-NODE-87-length-22566-cov-4.604171_pt1 | contig 22566 bp, 22 predicted proteins | sample MGYA00242646_ERZ504793 | MGnify/ENA primary metagenome ERZ504793 (study PRJEB26092, sample SAMD00036409) | human gut metagenome | host: Homo sapiens | study: EMG produced TPA metagenomics assembly of...
GTAATCTAATATCTGCGCAGGCAACACGAGGCTGGCTAGCATGTTCAAATAATCGTTTTTCATAATGCGAAGTAAGCAATACTTCACGAGTATAAAAAATAATCCCCGCTAAAAATCTACTGAGCCCTTTTCTCCGGCAGGGGCGGTTCCGGAAACCCTTGCCGGGTACTTATGTTTTAGGAATATTTATTGAATATCCCTACTTTAAGTATAAATTAGTTGGCTAATTTTATGATATTTATTGTATCTCCCACTTTCGAAGATCAGCGGGAGATGCACTTTTTCTTTTTCATTGAGCTGAAAAATCTTGCTGCTATGCTAAGCATAATAATACAAAGGAGTTAGGAACAGTACAGTTCTCTTTCTATTTATGTGTATAAGCTAGTGCTGCTCCCAATGCCGTGCGATACTCTGCATATTCAGGTATCCAAAAATGGCATTGGTACATTTCTTCCATAACTGGGAATATTTCTTTGCATTGTGGCATTTTGGTCAAATTACCTATTAGGACAAAATCTTTAATGTGGCTATTCAGTGCTGCTAATATGACAGATTGTCCTATTGATTGTAATACCATATGAATGATTCCCGCTGCTACATCTTCCATAGAGGCGTTTGAACTTGCTTTGCCAAATGTGGAAGCGGTGGCATCCAGAGGCAGTCCAGGTAGAGGGGTATTGCAAATATCCTTGATTTGCAGATCAATATTTTCTATTACACCTTTTTCTGCCATCTTTACCACTTGATGAATATTCTGTGTTTTTAACAACAGGCGAGATAGTCCTTGAATGGTTCCTCCGCCAATACCTATACCACCTATGTGAGATATGTTTTTACCTCCTTCCACTTTTACAAAAGAGGTGCCGGTACCCATGCTTACTACAATAAGGTCTTGCAATTGGGAGTCATAGTGAGCTCCAAGACCGTTTGCTAGAAACTCATCCGTATGATCAGTAGAGAGTCCATATAAGGGTTGGTTTACGTAAGCACTTCCCACTCCTGTCAACATGACTTTATCAATGTCGTTTAAGCTGATTCCATTATCATATATGTATTTGCCGAAAGCACCGAATAACGAAGTGATAGGATCTTCGGCTTTTACAATCATAGGATGTTTTATGCCTTCTTTATCCACACCTATTATCTTGGTGGTGCTTCCGCCTACGTCTATACCTATTACCATTCCCATTATTTTTCTTTGTTTATTTTAAAATAGTGCAAATATACAGGAATTATCTAAGTGGCTATTCATATAGCTTGCAATAATTACCAATTATCTGTTCGGAATGGAGCTACAGGCAGGCCTGATGCTCCGAATAAGGTACCATCAGTATGGTTGGCCCAATTGTATCTTACGGCTACAGGATGAGGTACATCGGGTGATTGTACAATTATTTCTTTCTTTTTTACAGTTACTGTTGCCGGATAAAAAATCCGATCTGTACCTGCGATTATAAATCCGCGTACTGGGTCGGGATGCAAGAATCCTTTTCCTAAGTTTTCAAAATGGATGCGAAGGGTATTTCCTTCGATGCTGTAGCCTTTATAAACCGGATATTGAGGCATTTTTCTTTTTCCGTAAGTTTGCTTTAAAGCTAACTGTGATAGGCGAAGACCTGTTTCCAGAGTACTTTGGAAGGTATTGCTTTTTTCTTTCCCAATATCGGTGGTTACCACCATGCCTGTATGATTCAAGTGTAAAGCCTGTGCTTGTGCTTCACGCATGGCCGCCCAGTCTGAATCATCTTGTGCTTCTTCTTTTTTCTCATGATTGGGCAGTTGCACAAAGTAGAAAGGCATTTGTGGTTTTTGCCATTTATCGCGCCAGTCGGCTATCAATGACATGAATAAGTCTGCATATTCATCGCTACTTTCCAAATTACTCTTTCCTTGATACCATATAACACCTTGAAGAGGGAAAGAGGTAAGCGGATGTATCATTGCATTGAATAATCCTGTAGGATACTTAGGGTTACTTTCTGGTGAAATGGGTACAGGGGGGATTCCACTTAATGAGAGACCGGATAGGTATTTCCATTCTCCTGCCAATGAGATAGGATCTTTGCCTTTTACACTCAGCTTCATGTCTTCTGGACGGCCATATATTCCTCCTTTGCTTTTGTAATTGGTCACACGTATGGTCAGTACAGCTTTTCCGCGTTTTACCAGCTTATAGGGAATTGTGTAACAGTGGGACGCATCGGCTTTCGTGTTTCGTCCTATTTCAGTCCCGTTATAATATACGATGCTTTCATCGGCAATGTTCCCTAAATTTATTGTGACATTTTTTCTAGCCCAGTTACGTGGAATATCTATCGTTTTTCTGAACCACACTACTCCATCGAAGTCTTTCATTCCCTTATCTTCCCAGTATCCCGGAAGTTCCATTGTTTTCCAGTTTTCATCCGAATAATCAGGTTCCGCCCATACTTGGTGGTCATCGCACCATCCCATATCGTGTTCGTAAAGAGCTTGATACCACTCTTCTCTTTGACGGGCATATTCTGCTTCTATTTTTTCAGGATTGAACCCCAAGGATTCAAGCATTTCAGTTTCTTTGTTGTAACTTGGCAGGTTTTCTAACGCATCATAACTGGCCCATGCTTCTGCAGGAGTATCTTTCCAGGTACAACTTATTATACCTATGGGTACTTTCAGTTTTTTTTGTAACTGACTGGCAAAAAAATATCCGATTGCAGGGAGTCCGGTTATGGTTTCAGAGGTACATTCTTTCCAACCTTCTTGTGTAGCATGCAAATCTTTCTTGGGAACTAAAGAGATTTCTTTTTTTGTCTGAAACAGACGGATATAAGGTTGGGAGGGTATATCTATGGGAGTTTCTGTTTCACATTCTCCTGTATACAACCATATTTCGCCAATCAGAATATTTTGCAGTATGTGCTCATCCCCGTCCGAAATGATAATTTCATAAGGACCTCCGGCAGATGGGGTAGGAACTTCTATTTTCCAATTTCCTTCTTTGTCAGGTGATGTCGTATAGGGATGCTTATTCCATCCCGTTTTTATTATCACTTCTTTTTTTGTAGATGAATGGCCATGAAAAATGACATTCGATTTTTGTTGTAATACCATATTGTCTGTGAATAATGCAGGCAGTGTTACTTTGGCCTCTGCCATACAAAATGCCATTAACATTCCCAATAAGATCATTTGTTTTTTCATAAGTGCCAAGTTTGTTGTGTTATTAAGTTTATAGTATTTATTTATGTTGTATAAGTCCCCGGTCTTTGAATATGAGTTGTACCAGGCGGAAAGCCAAATCTGTAAGCAATATTCCCAAGGCCGCACCAATGATGACATCAAACAGCCAGTGACGGTTATTCAGAATGCGGGTAAACCCTGTAACTATAGCTGCTGCGTATGCTACTAATCCTACCCAATATCCTTTGAATCCATATTCCTTATACAATAGGGTAGCTGCCATAAACGCTGCTGCCGTATGTCCGGAAGGAAAAGAGAAATAATTTGTGGCATCCGGGCGAAGCACCCCGGTGGTGAGTTTTAATCCATTTACTACCAGCTGCGTCAGTACGACTGACAAGACTATGAAAGTGAACAGTCGTTTCCATCCGAAATTACCTCTTATTCCTCCCAATTTCAGTCCGAATAGAAGTATGAGTGGAAAAAGTTGCAGATAATTGTCATAAGTTTGATGGAAAACCGGAGCATGTACATTACGCAAATTACGTATGTATAGATTTGCATTTTCGAAAAAATGGGAGAATGTTCCGCTTCCGTCTTGCAAATACACTGCAATAACAAGTAATACAGCTACGTAAAACGTGATGATTGCCATCATTTTAATTTTTCCTATCATAAGTCAGTTTATTCTACGGATGAATGCCCCGAAAGTACTCATTTTCTCTTTTATCTGTTAATGCGTTAATGATAAATTTTGTTCAAAATAAGTTTCTTTAGGAATCTTATGGTTTAGTCGGTTCTTCCTTCATTTCTCCCTTGCTATATCCGCTAGGACTTATTTTATAGTATTTTTTGAATACCTCGCGGAAATATTTTACATCATTAAACCCGGTCATATCTGATATTTCGGATATATTATACTGTCCTTCGGATAGTAATTGCGCTGCCCGTTTCAGCCGGATCAGGCGGATATAGTCTGCCGGAGCTTGGTCTGTCAATGCTTTTAGTTTATTGTAGAAACTGGAACGGCTCATATTTTGTGAAGCACAGAGTGACTCCACGTTGAAACCTGAATTGTCTAGATTTTCAGTTATTGTTTCTTTTACTGCTTCCAGGAACTGTTGATCCAATGTGTTGCTATAATTTATGGAAATGCTGTCATTGTGTAGTTCCATTTCTGCATATTTGCTACGAAGTAGTGCACGGTTAGTCAGTATATTGGCTATGGATGCTTTTAGTATTCCTATGTTAAAAGGTTTTATCAGGTATTTGTCCGCACCTGTTTCCAACCCTTCAACGATATTCTTTTCGTCATTTAATGCTGTTAGCAGAATTACAGGGATATGAGACGTCAGTATATTATTCTTGATAGCAGAACACAATTCGTCCCCCCGCATTTCGGGCATCATAATGTCCGATAATACTAAATCAGGCTTAAATTCGGGGATGATTTTTAAGGCTTCTTTTCCATTGGTACATGTTTCCACTTGATAAGCTTCGGATAAAGTATGAGACAGATATTCGCGTAGATCGTCATGGTCTTCCACAACCAGGATGCGCTGTGCATTTTGAACATGCTGCCGATACTGATCTTTATAAGTGTGGGGAGAGACTGCACTAGGGGATACTGGTACCACGTTTTCTTGTTGTACCGTTTCTGTCGGAACCTGTTGACTTCGGAATTGTTTTTGGGGGAAGATAACCTTTACGCGGGTGCCTTTATTCTCTACGCTTTCTATGCTGATCTTTCCTTTATGAATACGTACCAGTTTCCACACTAACATCAGTCCGATTCCACTGCCTGTAATTTTTGCATTGATGGCATTGCTGCCCCTGAAGTGTAACTTAAATAACTTTTTCTGTTCTTTGGCAGGAATCCCGATGCCCGTGTCCGTAATCTCCAGACTCCAGTTGTCCTTGTCATGGCGGGTGATAATGTGTACCTCACCGTGGGCGGGAGTATATTTGATGGCATTTGAAATCAGATTTTTTGTGATCGAGTCCATCTTTTCTTTGTCGAACCATACATTTTGATATTCAAAGTTGCTTTTGTAGTCGAGTTTGATCTGTTTGGCTTCTGCATAACTATAAAAGGCATGGTATATTCCTTCCATATAGGTATTAAGTTCGTGTTCCGATATACGAAGGGAGGATGAGTACACATTGGCTTTGCTGAAGTTTATCAGATTGGTGGTGAGGCGTATCAAAGTGTCCACGTTCTTCATGGCTGTAAGCATATTGGCCTGACTTTCTTCACTTAAATTTTCTTTTTGTTGAATTTCTTCCAAAGGTGCCTTTATCAGTGTCAGCGGAGTACGGATATCATGCGCTGTATTGATAAAGAACCGAGTTCTTTCATCCGAGGCCTTTTTTTCTCTGCGCATGGAATGAAGGCGGAAAATGACGTATGTTGCTAAAATGATAGTCAGGACATAAATACAAATAGCCCAAAAACTGAGCCACACGGGATGTGCTACAGTTATTTTCAATATCCGCTCCTGCAACACGTGTTTATTATCCTCTTTGGAAACGGAACGTACACGCAGTGTATAGGTGCCGGGAGCAACATTAGTAAATCGGATAGTTCCTTCGTCACTGGGAGTAGTCCAGCCATCGTAGAATCCTTCCAACTGCCAGGTATATAGTATGTCCGACGGATAATCGTAATTGATAGAGGATACTCGGATGGAAAATGTATTTTGCATATATTTCAGATTCAATTTCTCTATTTGGTCGATATCTTTAGTCAGAGGAGAGTTTGGATCATTGGGATATACAGTTTGGTAGAAAATACGGAAATCGCTGAATATCATATGTGAATCTCCTGTTTTGGGCATCTCTATGTTTGGGGGGAATTCCAGTGCACCGTCTGTACTTCCGAATACGGTGTTCCCATTGGCACGTAGTACGCCGGAGCCGGCATTGAAACAGGTGGACATCAACCCTTGTCCGCGAGTCCAGTTGCGGAACTGGCGGTTGGTAGGCGAGAAAATACTGATACCATTTTCGGTACTCATCAAGATATTCCCGTCTTTTGTGGGTAGAATAACATAAATGCTGTTTGATACTAACGGGCTGTTTTCTGTGTGGTAATGGGCGCTGATTGATTCCTTTACCGGATCATAAGTAAATAGTCCGGAGCCACTGGTGCCAATGTAGAGTAAACCATTGTCTTCTTGGTGTAACGTATAAATGTAGGTTGCTCCACCGGGCAGAGGTATTTCATGGTATTTGCCCGAATTCCGGTCTAGTAGAAAAAGATTGGTGGAGGTACCTATCCACATAGATGTACTGTCCTTTTCTTCAATGGCAGTAACAGAACCTAGTCCGGGATAAAGACGTCCTTGGCGTGTCTTCAGATTAAAGCATTTCAGATTATAATATCCTCCGGACCATATACACCCGTATCTGTCCTTTTTAATGTCGCGTATGTATTTGTCGGCACGTACATTCAGATGGAAGGATTGGGCAGGGGTGAGGTATTCTATGTTTCCGTTTTTCTTGGTAATCTGGAAAATGCCCGATGCATATCCTCCCGCCCATATAATACCCGGAGAGACTTCGCATAAAGTAATAAAAATGCGGTTCTGATCTTTTAGTCCGTGATTGAAAGAGCTTAGGAAAGAACGCCATTGCTTTTGCTTTGAATCGTATAAGCTGATGCCGTTGCTTGTTCCAAACCACAGATCCCCGTCACTGTCTTCTATAATGGAGTTTACTTGGTTGTTTACTAGTGACTGCCGGTTGCCAATAGAGTGCTTTATCCAGTTGTAGTTGGTATATTGGTTATTGCGGACGGTAATTCCCGTAGGATAGTTGGACAGCCAGATACGCTGCTCGTTGTCTACATATACATCATTGATAATGTTTCCGTCCATTTCGTTGTAACTACCATAGTTCACAATGATATAAGGATCTGTTTCATAGGTGTCTATGTTTAACTTGTGTACTCCTGCTCCTTCAGTGGCTACTAATAATTCCTTTGTGTTCAAAGGACTGATCCGTGTAATATTCACATCTGTCAGTTCTACTTCGGGACGTACAATTTTCTGGCTGTTCAAGTCATATATATAGACTCCCTTTTCAAAAGTGCCTATAAATAGTTTGTTGGCTGTACGGTGTAGATATAATTCATGTACGTGCATATCCATCATTCCCAGTTTGCCGCAGGAGAGCTCTTTTAAATTCCCGTTTTCCAGTTTTGCCAGATAGATTCTTTTGTCTGTACCTATAAAGAAATGTTCACTGTTTATCTGTTCTATGCAGGTGATATTTCCCAGTCGGTTAGAGATTTGTTGCTTTTGTCCGGATTCTATGTTAAAAAGGTGGATAGCCGATTTGCCGCACAGCCATACGTTATCCTCCTGGTCTATGTAACTATATCTCACGAAAGCATGGTAGTCCTTATTCCAGTAATTGTACATATTGTATATCTGTACAAAACGATCGTGGCCTGAATCATAACGAAAAATTCTGCCTTGTTTTCCTGTGACCAGTAGTGTACCTGTTTTATCTAAAAAAGTCCAGTTTATATTCAATAACGGGTCTAGTTCCCTGTTACCTTCTCTTAATTTATAATGTTTTATTTCTTTTCCGTTATATTGGTCTATCCCCACATGAGTAAGGAACCACATATATCCACGAGCATCTTTCTGAATTTTGTATATTTTCTGATTGCTTAGTCCTTCTTCTATGCCAATGTATTTATAAGTCTGCGATGAGACGGTTAATGACAGTAGTAAAAAAATGAGACTTGTGATAGTAGCTTTCATAAAACTCTTTATTCTAAATCTTTCTTTTTTCAAAAAACAGTAACAAAATTAAGATAAAAAAATCATAGGATTAGTAATTTGAGATGAGCTAAATTTCGGTAAAATTATCCCTTTGTTCGCCTATGGCTCGCTTGTATGAATATAAGAAATATAAATGGAAGAAGGTTTGTAACATAACTGTCAGATGATTATGTTTTCTTAACAAAACTTCGTGCAGCATTATGGTATGGCCTGCATTTCTTTCAATAGAAAGGACTTATAAACTAGAATAATTAACTAAGTAAAGAAAAGCACAATGAAAAGTTTTTGGTTTTTAATAAATTGCTTGCGTCTGTAGCGGTACTTGCTTCTGTGATGATCTTTCAATCCTGTTTGGATGATGATGATAATGATTATTATAGATATGCGTTGCCCAATGCACTGGTTACTGTGAAACCGGTGGCCGACAATTCATTTTTTATGCAGTTGGATGACAGTACGACACTGTTACCTGTCAATATGAAAAATTCTCCCTATGGTGAGAAGGAAGTAAGGGCCCTTGTAAATTTCGATCCGGTGAATGAGTCAAGCGGAGAGTATGACAAGGCTGTACATATCAACTGGATAGACAGTATCTTGACAAAACCGATTGCCGGTGATTTAGGAGATAAGAATGATGAAGTATATGGTACTGACCCTGTAGATATGATTAACGATTGGGTAACAATTGCCGAGGACGGTTATTTGACTTTGCGTTTCAGAACCATGTGGGGGAATCGCAGTCAAGCTCATTTTGTCAATTTGTTGATGAGTAAAGATGCTGAAAATCCTTATGAGGTAGAATTCCGTCATAATGCTTTTGGTGATGTATATGGTGAACCTGCCGACGGACTGGTGGCATTTAATTTGGATTCCTTGCCTGACACTGAAGGAAAAACAGTGAAGCTGAAATTAAAATGGAAATCATTTAACGGAGAGAAAACTGCGGAATTTGATTATTGTACCCGTAAGTCAACTCCTGCAAACAGTGCAGCCATTACAGCCGGACGAAGTGTCTTGAGATTAAAATAAGGTTTAATAACTGAGGTGCAATTTCAATCCCTCCTGTTCTATGTGGTATAGAGCCGGAGGGATATTTTTTGCTTTATTCGCTCATCCATATCCCTAGCATTACTCCGAGGATACCCAATACCACACTACCGATGATGTAGGTGAAAAAAGAGGGGTAGAGTCCTGATTTCAGTAATTGCAGACTTTCGTTGCTGAAAGTGGAAAAAGTAGTGAAGCCACCGCAAAGTCCGATAGTGAGCATCAGTCTTATATCATTGTTGATATGAATGCGTGAGGTGAGGGTATAGAATACCCCGATCAGTATGCAACCCAAAATATTGACTGCGAAAGTACCCCACGGAAAATTCGTTGTTCCCTGGCGATAAATGCTTATGGTAAGCAGGTAGCGAAGTACACTTCCTGTACCTCCTCCCAAGAAGATGAGTAATAGTGATTTCATAAATGCTACATTTTAATGCAAAAATAGCAATGATTATTCATTCAGAGCCAAACTTTTTTTCGAATTTTGCACCCTAAACGAAAAATACGCAAAAAGGAATGGGTGGTTTTTTTGGAACAGTCTCAAAGGCTGAATGCGTCACCGACTTATTTTACGGGACGGACTATAATTCACATTTAGGAACAAAAAGAGGTGGTTTGGCTACGTATGCCCAAGGAGAGGGATTTATGCGTTCTATCCACAATTTGGAGAGTTCTTATTTCCGCACGAAGTTTGAATCTGAACTTCCAAAGTTCAAAGGTAGTTCGGGTATCGGCATTATCAGTGATACGGACCCGCAGCCTATCGTGATAAACTCGCATCTGGGCAAGTTCGCCATCGTCACAGTAGCTAAAATCAATAACATTACGGAATTGGAACGCGACTTGCTGGCAGCTAATATGCACTTTTCTGAAATGAGTCTTGGCAAGACGAATCAGACGGAGCTGATCGCATTGCTTATTGTGCAAGGGAAAAATTTTGTAGATGGTATAGAGAATGTCTTTAATAAAATCAAAGGATCATGCTCCATGCTGATATTGACGGAAGACGGTATTATAGCAGCACGTGACAAATGGGGGCGTACTCCGATTGTGATAGGTAAAAAAAGGGTGCGTATGCTGCGACAAGTGAATCAAGCAGTTTGCCGAATCTGGATTATGAAATAGAGAAATATGTAGGACCGGGCGAAATTATTCGCTTGCGTGCCGAACGGAATGGAACAAATGCGCAAGCCGAACGAAGGAATGCAGTATTTGTTCTTTTTGTGGGTATATTATGGATTTCCTGTTTCATGCTATGAAGGGAAAAATGTAGAGGAAGTACGTTTTATGAGTGGTTATAAAATGGGGCAGAAGGACGATTCGGAAGTTGATTGTGCCTGCGGTATTCCTGATTCGGGAGTAGGTATGGCATTGGGGTATGCTGAAGGCAAAGGAATTCCTTATCATCGTGCTATTGCCAAGTACACACCCACCTGGCCTCGTAGTTTTACTCCTGCCAATCAGGAAATGCGTTCACTGGTAGCAAAAATGAAGCTGATACCTAATCGTGCAATGCTGGAAGGTAAGCGCGTGTTGTTCTGTGACGATTCTATAGTGCGTGGAACCCAACTTCGTGATAATGTAAAAATTTTATTTGATTATGGTGCCAAAGAGGTTCATATGCGCATTGCTTGTCCGCCATTGATTTATGGATGCCCTTTCATTGGTTTCACTTCTTCAAAAAGTGATTTGGAATTGATAACCCGCCGGATGATTAAGGAGATTGAAGGCGATGAAAATAAGAATCTGGAAAAATATGCAACGACAGATTCGCCGGAGTATAAGAAGATGGTGCAAATGATTGCCGACCGCTTCGGTCTGAGCTCCTTGAAATTCAATACTTTGGAAACTTTGGTAGAAGCGATAGGATTACCAAAATGTAAGGTATGTACCCATTGTTTTGATGGTTCCAGTTGTTTCTAATAACAAAATAATAAAATATTAATGAAAAAGAGCCGTGATTTGTTTGGCAATTCACGGCTCTTTTTCTATTTTTACAGGCAAGTATGAATATTAAAACAAAAAGAAAAATGACGGTAATAGAACGATTTTTAAAATATGTAAGCTTCGACACTCAGTCTGATGAGAATAGCGGGGCTACCCCCAGTACACCGAAGCAGATGGTGTTTGCACAATATTTAAGATCTGAATTGGAACAATTGGGCTTTCAGGAAATTTCTTTGGATGAGAATGGTTATCTGTTTGCCACATGGCCGGCCAATACGGATAAACCGGTTCCTACCATCGGATTTATTGCACATATGGATACCAGTCCCGATATGACGGGTGCGGGAGTCACCCCACGCATTGTCTATGGTTATGACGGAACGGATATTGTATTATGCGAAGAAGACAACATTATACTTTCTCCTAAGCAATTTCCCGAACTGTTGGATCATAAAGGGGAGGACCTTATTGTAACCAACGGCAAAACATTGTTGGGAGCTGATGACAAGGCGGGTATTGCTGAAATCATTTCAGCTATGGTATATTTGAAAGAACATCCTAAAATCAAGCATGGAAAAATTCGTGTGGGATTTAATCCTGATGAAGAAATAGGCTTGGGTGCACATAAATTTGATGTGGAGAGATTCGGATGCGAGTGGGCATATACGATGGATGGTGGTGAAGTAGGGGAGTTGGAGTTTGAAAACTTTAATGCCGCTTCTGCGAAAGTGATTATTAAAGGACGTAACGTACATCCGGGATATGCAAAGGATAAAATGATCAACTCCTTGCGTGTAGCTAATGAGTTTGTGTCTTTACTGCCTACGGACGAAGTGCCCGAATGTACTGATGGTTATCAGGGATTCTATCATTTGATTGGCATGACGGGTGAAGTAGAGCAGACTACCATCTCTTATATAATCCGTGATCATGACCGTGCCAAGTTTGAGGCATGCAAGGAAAATATGAAAAAGTGGGCGGAAATCATCAATAAGAAATATGGAGAAGACACCGTTACATTGGAATTGAAAGACCAGTATTACAATATGCATGAGAAAATTGAGCCGATGATGCATATCATTGATATCGCTTTCAAGGCTATGGAAGAGGCGGGCGTGACACCTAAGGTGAAGGCTATCCGCGGTGGAACGGATGGTGCACAACTTTCATTCAAGGGATTGCCTTGTCCCAATATTTTTGCCGGTGGCTTGAATTTTCATGGCAGATATGAGTTCGTGCCAATCCAGTCTATTGAGAAAGCCATGAAAGTGGTGGTGAAAATCGCTGAATTGGTGGCAAGATAAGTAATTTATTAACCTTAAAATAGTAAAGTAATAACATGAAAACAACTCCGTTTACCGAAACACACATTGCCTTGGGGGCGAAAATGCACGAATTTGCAGGTTATAATATGCCTATTGAATATTCGGGAATTATTGATGAACATCTTACTGTATGTAATGCCGTAGGTGTTTTTGATGTATCCCATATGGGTGAATTTTGGGTAAAAGGTTCTAATGCGTTGGAGTTTTTGCAGCAAGTGACTTCAAACAATGTGGCGACTTTGCCCGTCGGTAAAGCGCAATATACTTGTTTCCCTAATGAGGAGGGAGGTATTGTTGATGACCTGTTGGTATATCACTATGAATCCGAAAAATACTTGTTGGTGGTAAATGCGGCCAATATTGAGAAAGACTGGAACTGGTGTGTCAGCCATAACACAGTGGGTGCGGAATTGGAAAATGCATCCGACCGTATGGCACAGCTTGCTATTCAGGGACCGAAGGCTATGGAAGTTTTGCAAAAACTGACTCCGGTCAACTTGTCTGAAATTCCTTATTATGCTTTTACCACAGGTGAGTTCGCCGGTCAGAAAGATGTGATTATTTCGAATACCGGTTATACCGGTGCAGGTGGTTTCGAGCTTTATTTTTATCCCGAAGCCGGTCAGGCTATCTGGAAAGCAATTTTTGAAGCAGGTGCTCCTGAAGGGATTAAACCTATCGGGCTAGGGGCTCGTGATACATTACGTTTGGAAATGGGCTTTTGCCTGTATGGTAATGATTTGAGTGATACCACTTCTCCGTTGGAAGCAGGATTGGGCTGGATTACCAAGTTTGTTGAAGGAAAGAATTTCACTTCACGTGCTTTACTTGAAAAGCAGAAAGCCGAAGGATTGAAACGCAAGCTGATTGCTTTTGAAATGGTAGACCGTGGTATTCCCCGTCATGGTTATGAACTGGTAAATGCTGATGGAGAGAAAATAGGTGAAGTAACTAGTGGAACCATGTCTCCAATGCGTAAGATTGGTATCGGTATGGGATATGTTCAGACCGCTTACACGGCATTAGGTACTGAAATATTTATTGATGTGCGCGGACGCAAGCTGAAAGCTGTAGTAGTAAAGGCCCCGTTCAGAAAATAAATCGAAAGCCGGAAAAGAGAACGCTGATAACAAAGAAAACGCGAATATTCAAGAAATCTGGATATTCGCGTTTTCTTTATATGGCTGATATACATTTACGGTTAGTTCCTTTTCATAAAAACAGCTTTTAATGCAAAATTAATAATAGGATGAAGAATATGATAAATAGATAATTCTTAATTTTGCAATCAAAAATTTATTAGCTATGTCTGAATTGGCTCCATTGATAAGTGATTTGGCTTTGATTCTGATCTGCGCCGGTGTCATGACGCTCGTCTTTAAACGGTTAAAGCAACCTCTTGTTCTCGGCTATATCGTAGCCGGCTTTTTGGCAAGTCCCCATGTTCCTCTTACTCCGTCGGTCATTGATGTGGCCAATATCCATACATGGTCGGAGATTGGTGTGATATTCTTGTTGTTCGCTCTAGGGTTGGAATTTAGTTTCAAGAAACTGGTGAAGGTAGGGGGGACGGCGGTCATTGCGGCGTGTACCATTATATTTTGTATGATATTGGTTGGGATTTTTGTAGGGTGGTCTTTCGGGTGGCAACGCATGGACTGTCTGTATTTGGGAGGTATGTTGGCCATGTCCTCCACGACTATTATCTATAAGGCTTTTGATGATTTGGGATTGAGGCAGCAACGGTTTGCCGGCTTGGTTCTTAGTATTTTGATATTGGAAGATATATTGGCTATTGTTTTGATGGTTATGTTGAGTACAATGGCAGTGAGTCAGAATTTCGAGGGCAGTGAAATGGTATATAGTATTGCCAAATTATTATTCTTCCTTATATTGTGGTTTGTGGTAGGTATTTATATCATTCCTACATTTTTGAAGCGTTCCCGCAAGTGGATGGCAAATGAAACATTGCTGATTGTTTCGCTGGCATTGTGCTTCGGTATGGTAGTTGTGGCGGCCAAGGTTGGATTTTCGGCTGCGTTTGGAGCTTTTATAATGGGGTCTATTTTGGCAGAAACGGTAGAGGCCGAAAATATAGAGAAGCTTGTGGCCCCTGTAAAGGATTTGTTTGGAGCCATTTTCTTTGTATCTGTGGGAATGATGGTAGACCCTGCCATGATTGTAGAATATATATGGCCCATTGTGATTATTACATTGGCCATTCTGCTTGGGCAGGTTATTTTTGGTACAGGTGGTGTGATTTTGTCGGGACAGCCGTTGAAAGTTGCCATGCAATGTGGTTTCAGTCTGACCCAGATTGGTGAATTTGCATTTATTATCGCTTCGTTGGGGGTAAGTCTGAAAGTAACCAGTGATTTCTTATATCCTATTGTGGTGGCTGTTTCGGTCATTACCACATTTCTGACCCCGTATATGATACGTTTGGCGATACCTGCTTATCATATAGTAGAGAAACGTCTGCCCGGCAAATGGAAAAAAATGCTTGAGCGTTATTCATCGGGATCACAAACGGTGAATCATGAAAACAATTGGAAGAAATTGTTGGTTGCCATAGCTAGGATCGTAGCTGTTTATTCTGTATTGTGTATAGCTATGATTACACTTTCATTCCATTTTATTATTCCATTGTTCCGGGCTAGTCTGCCTGTCTTTTGGGCCAATCTGGCAGGAACTGTTTTTACTATCGTCTGCATCGCACCTTTCTTGCGTGCCATTATCATGAAAAAAAACCACTCTGTAGAGTTCCAGGCGTTATGGCAGGATAGCCGTTTCAACCGGGCTCCCTTAATTTCTACCATTTTACTCCGTATAGTGATAGCTGTCATGTTTGTGATGTTTGTTATAGAGAAACTTTTTCAGACTTCCACGACTTTGCTGATCGGTATAGCCGTTGTTTTGGTAGGTATGATGATGTTCTCGCGATGGCTGAAGAAGCAATCTATATTCATGGAGCGTACTTTTATTCAGAATTTGCGTTTCAGAGATGTGCATGCTGAGTTCACAGGTCAGAAGCGTCCTGAGTATGAAGGACATTTGTTGTCCCGCGACTTACATCTTTCGGATTTTGAGATACCTGCGGATTCCTTATGGGCGGGATATACGTTAAGAGAGCTGAATTTGGGGCATAAATACGGAGTACATGTGGCATCTATCATTCGTGGAATGCATCGTATTAACATTCCGGGGGCGAATGTACGTCTGTTTCCCGGTGACACCATACAGGTAATCGGTACGGATGAGCAGTTGGGCGAGTTTGCCCGTCAGGCAGAAAGAGTATCAGCCGCCGCTGAAGAGGAAGATTTGGAAAGGCGTGAAATGAATCTGAAACAGTTCATTATAGATCGTAACTCTATTTTTCTTAGGGTAAAAATATACAAAGAAAGTGGTATCCGGGATGAGTACAAATGTCTGGTGGTAGGCGTACGAAAAAGAAGATAGTACGCTGATGACCCCTGATATCAATGTACCTTTTACGGAAGGAGATGTGGTATGGGTGGTAGGCGAACGGGATGATGTGTACCGTTTGTTGGGTAAGAAAGAAAAAGAGGAAGAATAATTAATTTTAATACATAATAAAACCATGAAAAGTGATCCTAAAGATTGTCTGTATTGTCAGAACAATGAGACATTGCACAATTTAATGATTGAAATAGCGCCACTGAGTGTTTCACGCGTATTCCTGTTTAAGGAACAAACCTATCGCGGACGTTGCCTTGTTGCTTATAAAGATCATGTAAACGACTTGTTTGAACTGAGTGATGAAGAACGTAATGCATTTATGGCAGATGTTGCCCGTGTGACCCGTGCTATGGACAAGGCTTTCCACCCTGAAAAAATAAATTACGGAGCATATAGTGACAAACTTTCTCACCTGCATTTTCATCTGGCTCCCAAGTATGTGGACGGACCTGATTATGGAGGTGTATTTCAGATGAATCCGGGAAAAGTTTATCTGACTGATGCGGAATACCAAGAAATGATTGAAGCTATAAAGAAAAATCTGTAGTAGTGAAATGATTAACAGATAGATAGTAGTTAATGGCTAGTGATTAATAGCAGATGCGTACACCTACAATCACTAACCATTAATCACTATCTATTCTTGTTCTTCGAAATCAAATTCAAAGTCGAAGTCATCATCACCGAAATATTCAGGAGTAATGAATTCTTCCATGCTGCGACGGTCCTTCTTGGTGGGACGCCCTGTTCCGCGGGCGCGATCAACAAAACCGCTGATTCTGCTCATTTCCAGTAATTCATATTGCTCCGGAGTTACATTCTCCAGAATTTCAGGAACCAATTTGGCACCTATACGTTTCTCTATTGCCTGTAAAACTTTAAATGAGTACGTGACAGGCGGTTTCTTTACCTGTATCACTTCTCCCGGCTTTATCATTCTCGACGGCTTCACCTGAGTACCGTTGATGGAAACCCGTCCTTTCTTGCATGCTTCGGCAGCGATAGTACGGGTCTTGAATATACGTGAGGCCCACAGCCATTTATCAATTCTTGCTTCAGCCATTACTTTTTATTGTATTGGTTCATTGTTATACTGATGCCTGCCAGACAAAAACTCTTAATTATGTCGCAAGCCGTTGCTACACGTTCGTCCATGGTCTTCAAATCTTCATCAGTGAAGTGACCTAATACAAAATCTATTTGTCCGCCACGGGGAAAATCGTTGCCGATACCAAAGCGCAGACGGGCATAATCCTGTGTACCCAGCGTAGCAGCTATATGTTTCAAACCATTGTGTCCGGCATCGCTGCCTTTTCCTTTCAGGCGTAGTGTACCGAAAGGAAGGGCGAGGTCGTCCACCACTATCAACACATTTTCCAACGGAATGTTTTCTTTCTGCATCCAGTAGCGCACTGCATTTCCACTCAGGTTCATGTAAGTAGACGGTTTCAGCAGGATAAGCTGGCGTCCTTTGAGCGAGAGGGTGGCAGTAGCCCCATAACGTCCGTCGGTAAAAACAAGATTGGACGCCTTTGCAAGGGCGTCCAATACTGTGAATCCTATGTTGTGACGGGTATTTCGGTATTCTTCACCTATATTACCCAGTCCTGTAATCAAATATTTCATTGATAAGGATTAAAAGGTTACTGATTATTTGCCGGCAGTTGCAGCAGCACCACGAGCGGCACGAGTCAATTTAACTGCACAAACAACGGCTTCTTTAGCGTTAATCAATTCCAAACCTTCATAGCTTAATTCGCCCACTTTGACAGTCTTGCCCAGACCCAAAGAAGTTACATCAACAACCAAACGTTCAGGAATTACATTGTATAAAGCTTTCACTTTCAGTTTACGCAACTGTAATGCCAATTTACCACCGGCACGTACACCTTCTGCCAAACCTTCCAGCTGAACAGGAACTTCCATAACGATGGGTTTAGCTTCATCAATCTGATAGAAGTCAACGTGAAGGATTGCATCCGTTACAGGATGGAACTGGATATCTTTCAAAATAGCGTTTACTATTTTACCGTCAATGTTCAAGTCTACAACATAGATGTGCGGTGTGTATACCAAGTTACGGAGTCCTTCGGTGGGCACGGAGAAGTGAGTAGCTACGGGCAAGCCGTTTTCGTCTTTCTGCACTCCGTACAATACACAAGGAACACCATTGTTCTTACGCAATTCGTGAGTTGCTTTCTTTCCTACGTCTGTTCTGACAGTACCTTTAATTTCAATTGATTTCATTGTTTTTAATTTTTTGTGTTACTCTAAATTAAGTTGATCTTATTGCTTAATTCGCCATCACACGATGTGGTATATCACACGATGAGCTTAGAAAAGCGGTGACAAAATTACTGCTTTATTTCCGACTTGAACAAAAAGAAAGCACATTTTTTATCATTGTGCTTTCTTTATCGGTTGGAATCAGAAATCGATATCTATTTTAATTTCATTCGGACTAAGCGGCTTGTGAGCGTCTTCGGTCGTTTCCTGTTCTTCATTTTCAGTGTGATGAGGTTCAATAGGACCTTGCTCTTCGGCAATAAACTGTATAGCCTGTTGTAAACCGTTCATGAACTTCTCAAAATCTTCTTTATATAGAAAAATCTTATGTTTTTCGAAGCTTACTTGCGAGTCATCACCTTCTCCCGAAACAATCTTCTTGCTTTCGGTAATAGCCAAAAACATTTCATCTTTTCGGTTTTTCTTCACATCTAAATAATAAATACGTTTGCCGGCTTTTAATTGTCTTTTAGAAAAAACAATTTTCTTTGTCACCATCCACTACACTTTTCTTTTTATAATCTTCCATAACTTAAGTATCTTTATAAATCGGCTTCAAAATTGGACATTTTTTTTAAAATGGGCAAAGAATTTGCGGATAAACTTCGATGAAAAAAGCGATTTAGATAGCTCTATGTAAATTTTGCATTAAAAAATGTAATTATGTTATGTAAAATCAATGAAAATACCTACTTTTGCAACTCCTTAATAATTTTATGTGAATTATGATAAATAGAGTTCTTATTCGTCTTAAGATAGTTCAGATAGTCTATGCTTATTATCAGAACGGAGGCAAAAACTTGGATACAGCGGAAAAAGAGTTATTTTCAGCCTTTCTAAAGCGTATGACTTATACAACTATCTGCTGCTTTTAATGGTAGAGGTAACTAAACAGGCTAACAAACGACTGAATGCTGCGAAAAACAAACTGGTCCCTACTAAGGAAGAATTGTTTCCCAACACCAAATTTGTGGAAAACCGCTTTATTGCACAGCTGGAGGTAAACAAACAGCTGCTGGAGTTTTCGAACAATCAGAAGAAAACTTGGGAGAATGAAGCTGATTTCGTAAAGACTTTATGTGATAAAATCTTAGAAAGCGATATATATAAGGAATATATGGCCAGTGAGACTTCTTCGTATGAGGAAGACCGTGAATTGTGGCGCAAGCTATATAAAAATATTATTTTTAATAATATCGAACTGGATCAGGTTTTGGAGGACCAAAGTTTGTATTGGAATGATGATAAGGAAATCGTGGATACCTTTGTGTTGAAGACCATCAAGCGTTTCGATGAGAAGAATGGTGCAAAACAGGAATTGTTGCCGGAATTTAAAGATGAGGAGGATCAAGACTTCGCGCGCCGTTTGTTCCGTCGTACTATCTTGAATGCCGATTATTATCGTCATCTGATTAGCGAAAATACAAAGAACTGGGATTTAGACCGTGTGGCTTTCATGGATGTGGTCATTATGCAGATTGCTTTGGCTGAAATCCTGAGCTTTCCCAATATTCCGGTCAGCGTTTCACTGAATGAGTACGTGGAAATAGCCAAACTGTACAGCACTCCGAAAAGCGGTGGCTTTATTAACGGTACTTTGGATGGAATCGTTAATTCATTAAAAAAAGAGAATAAGCTAACAAAAAATTAAATATCTTTGTTTGTTATTGAAGAATAACGGTATTATAAACTAAAAAACAATAGAAAGTATGAACTTATTATTTGTATTTCTGCAGGCAGGGGGTGGGAGGAGATTACTCTTTCCTTATTATGATGGTAGCCATTTTCGCTATTATGTACTTCTTCATGATTCGTCCTCAGAATAAAAAACAGAAAGAAATTGCTAATTTCCGCAAGAACCTGGAAGTGGGTCAGGAAGTGATCACTGCAGGTGGTATATACGGAAAGATAAAAGAAATAGAAGATAATACGGTTGTTTTGGAAATAGCGTCAGGCGTTAAGATTAAAATTGATAGAAATTCTATCTTCGCTAATGCTGCATCCAACCAACAACAGGCAAAGTAAATGACATAACAACATGTTCGACAAAAGGAACATACGTATTTACTATTTAAAGACTTTAGAGAGAATCAGAAGCTTCCTGCTTAGCCGTAATAGCAGGGAGTTCCTGTATTTTCTTGTTTTTTGTATTTGTATCTTTCTGCTTTTGGTTGCTTCAGGTGTTAAATGATGATTATGAAACGGAATTCTCCGTTCCGTTACGGTTGAAGAATGTACCTAGTGATGTGGTGCTGACCTCCGAACTTCCCGATGAACTGCGTATTGGCGTGAAAGACAGGGGAACTGTATTGGCTAACTATATGCTGGGACAGACATTCTATCCCATTGTTGTGGACTTTAAGGACTATGAGGATAAAGGAAGTCGTGTCCGGATTCCGGTTTCAGCTTTAATGAAAAAGATTTCGGTCCAGTTGAATCAGACAACCAAATTGCTGACCATACGGCCGGATACTGTGGAGTTTATTTATACAAAAGGGAAGGCAAAGAAGGTGCCCGTGAAATTGCAAGGCAAGGTGGCTTTGGACCGTCAGTATTATATCTCGGATATCATTTACTCGCCGGATTCAGTGATGGTTTATGCTCCTCAAGAGATTTTGGATACCATCACGGCTGCTTATACACAGGCATTGAACTTTGAAGATGTGGCAGACACCGTTCGTCGCAGGGTGAATCTGGCCGATGTACGTGGAGCGAAATTCATTCCCTCTTTTGATGATGTGACTTTATTGGTAGATATTTACGCTGAAAAAAGTGTGGAGGTGCCTATACGTGGCATCAATTTTCCGCCCGATAAAGTACTTCGCACTTTTCCCTCCAAGGTTCAGGTGACTTTTCAGGTAGGTCTGAGTCATTTCAAGTCCATCACTTCCGAGGATTTCTTTATCGGGGTGACTTATGAGTCTTTGTTGAACAATAAGGGGGAGAAGTGTCCGGTCAATCTCAAATCCATCCCCCGATATGTGAACCACGTCCGTTTGAATCCCAAGGAGGTGGATTATTTGATAGAACAACGAATTAAATTCAATGATTAAGATAGCGGTTACCGGTGGCATCGGCAGTGGAAAATCATACATTTCCCATTTGCTGGAGAATATGCATATCCCAGTGTATAATGCGGATAATGAAGCGAAGCGCCTTACTGTTTCCGATGCCGGAATTCGTGGGGAACTGATTGCTTTGTTAGGTGAGGAGGTTTATAAGGATGGTCTGTTAAACAAGCCGTTGCTGGCTTCCTATCTGTTTTCCGATCCGGCGCATGTGCTCCAAATCAATTCCATTATCCATCCCCGGGTACGGAAAGATTTTACCGTATGGGTGGAACGTCAGGAAAAGTGTGAGATAGTGGGTATGGAATCGGCTATTTTGTATGAGGCCGGTTTTCAGGATACGGTAGATGCGGTAATAATGGTCTATGCACCTGTAGAACTGCGTATACAGCGTGCCATGTATCGTGACGGAGCCAGCGAGGAACAAGTCCGGGCACGTATTGCTGCCCAGATGGATGATGAAGAAAAGCGTCGGCGGGCCGATTTCACGGTGGTGAATGACGGGGTGCAATTGCTCATACCCCAGTTGAACAGAATAGTAGAACAATTAAAAACCGAAAAATTCATACTATAAATTTGGGAGTTTCATTGGTGAATTGTACTTTTGCTTCCTCAAACCATAAATATAAAATAGAATAGTATGTTAAAGACCATTTTATCAATCGCGGGCAAACCGGGATTATATAAATTGATTTCTCAAGGAAAGAACATGTTGATTGTAGAAACAGTTGACGCGGCTAAGAAAAGAGTTCCTGCTTATGCTCATGACAAAGTTATCTCATTGGCGGATATTGCTATGTACACAGATGCGGAAGAAGTGCCTTTGAGCGAAGTGCTGGAAGCGGTAAAGAAGAAAGAGAATGGAGCGGTTGCTTCTATCAATTATAAAAAAGCATCAGCCGATGAGTTGCATGCTTATTTTGCAGAAGTTTTGCCAAATTATGATCGTGACCGTGTTCATAACGGAGATATCAAGAAACTGATTTCATGGTACAATATTTTGGTAAACAATGGTATTACTGAATTTGTAGAAGCTCCGGCAGATTCTGCTGACAAAGTGGAAGAAGCTGCTGCTGAATAATTGAAATAAAGCGAAAGGGAAAGGCCTGTCAAGTAGATTGTAAACTGCTTGACGGGCTTTTTGTTTACCGGCATTATTGGTAAAAAAAGTATGTGTACTTCATTGGCGAAATAACACCACTTACTTTGCCGATGAAGTACACATACTTTGTCTATGAACATATATTAACGTGAGTTCGAAATAAAATCAAAAAATAGCAAGTTGTCCGTCATTGACAAACTTTACGTCAATGGCGGGCTTTTTTTCTAAAAAGACAGTATGCCGCGATAGCCGACAAGGAGTTGGCTATAAAGTTACTGAATGAACGATGTCTTGAGTGTTCAATCTGTGCGATGTTCTTCAGTTCGTCATTGACCGTTTCAATCAAGGCTCTT
>ENA-OQKB01000091-OQKB01000091.1-human-gut-metagenome-genome-assembly--contig:-NODE-91-length-22327-cov-2.797613_pt1 | contig 22327 bp, 19 predicted proteins | sample MGYA00242646_ERZ504793 | MGnify/ENA primary metagenome ERZ504793 (study PRJEB26092, sample SAMD00036409) | human gut metagenome | host: Homo sapiens | study: EMG produced TPA metagenomics assembly of...
TTTATGTCCATCCATAGACATCTTATCTTCATCTGTGTAGATCACCAGTGTCTGCGGTTTCTCATTTATTGCTTTCACACATTCAAATAATGCATTCGGCGTCAGCTCATCATCATGGTCTGCAAAGGCAATGAAATCACCTGTTGCAATTTCAATGGCACTGTTGGTATTCTCTGAAATCTGAAGTGGCTCCTCATGAGAAACGTATTTAATTCTGTTATCCTTCGCTGTCAGTTCTTTTAACAATTCCGTCAGCGGTGACTGTGCGCCGCTTCCGTCAGAGAAACAAAGTTCCCAGTTTGAATAAGTCTGTTCCTGAAATGATTCTGTCAGTCTTCTGAGATATTTCTCCGGTGTCTTATACAGCGGTACTACAAAAGAAATCTTGGGTCTGTATCCAAAGGATGTTTTCTTCTGTTTCTCCAGTTCGTTCCTGTCCGGCAGATGATGTCTGATCCATTTCTGATAGGATGGCGGTCCCTGACGTACATTTTTAACCTTTGTCACTACCTTCTCAACAAGAGCCGCCGCACCCTGAGATTTCCAGTAACGGATTCCTTTTTCTACATATTTGTCTAATTTCTTTGCCAGAATATCAGCTTTTCTCAGAGGAACCACATGTACAGTTTTCTTCTCGCCTGCATAAAACACCACATACAGGCATTTTCCCGAAACGTTGGTGATCTCAGAGAAGAATCCTGTCTTTCCCGGATCCTGTGCTTCTTCAAACAGCTGGTTGACATCCACCCTGTCTGTTCTCTGGATTTCAGCGGCAACCGGCTTTTTATCCGCATCAAAGATACGGACAGTCACAGGCTTGGGTGCAATGGCCCACCCTCTGATCCGTACAGTTCCCTGTTCTGCGCTCTCTTCTTCAAAATATACCTGCGGTTTATCTCTTTTTTTATCCAGTTCACCGGCAGTGATGGAAAACCAGACATGTTTTTTATCCGGAAACTTCTCATAGATCACAAGCTTATGATACCCCTCCAGATTTTCCGGTATCTGAACAGTTGCCGTAATCTGTATTCCCTGCATTTTCTCCGGATCTTTAAAACGTTCCAGTGCACTCACATTTTCATTTTCTTTCACAGACACCTTCAGTTTGTGCTGATCCAGATATGCCTCCATCACCGCATCTTTCGGCCAGTGTCCCTGCACAATATACTGTGTCCTGTCTGATAAATGAAATCTTTCTCTTACTACTTCTAATATTTCCTTAGGCATGTTAATCTCCGTTCTTCTCCTGTTTTCTCAGAGAACAGTCTGTGTTGTTTAATGTCAGATTGGGATTATAATAGGGATCTCCTTTCAGGAGCTCTCTTTCCCATTTTCTCCGGAAACAGTTTACTTCTCTGGAAAAACGCAGCTGTTTCTCCGGTGTATCTTCCATTCCTCTGGATTTGGATTCATAATGATACAGTTCTGCATACGGTGTGAATACAATTTTCACTCCATATTTTCTCACTTTCATACAGAGGTCAATATCATTAAATGCAACCTTCAGCTCCTCGTCAAATCCTCCGACTGCTTTAAAAACAGAAGTCTTTACCATCATGCAGGCGGCAGTGACTGCACTTATCTCCTGCACACAGCGCAGACGTCCCATATATCCTTCCGCATCCCGGGGAAGTTTACATAATACATGGGCAGCAACTCCACCAAGACCAACTACCACTCCTGCATGCTGAATGGTATCATCCGGATAATACAGTTTCGCACCGACCATTCCCACGTCTTTTTGCTGACAAAGCTGAAGCATTTCTTCAAGCCAGCTCTCTGTAATAATCTCCACATCATTGTTAAGAAACAGCAGATACTCTCCCCGTGCCTCTCTTACTGCAAAATTATTGATCGCAGAATAATTGAATTCTTTTTTCCATGTAAGGATCCTTACATTTGGGTATCTGTTTTTCAGTGTCTCATAGTATACAAAGGTTTCTTTTTCCACACTGTTGTTCTCAACAATAATGATCTCGTAATTCTTCCATGTTGTCTTCTCTTCTATGGATGAAATACACAGTTCCAGATCATTAATGTGATCTTTACTTGGAATGATCACAGAAATCATCGGTTCGCCGGAAATAGTCAGATGGCTTCTGTACCATCCCTTCTTGTCTGCAAGTTCCGCTGTTGCAGAAACCTCCGCCCTGCGGTAATGCTCCTCCAGTGCCTTTCTGCCTGCTTCCCAGTTTTTCTTCTCCTGTTCTTCTGTGATCAGGTTCTCTGCTTTCATGGAATGACAGAGGATCTTTGGAATATGCACAATATTTTCTACCTGCTCACTGCATCTTAAGAGCATATCATAATCCTGTGCACCATCATATTCCGGATCAAACTTTCCGGCCTGTTCCAGAATTTCCTTCCGGATTGCCCAGAACTGTCCGATATAATTATTTTCCCTTAATCTGAACAAATTGAAATCCGGCTTGAATTCCGGCTCAGAATAATGTTTTCCATCTGCGCTGATCTCATCTTCATCTGTATAGATCATATCCGCTTTTTCTCTGTGATCGCTTTGACCATCTGAAAAAGTGCATCAGGTTCAGGTATGATCTCCTGACCGGCAAACAGAACATACTCTCCCATTGCAAGTTTCAGAGATGCATTAAGATTTCCCGAAATGCCATTATTTTCCGTAACCTTCTTATAGGAAAGGCGAATCTCTTTTTTATATTTTTTCCGCAGAAACTCTCCTGTTTCCTCTCCCTCACATGCATCTGCAAGACACAGCTGCCAGTTACCATAGGTCTGTTCTGTATAAGCATCGATCACACTTTTTAACCTTTGTTCATCTGTATCCGTCACCACCATCACAATACTGATCAGCGGTGAATAAGAAAAAACAGCAGTTCTCTGTCTTTTTAATTCCTTTCGGAATGCGACATGATCTTTCAGCCAGTCTTCATAATCCTGATCTCCGTCCTTAAGCTGGGAATTTCTCACATAACGGATAAATCTTCCAATACCGTTTTTCTTTATATATTCCTGATTCTTCTGCCTGTTCTTCAGAGACAGCAGTTTCATCTGCTGATACAGTCCGGTATTTTCCCGTTTTATTTTTTTTACATTTACAGTATAAATTTTCTGTACATCTTTTCCCCTGAAACAGATGCAGATATTCTGATCGTTTGTATTCTCCAGATTGACAGTAATACTGAATCCCAGATTTCTTTTCTCTTCTTCGGAAATCCCCTTTGCCTCTTCCACGTCCGGACGTCTTTGTCTGGTGATCGTACATTCCAGAACCTTCCCATCTGTACCCTGTACAAATATCTCATCCGGCTCCAGCTGGTTTACAACCCAGCCTCTGACTGTCAGGATACTCTCCTGTGTGATCTGTTCCTCATCAATATGATATTCAATAAGACTTTCTCACAAAAGTCCTTCACTTCTGCAGCTGTGGCTTCCCAGATCGATTTTCTTTTTTACATCTCCTCGCTCTCAGCGCAAGCTGCAGTTTCTCATGTTCTTCTGCAAGTTTTATAATTTCCGGTATCTTTACTGTGAATCCGACATTTCCCACTTCTTTTATATCTTTTGTTTCTTTTAAATCTTTGGCAACATCCGCTCTTTCACAACGCGAAGGTTCAGGAACGGAGAGTTCCTTTCCCGAGCCATAAAGAATGAAATCACATTCTGACTGATCTCTGGTTATCGCCCATCCGGTAATGGCCAGAGTATGATCTTCTTTGTCACTGTATATTTTTTTATCTACACTCCAAAGTATATTTCCCATAACTAAACCCTTTTGATGGCACGATACACTTTCCATGCCTTACTGCCTTCCACCTGATCGACCAGAGCTTTCTTCTGCGCAAGCTCCTGACTCATCTGCTCCATTGCCCTTTTCTGCTCTGCGTATACTTTCCAGAATTTCTTTTCTGTAGTTTTCCGGTCCAGGATCTCCATTTCAATCTTTATGGACTTTCTGTTCTCAGGAACAGAATCTACTATGATCTGCGGATCGTCACCGCCGAAATAGAATTCTCCGGAGGACACTTCACAGCCATCTGTGTGAAACTTTACCTGACTTTCATCTTCCCATGTCAGCTTTACAATTTTAAGTCCCTTGGACATTTCGCCCGGATCAAGGCGAAGCATTGTGGTATTCTCCGGAAGTTCAAACTCCGTCTGAATTTTCCCGTTTCTGAACAGATATCTCACAGAATCAGCCTCATTAAAGCTCTTTCCGTTATCCCAGAAAATCTGAAGCATTTCCAGAGATTCCTGTTTCTTTTCTCTGTAATAATCTTCTACTTCCACCCGGCCCGGAGAGATCTGGGCATACATATTTCTCATCGCTGTATGCTCACCCAGAATATACTGCTGGAAATTATGTTCCATCTCCACATAAACTTCTATATCTTCAGGCAGGATTCCTGCTTTCTCATAGAAATCCCGTTCTTTAAGTATTCCCCGTTTGTCATTCAGTTCCAGATAATAAAAGATCATCCTGTAAACCAGGAACTGTGAAGGTACAGGAAATGCAAAGGTCCACTCATAGTCGATCACAGATACTTTATTCTCAGAGAGGATAATATTTGCAGGAACAAAATCAATATTGGATATTTCTGTACATTTCAGATCAGAACGCAGGTTTACATTTCCAAATACCCTTACAAATTCCGGTGTTTTCTCAAAGGGTTTCTTCTCATGAATATTCTTTACTTTCTGTATATAAGAGAAGAATAATTTCTCCAGTTCCTCTGTTCTGCCTTCTTCCAGAAGATGATCCAGCTTATCTTCCAGGGTGATACCTGTCAGATATTCCAGCTGCGCACAGTCACCTTTGATCCGGCAGCGGTTTACTTCAATTTCCTCTTCTTTATACATTCCGGTCAGTTCTTCGCAGATAGTTCCCAGATTCCGTACATGAGCTGCCGCTTTCTTCTGCGACGGTACTTTCTTCACAGTCAGCTGCCCATCTGCTGCTTCACTGATTTCCGTATAAATGGAGAGCTTCTGATCTCTCTCATTGGAAAACTTCACATAAACCGGTGCTGTCTGTGGCTGTTCTTTTCCAATCACAAGAAGAAAGGAATTGGCAAACTGCGGGTAAAGATCATTGCTCAAAAGTGTATTATACACCTGAGATTCCTGAAACAGATCCAGACGGAGTCTGTCAAAATTGTAGTCCCTCATATGCAGCTCTCCGCTTGCAGGGAGATGTCTGTCTGAATGAATAGTCATTGGAAATTTGTAATCCGGATATGGATAATACCAGTCGGCTTTTAAGTTTCCTGCTTCCTCCAAAATTCCATTAAATTCTTTTCTTGAAAAAGTTTTAACTCCTTTTGTTTTGGGGTATCCCTGGATTCCTTCGAATAAAGTTCCAAAATGGTCCTCTGTACATCCGGCCCAGTATTTCAGTCCCAGTCTGTTCTCAATGGCCAGAATGATCTTTCCATCCGGCTTCAGATGCTTTGATATGATCCTGAGAAAGTCCACATAGGGATTCTCACTCCGGATATAGGATTCTCCATACTCAAATACACCGATCAAAGTAATATAGTCGTATTTCTCAGTAAGGTTTTTCTCGATCTCCTGAAAGTTTCCCACAAGGATCTTAAGATTATCCTGATCCTGATGTCTGTATGCATTGATCTTACTTCTTTTCATAGAAAGCTCGATGCAGGTAACTTCCTTCACCCTTTCACAGAGAGCTCCTGTCACAGCACCACATCCGGAACCAATCTCCAGAACCTTCTCTTCTCCTGTAAAGGGAATCCAGCTCAGAATATTCTCCCTGATATGAGAAAAATGATAAAGAATTGGCCAGCTCTTTCTCTCACTGATCACTCTGTTAAATTCTTCCGGTGCAAAATCTCTGGAAATTGCAAGCATTTCATCCTCTATCGCACCATCACTGTATAGATCTTTTCCCGGATAGCACGTAGTATCCAGAATTACTTTCCGATTTTTCTTCCATATATAGTCCTCGCGCTGATATTTTTTCGCACTGATATTTGTCATCATAACTTTCTCAGACCTGTTCTTCGCACCGTACTTCCACCTTTGAATCCATATCATAGAATCCAACTGTATTTTTACTGGAAATAACTGTTATGTTACATGCATCATAAAGTCTGTGGAATACCGTAAAATCTCCGTTTTTATACCCTGTACATCCAAATGACAGGAGATACTCACCGCCCTGAAGGTTCATGTTCTGTGTAAATGTTACAGTACATATATCCCCTTTTCCGGAGTGTTCTATCTTTGCATTTTCATACATGGTATTGGTACCTGTGATTTCCGTACCCTGAATATTTTTAAATGTGTATGCCATGATCGGCTCCTGAATCTCTTCATTAAACCGGACTTTCATACGAATTTTGAAGCAGCTTCCCTTTTCAACAGTATTGGAACATCTTCCTTTATCATCAATGACTCTGAAATCTGTGATCTCAGCAATACGGCTTCCATATTCCAGCATATTGGGATTTACCTGAAAATCTCCCAGTCCTTCACTGTCCTCTGCCACAATCTGCTCTGTACTGTCAGATTCATTCTGTTTTACAGGATTCTGTCCTACCAGAAGCTGTTTGTACAGGTCAACCATCTGCTTTGGTGAACCTTCATCCATCTTTACCCCTTTGTTCAAAAGAATAACTCTGTCACAATACTTGGAAACGCTTCCAAGATCATGACTTACAAACAGGATCGTCTTTCCCTGTTTCTTAAATTCCTCAAACTTGTGATAACATTTTGCCTGAAAGAACACGTCGCCCACAGACAACGCCTCATCTACCACCAGGATCTCCGGATCAATATTGATCGCAACAGCAAAAGCCAGACGCACGAACATACCGCTGGAATAAGTCTTTACAGGCTGGTGGATAAAGTCTCCAATGTCCGCAAATTCCAGAATATCATTCAGTCTGGCATCAATCTCTTCTTTTGAAAAACCGATCATGGTTCCATTCAGGTATACATTCTCAAGACCTGAATATTCCATGTTAAATCCGGCTCCCAGTTCCAGCAGCGCAGAAATTCGTCCGTCTACCTTTACTTCCCCTGCTGTGGGAGTCAGGACACCGGTGATGATCTTTAAGATCGTGGATTTACCGGAACCGTTGGTTCCGATAATTCCCACGCATTCTCCTTCATAAATATCAAAATTTACATCATGAAGTGCATAATGCTCTTTATAAAGTTTCTTTCTGGTAAGCCCCAGCGCTTCTTTCAGTCTGTCCGAAGGCTTATCATATAATTTATACATTTTGGTGAGATCCTTCACCTGAATTACTTTCTTGTTCTCCACGTGATTTCCTTTCTGTTATGTTCCTGTGTTTTTCATCTTCTTCTGACTTATTTCACGCTTACCAGTACAGCGAAAATTAAGTTTCTGCTATATTAATATTCGCTGTACTAGTTACAGTACATCTGCAAAATGAATGCGCAGACGTTTAAATACCCAGCTTCCGAACAGGAAACACAGAATTGTAAATATCCAGAAATAGACCGTCCATCCTGCATGTTCCCAAAACCAGGTTTTCATCAGGAATGTATCTCTGTATCCGGAAACAATATAATACATCGGATTCAGTTTCAGGATCTTCATGATCACAGGATGTCCCATCAGAGGTGAAGCCTCAACGATCCACATGATCGGAGTCAGCCAGACTCCTACCTGAAGCACAATGTTGATGATCTGGGTCAGATCTCTAGAAAAAAATAACGATTGCACTTGTGGCATAGGATAAGCCCAATACCAGAATGAACACACATACACTGTAATAAATAATCTGCAGATAATAGAAATCAGGAAATTTCCCATACGCTGCATACAGGATGATCGTAAACAACACAAAGAATGCATGCACAAACATGGCAGAAATGATCTTGACTACCGGAAGCACACTGATAATTAAAAACGTACTTTTTTTACCAGATAATTGTATTCCAGCAGAGAATTTGTCCCCCCTATCAGCGCATCCTGGAAAAAGAACCATGGCACAATACCTGCTACCAGATAAAGAACAAAAGGAACTCCCAGATCCCCTGCTCCGGAAACGAAAACCTACAGAGAATACAAACCAGTATACCAGGATCGTGATCACAGGCTGGATAAACGCCCACACAATTCCCAGATAAGAACCTGCATATCTTGTTTTGAAATCATTCTTTGCAAGCTTTGCAACAAGCCGTCTGTTCTTATAAATATCCATCGGTAAAGAAAAAATTATATTCAATCGCTCATTCTCCTATTTACGGTACTCTTTAAAGCTTCCCCATTTGGTATCTTTGTCAGAAAAGCTTAATTCCATTCCTTCCGGGATCGGCCATTCAACTCCGATATCCGGATCGTTCCAGATCAGGCCGCCCTCATCATTTGGATGATAGAAATCAGAGCATTTGTAAACAAATTCCGCATGCTCGGAAAGTACAAGAAAACCATGTGCAAATCCTTTCGGAATGAAGAACTGTTTCTTGTTTTCAGCAGAAAGTACGACTCCAAACCATTTTCCATATGTTTCTGAACCTTCACGAAGATCTACCGCCACATCAAATACCTCACCATTTACAACACGTACCAGTTTATCCTGTGGGTAATTGATCTGGAAATGAAGTCCGCGAAGTACACCCTTATGTGAGCTTGACTGATTATCCTGTACAAATTCGACATCAATTCCTGCTTCTTTGAAATCATTGTAATTGTAGGTTTCCATGAAATATCCTCTGGCATCTCCGAAAACTGTAGGTTCTACCACTTTTAATCCCTTAATTCCACCACATTCTGTAACTTTGATTTTTCCCATTTTATTTTCCTCTTTTCTTTAGCTTTCTCTGTGTTTCTGTTATATCTGTTCGCATAAATCCACATGATATGCAGACTTAGCCATAATATCTTTTTTCCTTTTTTGCAAGTGCAATGCTCAGAATGATAATAAGAAGAAGCATTGCCGCTCCTATGATCAGAAGTATTTTTCGCAGTTCCGGCATCCCCGCAGAAGTTTTTTCTTCTCCGACAGTATCTGCTTTCTCATTTTGATCCGCCTGATCCGTATTTCCTCCGGATGTATCAGAAAGGGCATCCACTGCAGGTTCCGGTGTAGGTGTAGCTTCCGGAACTTCAACGCTTCCCAGCAGATAATCATTATAATAGTAATCATCTACTGTATTTCCATCCTGTGAATTTTCCTGAACAGTCAGGTTATCCACAGTCACTCCGTTTGGAACTGATACTTCTCCACCATTTACCTGTGCTTTTGTGAAATTTTGATAACCATAGTTGAACAATGCTGTGGAATCCGTACTGGCAACTGCAAGGTCTACCGCCTTCATTGTCACTGTAATATAAGTAGTTCCATTCTTCTCTGCTGCTGTCACAAGAGTGTTTCCGGCCTCACTGGTATATCCTGTCTTGCCGCCAATACAGCCATCATAATGATAGCTGCTCTCCGGGGCAAGCATCGGATGATGCGTATGCAGTACCCTTGACTCACTGTTCATGTTCGTAGGTTTGATCGTATAATCTGTAGCGCCGATGATCCTGCGGAATTTTTTATTCTTCAGACCTTCCCGCATGATCAACGCCATGTCATGTGCAGTAGAATAGTGGTCAGGATCCGGAAGACCACTGGCATTTACAAAATGTGTATTTGTGCATCCGATCTGTGCCGCACGTTCATTCATCATATCTACAAAGTGCTGCTCTGTGCCGCCTACATGTTCTGCAATCTGGGCTGCGACCTCGTTTGCAGAGCGGATCACAAGTGCATAAAGGCATGCTCTCATGCTCATCACTTCTCCCACCTGCATTCCAATATTGCCGGAATCCCAACTGATATCACGTGTTCCTGTTTCCGTAAAGACAACATCTTCTTTCAGGGAACAGTTCTCCACTGCCAGAAGCAGTGTCATGATTTTGGTAATACTTGCCGGATAACGGATTTCATCTCCGCCCTTGCTGTACAGAAGAGTTCCGCTGTCTGCATCCATCAGTACCCCTGTCTCAGATGTGATCTCAGGACCTGCAGGCCAGCCTGAAATCTCATTAGTTGAAATGGATACGGGTGTAACCTCTGAAACAGCAGCCTGCGCAGTTCCTTCCGCAGCAGCGCAGATCTGAACAGCAGTCATTGCAATGACTCCCACAGCCATAACAGCCTTTAATAAATGTTTCCATTTTTTCATAATATTTCCTCTTAATATATATCTCTGTTTTCCGTCCGATGTGCCGACAAGTTGATTCCTGAAACAGACTTGCGGCACACGATTATCAGAATCCGTCAAAAGAAGCTATGGTATCTGTGATATACTTCACATCCTCCATATCCAGATTATAAAACATCGGCAGTCTCAACAGACGTTCACTTTCCTTTGTAGTATAAACATCTTCCCCTGAAAATCTTCCAAATTTCTGTCCAGCAGGTGCAGAATGAAGAGGCACGTAATGAAATACGCTGCAGATTCCTTTTTCCCGAAGGTAAGCAATCAGCCGGGTTCTTACCTGTATATCACGCACCTTGATATAATACATATGGGCATTGTGGCTGCATTCCTCCGGCACATAAGGCTGTTCGATTTTACCCTCCTGTGCAAGATGAGCCAGTATTTTTATGATAATAATTGTATATCTCCATTCTTTTGGCAAAAATCTGATCTCTTGCTTCCAGCTGTGCATAAAGATATGCTGCATTCAGTTCACTTGGAAGATAGGAAGAACCATAATCTATCCAGCGGTACTTATCAATCTGTCCGCGGAAAAACTTACTTCTGTCAGTTCCCTTTTCTCTCAGGATCTCTGCCTTCTCCAGATATTCATCCCTGTTAAAAAAGGATTGCACCGCCCTCTCCCATAGTATAGTTCTTTGTCTCATGGAAACTGTAACACCCAAAATCTCCAATGGTACCAAGAGCTTTTCCCTTATAACAGGCATCTACTCCCTGCGCAGCGTCTTCAACAACCTTCAGATTGTATTTTTTTGTCAATCTCCATAATGGTATCCATCTCACAGGCAACCCCTGCATAGTGGACCGGGACGATCACTTTTGTTTTCTCAGTCACTGCCGCCTCGATCAGTTTCTCATCAATATTCATTGTATCCGGTCTGATATCAACAAATACAATCTTTGCTCCCTTTAATACAAAGGCATCTGCAGTTGAAACAAATGTATAGGACGGCATGATCACCTCATCACCGGGCTTAATGTCGCAAAGATGGGCTGCCATTTCCAGAGCATGGGTACAGGATGTGGTAAGCATTACATGATTCACATGAAATTTATCCATCATCCACTGAGAACATCTTTTCGTATATTCTCCATCCCCACAGAGCATTCCTCTCTGTACCGCATCACGTATGTAATCAAATTCCCTGCCTGTAAAAGCAGGTCTGTTAAAATCAATCATCTGTTTTCTTTTCCTTCTCATATTCCGGTATCTTATTTCTGTAGGCAACTTCTCTTCCCTCCGGATCCCGGATACTCATCTCACTGAAAAATTTCTCAGTCTCCAGCTCCAGCTGCCTGCGGTTTTCTGTTTCTATATAATACAATGCAAGATATGGATTCGGCCCATATTCTATCACACGTTCGCCTTCTTTATAAAAAATCCAGGGTTTTACAACGCATTTTTCTTTTGCAAGCTCACAGGCTGCCGTCTGATCTGCAATCTGAAGCTGTCGTCCCTGAAAATACAGTACAGCCCCATATTTTACCGGATGATAAATATCATGACGGTCAAACATCTCCTTTATCCGGTCTTTTTCATAAAGATAATCCAGCAGCAGTTCCTCTGTCTGAAATCCATAAACCATATCTGTCAGCTCATGTTCATATCCAAAGAAACGTCCTGCAATCTCACATACCTGAATGCCCCTGCCAGGTTTCCAGAAAAACTGCATGGATAATGCACCTTCCGTCTGTCCGGTATAGCGGATATAATTCTGCAGAATATCTGTGGCACTTTTTTCGACCTCCGCCAGGAAACGGGATGGATAAACATTTCGTGTGCTGAGCGGAAGCATTCCCTCTTCCATTTTCCGTTTTCTCACGATCTGCAATACTGATCACATTGACTTTCCCATCCATTACCCATGTCATCATGTTAAACTCATAACCGTCATTGTATTCCTCAACCAGAATTTCCTGACAGTCCGTATATTCCGCTGTCTGCAGGGCTTTTTTTTCTGACTTCATCTGAATGATGAATAATAAAGATTCCTCTTGAACCATATTTATCCAGAGGTTTACTGATCAGAGGATACTGCAGATTTGCAATACTCTGTTGTATTTCTTCTTCTGATCCCTGTTTCAGCAGTTCCACAGATATTTTCCGAAATCCCGGTGCCGGCAGTCCAAGCTTGTCCAGAACATCCCGGCATGCCGATTTATCCCTGTACCAGGAAAGCTGTTCCGGTTTCAGATAACAGGGCAGTCCTGCTTTGTCTGCAATTTTAACCATACACTCCAGGAGCAGATCTGAAAATGATGTGATGATCCCGTCCACACCTTCTTCCCTGCACATCAGGGCAATAGCATCTACATCTGTTACAGGAATGGTATAAGCCTTATCTGCATACGTTCTGGCAATACCATCTGCATATCCGTCGCACACAACAGTCTCATAACCTTTCTCTTTTGCTTTCTTTACCAGCTCTGTAAATTCTCCGAGCGTTCCCAGAATCAACACTTTATGTTTCATATCCGTTCCTCACATTCTCTGACAACCGAAGCCATATATTTCATATCCTCCACGCTGTAACGCTGATCGCAGGGCAACGGAAGAATATTGGCAGCCCAGGTATATTCCAGACTTTTTGTCTCAGAGTTCTCAATTATATTTTTCCAGTAAGTCGGCACAAATATCTTCTTTTCGGCAAGATATCTGCGAAGTTTCATTCCATCAGCGTGGAAATACGGATATGCAAAAGGTCCCTCCGGCACAGTCTGATTAAATATACTTTCCGATGGAAGCAGTTCTCCGAGAATCCGGTAGTTTTCTTCCCTTTTTTTCTTTGCTCTGTCATAATCCACAGCTTTCAGAAGATTCTGTGTAAGCTTTGACATCTGCCGAAGCTCCATCCCGTCATATTTTGCCGCATTTTCCAGCATATCTTTGTAGTAGGTTCCGGCATTATGCTCATAACGCCCCAGAATATGTTTCATACGCTCTGCAGAATAATCGACAGTCTTATTTTCTGTCAGGCTGGTATCTGTTGACAGATATGCGCCATCGCTGACACCCCAGAATTTTCTGCAGGAATACAGTGTATCTATCCCTTTTAATGGTTTCTGAAAAAATGCATGGGTATGATCCACTATGATGTTTCCGTAAATCTTTTTATACTCTGATATCCGGGAATCAGACAACTGACCATAGTAATTAACCAGATAAAGATATTCCCCTTCCGGAAGTTGTTCTTTCGGACACAGAACTTCCAGTTTCTCATTCAGATGATAAAATTCTGTCTCTATCTGATTCTCCTGACAGGTATGCACCACTGATTCACACAGAAAATACGGCAATAGGATTTTCCTGCACCTGCGGCTCTTCAAAAGCCACAGAAGTGCGGTTCTTCCAAGATTGACCCTATACAGATCAGGATAATATTCCTCTCCCGGCATCTCTTCCAGCTGAAAATATCCGCCAATTTCCTTCATTATTCGTCCGTATCCTCCCGACGTATTACATAATGGGGCATTTTTTTTGCCTCATTAAGAATGTTCATTTAAATAGATTCCCATAATTCCTATTGATAACAGAATCAGTCCAAAAAACGCCAGCATAACCAGCATCAGCGAAGTCCAGCCCTGCACAGATATGCCCAGTGTAAAATATCTTACCAGATAACAGACCGCCAGAACTGCACTTATCAGGAAACTGACAATTCCGATATTTCTCACCAGCAGAAGCGGAAATGCAGTATGTGTCGTGATATCATAAATCAGATCTTTCAGCAGTCTCTTAAAGGAATAACCGCTTTTTCCGTAAGCTCTGTCTGCATGCTGAACCGGAACATTAATAATGCGGTTAGAACTCCTGATCAGAAGGTTTCCAATCTGTGGAAGATATGTATTTGTTTTTACCATGGCATCCACAAGGAATCTGCGGATCAGTCTGTAACTGGTGATCTGAAGATCCGGATCTTTTCCCAGCATCTTTGAAGTTGCCCATACAGAAAATTTCGTTCCCAGTTTGCGTATCGGACCATGCTTTCTTCCTTCATAGCTTGCAATGATAACATCCACATCCGGTCTCTCCTGCATGGTTCTGACCATCTTCGGAAGTTCCTCCGGCTGATGCTGAAGGTCATCATCCATTGTTACCACAAACTCTCCTTTTACATGTGCAAATCCGCACAGAAGTGCCGGATGCTGTCCGAAGTTACGGGCCATCTGTATGATCCGTACCCTGTGATCCTTTTCTCTGAGTTCTGTCATGATCTCATAAGATCTGTCCTTTGATCCGTCATCTACCAGGATCAGTTCAAAGTCTTCTTTAAGAGTTTCCCGGAATACTTTCTCCAAACGGGTATATAGTTCTCCCAGTGTATGTTCAGAATTATATACAGGAACAACCACTGAATATAAGCTCATATGCTTTTCCTTTCTCTTTTCATCTTTTTGCAATCATTTTTATCATATCATTTTCAACATTTCTTTTCAAGATTCCTGCTGCACAAACCTTGACTTCCCTGCTTTTTTATGTAAAATAGTTACTGTCCGACAGCTTTCAGACACGCTCTATTGGATGAAATCCGTAAAATACCATTATCGCCCGGAGGTATTATGTCAAAACTCAAAGACTACATACAACTTCATCTGAATATCCTGCTGTTTTCACTGACAAGTGTTTTTTCCAAAGCTGCATCTGTTCAGTATAATAAACATGGTCTCAGCAGTCCTCTGCTTTACCTGTTCCTGTTCCTGATGGTAGCCAACTGCGGAATCTACGCCATCACCTGGCAGCAGGTCATCAAGAAATTCTCTTTGTCTACTGCCTATGCCAATAAAAGTGTTTATCTTCTGTGGTCGCAGATATGGGCAGTGCTGATCTTTCATGAAAATCTTTCCATTCAGAATATCATAGGTATTCTGGTGGTTTTATTTGGAGTATGGACGGTGCAGAGATATGAATAGAACATTTATTTTAATCATGTTGAGCGGAACATTTTTTTCCGCTGTTTCACAGATACTTCTGAAACAGAGCGCAAATATCAAATACGAAAACCGAATCAGGGAATATCTCAATTTCCGGGTGATTCTCTCATACACCATATATATGCTGATCCTCCTCCTCAATACATGGTGTTATACAAAAGTAGATATGCGCTATGGTCCTGTCATTGATACTGCCGCCTATGTGTTTGTCCTGCTTCTCTCTCATTTCATTCTGAAGGAAAAAATCACGAAAGGAAAAATCATGGGAAACCTGATCATCATTGCAGGTATCCTGATCTATACGCTTTAATTACGGCAATTTCATAAAAAGATCCCGAAGCTGTTGCAGAATTTCCATCAGTGCCACAGCTGCAGGATCTTTTTATATGTTTCAATATTTTTTACCGCTTTTTATATTGTCTGGTACACACTCCATTTCCATCAAACACAGATACAATCCTGTTGGAACTGGTCAGTGTAATGTTCTCGGCACGCGTACCGGAAAGTGCGGAACTGCCTTTAGTAAAATAGTATTTTTTACCATTCAGTGTCAGCCATCCCTTATACGCTTTTCCGTTTTTCCGGAAATAATAGGTGTGCTCCCCACTTTTTTCCCTGACTTTGTACATTCCATTCTCGCAACGTACACCGTCGCTTCCAAAATAGTAGATATCGCCGGTAGATCTGGTCACGCGGCGGTTTTTAAACATATATCCGGATTTTGTATGGAACCAGTAACATTTCCCGTCTACTTTCTTCATTCCCATCAGAGCATAACCATCAGAACTGATATAATAGGTCTTTCCATTTACAGTTACCCACTGATCTGACACACGTTCGCCATTTTCATTGACATAATAGTATTTTCCATTTTCCTGATGAAGTCCTGTCTGTTCCTGGCTTCCATCATTGCTGCCTGTATCGGGTTTCATTGCCGGAACATAGGAATGCAGAGATTTCCATCTCGGCGTAATTTTCTTTGTATAGTCCACATAGCCAAAATCCATATCAACATCATTGCCTGCAGGAATTCCTGCTACCAGTCCGCTGGTACTATTCAGTCCGCTTTCCCGGTTACCGTCTGTGGACTGCCATATTGTATAATTGTACCGTTCCTTATCAGGTGCCTGAATCGTGTCCCCATATCTTGCGATCCATACATCCACTCCTGATAATAAGGACCAGTCTATGTAATTATCATACCAGTTGGTATTGCAGTAAACCATTGGATAATATCCGGCCCTGCGCACTTCATTGCAGAAGGTCAGTGCCATCTCTGAGACTGTTTTTGCAGAAAGCTTACTTGCTTTTGCATACTCCAGATCATATACGACCGGATAGGAAACCTTGTAACCCTGCATTTTGCTGATGGCAAGCTGTGCTTCCTTTAATGCGGTAGTTGTCGATAAGGCTGTACTGTACACATAGGTGCCTGTGGGTACTCCGGCAAGTTCTGCATTTGTCATATTCTCATCATAGGTATAATCTTCGTGAGTCAGGCCATAGGAGATCCGGACAAACGCAAAATCTATATCAGACCTCTTTACCTGTTTCCAGTCAATATTGCCCTGCCATTCAGAGACATCCATGCCTCTGGTTATCGCACCCGGAATGATTTCACCACTTCCGTTATAGCAGACACCGTTGATCTTTTTCCATGCTTTGGGATTCACTTTTTTTTCTTGATGACTCTGTACCGGAAGTTCTTGCAGAATAAATAAATTCCTCCTCAGCCACTGTATCACGTCTGTCATAATGCGGATTTGCAAAAACAGAGCTTACAGGCTGCGCTACAGCTATCGCAGCTGCCAGACAACCAACAATAAGCCTTTTTCTGATTTTTAAAAAATCTCTTTTCATCTTTCTACTCCTGTCTTCTAATAAACGTCCATTTTATTACAATACTATTAACATATTATACACACTATATTACATTTTCGCAAGATAATCCCTGATATATACCCAAAAACGGCTGCACATTTCTTGCTCTGTGCAGCCGTTTTGCATATTTCGTTTCTATAAGCAATTATGTTTATTTATCCTGGCAGAAATATCCGGATCAGACAGCCGGATCTGTAGGATCAAAATTAGCAGCTCCTCTTAACGGAGTCAGTGCTTTCTTTCCAAGAGGTCCTTTCATTGCATCATCTGCTTTATATTTACCATCAATAATACTGATCGGTGCGCCATTACAGTTCTCATAAACCCACTTCGCATCTGCCACACAGGTTCTGATACATCCATGTGATGCGGGAGATCCAAGCTTATTGTACTCTACTGCCGGAAGATTATATGAGTTTGCCTGGCCGCAGGCTACAGAATGAACAAAGATTCCTCCCTGTCCGGCACCGTCTACATGAGTTCCATACTGTCCCCAGGATGGTCCCATAAGAGGCTGCCACCTCAGGCTTCTGCTCAGTGTAAAGTTACCGGTCGGAGTTGGTGTTCCTGCTAAACCTACAGATACCCTGATCGTCTTAACAGGAATTGTTCTGGCTGAATCAGCATAAACAGTCATAACTCCGTTTACTCTGTCCACCTGAACAGAATACGGTCCTCTGTATCTGTTTGTCAGATCAGTGATACGGTATCCGTTACGGTCAAAGTAATACAGAATTCCATTAACTCTCATACTCTTATTTCTTGCAAATCCGTTTCCTGACGGATCGATATATCTCACCAGGTTTTAGCATTACTTACAATTACCCATCCTCTTGTATATTTACCGTTTGCATCCAGATAACCGTTTACTCCATTCTTTTTCATAAACTGATTTGTCTGAACCACACATTCTTTAAGATAATAGTAATTGCCGCTGTATTTTCTCCATCCACTCTTATACAGACTTCCCTTAGAGGATGCGATATACCATTTCTTTTTATAGCGCACCATTGTGCTCTTATATACTTTACCTTTATGTTCTGTGGATGTAGATGATTCAAATATATATTTCTTTCCATCGATTTCTGTCAAACCGCTTGCAAGCTTTCCTGATGGTTTAAAATAATAACCTGCGGAAGTCCACTTATCCGTATAATGATTTCCCTTGGAATCAAAATACAGCCAGCCAAGGAATTTGCCACTGGTGCTGACAAGTTTCTGCCAGCCATGTTTCTCAACAACACGACCCGGAGTACTTCCAAAGTAATAGTAATGATCGCCTGCTTTTGCCCATCTCTTTGTCCAGGTTGCCCGCTTTCCGTTTGAGCCAAAATAATATCTGAAATTGCCGTATTTTACAAGTTTATTTCTATAAATCTGGCCGTTACTGTCGGTACAGTAATATGCACCATTCTGAGCCTTCTTCATCACTGATTTCAGAACATATCCATTGGCATCCAGCAAGTAATCTCCGGTTCCTTTCTCCGGGATAGCTGTGGCAACTACGCCACGCTTATAATATTTACCGATGTCTGCCGGAATATTTCCCTTTTTAAAATACAGCCAGCGCTCTCCCTTAGTGGTATCTGAACGAAGCCATCCATTGTGGAACATTTTTCCGGGAATGTCGCTGCTTGCAGGATCAAAATAATACAGGTTTGATTCGCCGTTAACTGTGAGGGTGATCTCTCCTGTCTGTGGCTTACCTTCAGAATCAAGGCAGTAATAATCCTCATTGATCTTGAAATATCCGGTATATGTACCTGCTGCTTTTGCTTTCGCTTCAAGCTGTGCAATTGTCTCCAGATTACCATTCTCATCGTAGTACTGGAAATATGTTCCTGTCCATTTCCATACACTCTTCTCCTGCTGGCCTACTGTAGATGTATATGGAGTTATCGCTTCTCCTTCACATCCGGTATAAACAACAGCCTCATCTGCAGTTGTAAAATAGGACTGATTTGCCTGGGCTTCTGTTTCTTCCCCTGTGGCATCTTCTCCTGCTGACTGAGCTGCATCTGATGTCGGTTCTTCATCAGCTGAAGATTTTTCTTTTACCTCAGCCTGTCCAGTTACAAGGATTCCCTCTTCATCAAACAGATAATATCCTGTATGGGTTTCCCCTTTATACTCTGTGCTGATCTTTACAATTCCGTCTGCCACTGTATAAAATTCTTCATTTGTTACAGACACTGTATCCGTTGCTGCTGGTGTTTCCATTGCTGTAACCTCTGCTGTCACAGCTGTTGTATCTGTTTCAGCCACTGCTGTTTCAGATGATTCTGTCTGATCTCCTGTGAATTCGTCAGTCTCAGACGGTATCTCCTCATCGGGTAGTTCTGCTGTTGCTGCTTTCTGATCATCTGTATTTGCTGTATCCTGATTTTTTGCAGGTTTGCGCAGTTTAAAGCCATTCTCTGTGCTTACCCAGTCCTCAGCTTTCACTACAGCGGCTCCAACGGCATCCGTAGCATCTGCTGTTGACGGCGTCTCGTCCGGCAATGAAGCAGCCGTATCCGTTCCCGCTGTAAATGCGTCATCTGTCTGTTCCTGTGATGGTACTGCTGTCCCATCATCTCCATCTGAAAAATCGTCTGCTTCTGTTCCAGAGGTTTCTGTTTCAGAAGTTCCTGTTTCAGAAGTTTCTTCTGTATCATTTACTTCTTCTGCATCTGTCTGTGTGGCAACAGCCAAATCTGTATCAGGTGAAGTAAATGTAGCAGCACCTGCTTCACTGACAGTTGCCATTGTCATAATAAGACTCAATGTAACCGCAACTAATCTTCTTTTCACAATAAGTTCCTCCTCTTTTATTCATGTTACTTTATGGTTACTGTTCACTCTGTTTGTGCACAGCAGCTTTCTACTCGCCAAGCCCGCCATCAATAGCGGTAACAAGATGATCCAGGGCTTCCCGTTCATCAACGCCTTCACAGGTAAGTTCTATCTCATCTCCGCATTTTACACATGCACCAAGTACACTCAGTACACTCTTTGCGTTTGCCATTCCCCCATTGTAGACAAATGTTATCTGTGACTGGTATTTCATTGCCTCATTGCACAGGATCCCCGCAGGTCTCAGATGAAGACCTGTGGGATTTTTAACTGTCACTTTTTTTACTGACCATTTCACTGTTCCTCTTATATTGTTACTACCCCTTCTGTAAGTGGAGAATTCTTTTATTCCTTGTTTTCCTTACTGTCATCAACAGCAGTCCCTGATGAAATCACTACTTCCGTAGTCACATCTTCCACTGTCTCATAACCATCCGGCAAGACTATCTTAACCGGAACTTCATAACTTCCTTCTTTTTTGCCATCCAGATCTATAGATGCCTTAATGTCTTTGTCATTATTCAGATCATCCAGATCTTTGTTATCAGATTTGATCCGCACTTCTATCTGCGCAGTCTCAAATGTTACCTGCAGATCTTTCGGTTTATTCTTAACCTCTATATTCTTAGTCGGAAATTCAAACTCTCTGCTTCCGGCCGGAAGAATACTTACAGTCACCCATACATCTTCACTGGAGTCACTGGTAAGTTTCACATTGTCCGGCAGAAGATTCGTAAGACTGATTTTTTTCTCCACATCTTCGGATTCACCGGAAATATCAATACTGTCTTCCGGTATAGTGATCACATTATTATTATCCGCAAGACTTTCAAGACCTTCTGCACTGCCTGCTACACTGATCGTATCCGGCACTGTTCTCACAGCCCCAACCTGATATCCTTCAGCCGGTGTCCCTACATAATCTGCAGATATCTGCACTCCCTGACGGATTTTCCATAATTTTGCAGTCACTGTTACTTTTGCATTATTCTCAATCCGCAATGAATTCATTTCAGAATCAGTAAGTACCTCCTGATTCTTATCAATGATCGTAAGGTTTACATCCTGTGTAAAATCCTCTGTATTCCCATCCAGTTCAATGGAAGCATTTACCTTATCTATTTTATTGATCAGCGTCTTCGGGCCTGTAATCCTTACTTTCTCCGGACTGGCAGTCAGACTTCCTACTTCATAATCTTTGCCCGGTTTCGTATCACCTCTGCTGACATTTACCACAAACTCCTGTGTCTCTTTTTCATCAAGATTTACACTGAGATTCTGAGGAGTAACTTTGATATCACTGGGAGATACCCCCGGTACAGAACAGGTAACGGTAATAGGAACCATAACCGGATTTGTATCCAGGCTTACCGCCTGCTGAAGATCAGCTACCGCAGAGATGTCTGTGACTTTGATCTTGTCTCTGATCTTCTTGGTTGCAGTGATCGCAACTTTTATGGAATCCTGGTTCTGTTCCGGCATACACATCTTACCGATGGTATCTGAAGATTCCACATATTCCTTGTTGATCAGTTCCACATCATTGAGCGTATAGTAATTGGTTCCTGTCGGATTATCTATGTTTACAACGATCAGCCATAGCACAACAGCTATTGCGACAGACATGATTTTCAGAGGTATATTATCTGTTATTTTTCGCTTCTTCATGCTTCACTCTTCCTTTCAGTAAATGGCGAAGTTTGCTGTTGTCTACAACCTGCTTATTCTGCGCTCTGACCAGGATTTCTCTGAGTTTTGCACTGTTTACACTTCTGGTCAGCTTTCCTCCCTGCGCTACAGATACCTGACCGGTTTCCTCTGATACAATGATCGTAACAGAATCTGTCTGCTCACTGATCCCCACACCTGCCCTGTGCCGCGTTCCAAGCTGTTTGCTCAGTTCCATATTATCAGACAGTGGAAGATAGCATGTTGCAGCCACAATCCTGTTCTCTCTTACAATAACAGCTCCGTCATGAAGTGGTGTGTTATGTTCAAATATATTGATCAGAAGCTGACTGGTAAGGATTGCATCCAGATTAATACCTGTTCTTATATAATCGGTCAGCAGCTCATTCTGCTCAATTACGATCAGTGCTCCGGTCTTAACTTCTCCCATATCAAAACATGCTTTGACCAGCTCACTGATGGTTTTATCCGTAAATCTTTCCTTCACCTCTTTACCTGCATCAAAAGGTATCAGTGAAGCCATGATCCGCTTTTGTCCAAGCTGTTCCAGAACTTTTCTGAGCTCCGGCTGAAAAATAACGATCACACCTACGATCAGTGTACTTGCCAGATTTGAAAAAATCCACAGAATCGTATTCATCCTGAAAATATACGCGATCAGAATGAAGAGGAGAACGACCAGTATTCCTTTCAGAAGTGTATATGCATGAGTATATTTGATCCATACCATGAACTGATATACAAAAAAGCGATCAGTGCAATACTGTATAGATATCTATAATACCCTAACTACTTAGGTAAAGTAGCC
>ENA-OQKB01000093-OQKB01000093.1-human-gut-metagenome-genome-assembly--contig:-NODE-93-length-22209-cov-6.576714_pt1 | contig 22209 bp, 16 predicted proteins | sample MGYA00242646_ERZ504793 | MGnify/ENA primary metagenome ERZ504793 (study PRJEB26092, sample SAMD00036409) | human gut metagenome | host: Homo sapiens | study: EMG produced TPA metagenomics assembly of...
ACGGAGGACACGGAGAAAAGACACACACATTATAATATTCGCACGCGCGTATAAGGACGGAAAAAAGAAAGGGCCCCAATACAAAAACAGCAGACGGAAAACAAGAAAAGAACGGAAAAACGGAAGGCAAACTTGCAAACTTGCAAAACTTGCAGCATCTCCACACACACGTGCGCGTACATTATAATGCAACAAAATAATATGTTCCAGAATTCCACTCTATTTCTTTATTGTGATCTGTGAATGATCTGATCTCCTCCTGTTTTCTTGTTCACGTTTTTTCTCTTTTGCGAAATATATGCGTCTTGATGAGGAGATTTCTTTAAAAGACCATTACTACAGCCAGTGCCGGCTGAAGAACAGCAGCTGGCAGGTCTTCTGGCAGGACAGTGCCTCGGAACAGGATGCCATGCCGTGCGTCTTCATACAGTTCATATGTTCCGAAAGGTTAGTAACATGTGTTCCGTAAAGTTAGTAACGTGTGGCCCTATACGTTACTAACATACAGGCCTGCACGTTAGTAACGTGTTCCATTTAGATTGATAACGCGTTATTCCTCATGCCGACAGCTTGTTCTCCCCAGGATTGTACAAGCTGTACCAGCATGATTGGCGGAAGGCCCGGCCTATACAAGTACCTGCTGAAGATTCGGGCAGTCATCCCTTTGCCACCTGTGTCTGTCCGATTCCGGTTTCTGTCTTCCGCTTTCCTTTTTCTTCTTATACGGTCCCTCCTCTTTCCACCAAAGATCCTGTCACATCTCTCCCTTTTCCCCGCTCCACTTTCTGTGCTCCGTCATGCTTTCCTCCATTTCAGCTCTCCCCTGCATCGTCCGTTTGTCCTCCTCCAACCCTTGCTTGTCACATTCTCCTTATGTTCTCTCATTTTTCCACATTATAATGTACGCGCACGTGTGTGGGTGTGGAAGTGCTGCAAGTTTTGCAAGTTTGCAAGTTTCATCCCCACTTTATATCATAAAGGGAACTGAAAATAAATAATATTCTGGCATTTAGTCAATGCCCCCATAAACTATATAATTTTTTATTGCTATATTTGTCCTCATCAAATCATCAAAATGAATATAACTTCTACTATCATAACAGCTTCGGACGGAACACCCCTCTCCTTATATGATGTATGCCGGTTCCTATCCAAGCAGCAATGGAAACACATATTAAAACAATTGAAACAAGAAGGAATACATATAGAAAGAATAGAAGCTTATGAATATCCGGAAGTTCGAGACATCAAACATCTATTTATACGCTTTGAAAAAGAAAAAGAAGACACTCCTTTTTATTTACTGTCTCCGGAAATATTCTCTAAACTAACCAACGCGATAATACAAGAATACTCTTCAAATATAAAATAAAAAAAGTTGTACAATCCATTAAATTAGGATGAGATGAAAAACATCAACGGTCAAGGCAATGAAATTACAATTATTTTACCACATAAGAAAATAGATTGTATATCCTCCCATCATGAACAATTCAATCAAATCATCCATCAATCCCATATCATAATTACAGGAAACAACAATCATGTTTCCATGCATTTCGATTCAGAAGAGAATGTTGAAAAACTACTTCTTAACGAAGGTTTTCTATTGATTATCAAGGGAAACAATAACACGGTTAATTTAGGAACAATCATTTTACGCTATTCCAACATACTAGGGATGAGTGGACTAAAACTCATCATCGGCCAGTTGCCCGGTTTGGGAGCTGGTGTTTCAAGAGTTGCCAATAATTGTAGAGTTGATATAGGTAATCGTGTAGTTATCAATGGAGTTACTTTATATTTACAAGAAGATAAATCAAATGTTAGCATAGGAGAAGACAGTCAATTAAGCTGGGGCATTGATATTTGGTGTACCGACGCACATACTATAACAAATTTAAAGGGAGAACCGATTAATTTTGCTCAAAGTATAGAAATAGGCAAGCATGTATGGGTAGGGAAAGATGTAAAGATCGGTAAAATACAAAATACCCGATAACAGTATTGTGGGTTGGGGAAGTATTGTAACCAAAGTATTCAACGAACCGAATATAATATTAGCAGGTATCCCTGCAAAAATTGTAAAGAGAGGTATAAATTGGGATCGTAGATGTATTAATAAATACTTACTAGAATAGTATTTAGGGTGTCTGAAAAGATAGCTAGTCAGACCCCCGATTTGATAACTATTCCGTTAGAACTGGAAATAAATAAACGGCTGAATATCACTGCTCTTTATCTGGATAACCAAATAAATCAGTACTACCAACAATAATGCCTTTCCCAATAAAGGTAATTTTACCACTCCACGACAACACGCATTCTGCCAACTATCAGGAGCAAAATGTAGCAAATACCCTATTCCCATCAAAACAAACACTTTCCAATAACCTTCTATCAGCTGCATGAATACCTCGGGATGGAAAGCTGTACATATCTGCTTCAACATAACAACCGAAGCTTCAAAAGTCGTATTACGGAAAAATATCCAGCAGAAACAAACAAAATTGAAAGTAATAAGAACTGCAAAAAATTTACGAATGCCCTTACTGGTAGCCGTCTTAGGCTTATGCAGCAAGTTACGCCAGAATTTCTGTGCAGCCAGTGCTATTCCATGAAATCCTCCCCATATCACAAAATTCCAAGATGCACCATGCCACAAACCACCTAACAACATAGTAAGGCACAAATTAATATAAGTACGTACCTTCCCCTTGCGGTTTCCCCCCAATGAGATATAAAGATAATCCCGCAACCATGTAGAAAGAGAGATATGCCAACGATGCCAGAAATCGGTTATACTATCGGCTTTATAAGGCGAATTAAAATTCATAGGGAAACGGAAACCCAACAGCAAAGCAAACCCGATAGCCATATCACTATATCCGGAAAAGTCACAATAAATCTGTAAAGCATACCCATATACACCAAACAAATTCTCAACCCCGGAATAAAGAGCCGGATTATCAAAAATACGTTCCACAAAATTTACACTGATATAATCGGAGATTACAGCTTTCTTGAATAATCCGCTGATGATAAAGAAAACACCAGTGCCAAACATCTCCGAGGAAACAAACAGCGGTTGCCTGATTTGAGGAATAAAATCGCGGGCACGTACAATAGGCCCCGCTACCAGCTGCGGAAAAAAAGACACATAAAATGTATAATCCAGCAACCTGTTCAAAGGAACCAGCTCACGACGGTAAACATCTATGGTATAACTTAAAGACTGGAAAGTGAAGAACGATATTCCCACCGGCAAGAAAATATCCAACGGCTGGAATTTCCCATTCCACAAAGGAGCCAGTATCTGATAAAAGAAATTGGTGTACTTGAAATAACAGAGCAATCCTAAATTTATTCCCAAACTTGCCAGCAGCAAAACCCTCCGTTTCCATTGAGTTTCGGTATTCGCCATACGCCCTGCCAGCAAGAAATCCGTCACTGTCACCACCCCCAGCAAGAAAAAAATAAAAACCGCTACTCTTATAATAAAAATAATAAGAAAACAGCGTTACAAACAGGATGCGTGCCGTATCCTTCTTCTGCAATAACATATAAATCAGGCTAAAGCCTAAAAACAGAAACAAAAACAAGCCGCTGCTAAAAATCATCGGTTGCTTGGCATTATAAGTCAATACCTCAGCCAGTTTACTCCAATCCAGTTGCCACATATTCATTATACGCTTTAATCAGTGCCTGATGTAATAAATTACCTTGTAAACGATATCCATCGGGAGTGAAATGAATGCCATCCGCACGAAGCATGTGGTGCTTCGTCCAGTTACGACAAGCATCTGTCTTTCCTCCTACTATATTATACATATCCCAAACTGCCATTTTATTCTCTTGTGCATACTCCTTTATAATACGCGCCGCCGTTACGGTTCTCGGATTAATGGTACGTGCACGACGACGTCCCACGTATGCTCCGGGAGGTGTAGTCAGTAAAAAAGCCGCTTCAGGACAGGCTGCTTTCAACATACCCAACAGTCTGCCTATCTGCATTTTGTGAGCCTGAGCCAGATAACGGCGGCTATGTGCCTCATTGGTTCCAAAAGAAACAATAATCAGATCGGGATGCAAAGAAGCTATTTCTTTTATTTTTTCATCATCAGAAAAAGTAACAGAAGTAGCTCCATTAATGCCAATCATATGATAAACAATACCCGGTTCGCCCGTTTCATGTGCCAACCCACCGGTACGATATGAAATAACATCAGGATAAACAGCCTCAGCACCAAAATCATGTTCCAGACGACGACGGGTTATTAATGGATAAAGATGCCCCCGCACATGAGAATCACCTATATGGACTATCCGTACCGGTCCTGTCATATCATTCAACTTTTGAAAGAAAGGAGAAAGCGAACGGTTCTCATCTTCTATCACATTATCCAAAGAATGAGTAAAACTCGCCGGAAGTGAATCATGTACTGTTATCAGCCGCATACCCCGATGCATTTCCTTTGTTTCACCGGGTATGCGAAGCGGCTCCAACGGCCGGGACAATGCCGGAATAGCATCCTGAGCATAAAGACATGGAAACAGCAAGAACAGGAACAATACCATTGCTATACCGGACAGACCAGGAAATCTGTTATTCCTCCTCATAAGCTTTCCGTCTTTCATATTGCTCTTTGCCATACATCAATGTTTCAAATAAGATACCTGCCAAATGCTTGCCTCCCTTAAAATTGATATGGGTATAATCAAGATTCGCCATTTTTTGCCCGATCATATCGACAATGCTTCCTTGACCTCCCATTGCCTCATACATATTCCAAAAAGCGATATGGCTATCAGCCGCAATGGACTGTTGATAACGGATAAGATTCTTGACTCCGGGCATGGTGCGGAGATCTCCATTCTCGTTTTTATATTCACGGTCACCCACACTGACCAGTAAAATGCTGGTTTCAGGAAAAGCTGTCTTCAAATGTTCTATCACCGAAAGCATCCCTTTCTTATAGCCATCGTATTTTACTCCCCGTTCCGTAGCCACATTCAAACCATATTGGACCACAATCAAATCGTATGGACGAAGACGTTGGAAATCGCAAAGCGTATGTAAAGGAATACTACGTAAATGAAGCCCACTGCTACCACGTACGCTAAAATTATCCAAAGATATTCCCTGCCTGCCGTCCATAGCCACTCCATAGAAAGTAACAGAATCAGCTTGTTCCACACTCCACCGTACTTGTCCTATCCTTCCTCTCACCGAAACAGCCTGCACACCTCCTGTTCCTACTTCCTCATGTAACTCTCCTTCCGCAGCATTATTCACTTTAGAACGGACAGCGGCAAAACCTTTATTCAGGAAATAAAAAGTAGAAACCTCACAGGTATCCAGTCGGGAAGCGTATTTACTCTGTCCTTTCAACTGTACATAAGCACCTTCACGAGAAAAAAAATAATGTCCGGAAATATCTTGCTGCATTTTATCAAAACCAACGGAGTCATTGGATGAATGACTGCTCCATCCCCCAAAAGTATGGCGTACCGTAGGACGGTAACCGCTGATGGAAGAGGTTACAGGAACATATCCCACTCCGCAACCACCAAATTCTTGTTGAAGCATTTCGCGCAAATCGGCAGTAAAAATATCAGCTTCTATAAAAGAATCACCGAAGTAAGCGATACGCACAGGGCGTTTCATGGTTTTCACTTTGGAAAGTGCCTCATAAAAATGTTTCATTCCCCGCATGGTGGAATCCGAATAATCCTCAATACAGGTAATACCCGTTTTACATGTATCCACAAAAATAGGTTTTACAGGAGGAGGAAGGACAATGGTGTCGGAATCACATACTTCTTCTTCCACATCCGGACGGATATCAGCCAGCAGGTCCACCTTGCGCAACGGTTTGCCGCCCACCGACATGGAGGGGAGGAAATACAGCCCCATTAACACTCCTACTACAATAAGAGTGAGAAGAAAAGTGGCCGGTATATAGTTTTTCATATTGCTATATTTGTAAATTAACCGCAAAAGTAGTGATTTTTTAGACGGAGTACTTCATGATAGAGGCTAAAAAAGAAAAAAGACTGCGCCAGAAAGAGGGCAACAGTCTTTTTCTTTAATGATGAAAAGACAGATTCAAATCGTCTTTCTATGTTCCACACAAAGCACGTAATCCCAATTGTTCGGTTTCCTTATCCATTTTATGCAAAGCGTCCAATAAAGGCTCCACTTTGGTATCATCTACCACTGTCATAATGGCCGAGCACATACTGGGCCACGCGTGACTGCCATAATGCGGTTCTCCTTTTACAGAGCCGCGCCCCTGCAACTGCTGCCAATAACTGAATCCACGACAATTCTGACGGTCCAACAACGCCAGAATACGTTCGTAAAAAGCTTGGTCGAAAGTGATGAAAACTGATTTCATTATTCCTATTTTTTATTTTAAGTTCTGTCATCCGGTCTCCTATTCATTTCAATCCGGATAACAACTATATTAATTATTCTTTTTTGCCTTTGGTCATCTCCGTCTTATGTGCTTGATAATAGTCATTCAGTTCACGGGAAGCTTTCATCTTCTTACGGTTACGCTTGATACCTGTACCCGCAAATGAACAGTAGAGCACCAGAACCAAAATCAAGGTGAGCACGGTAGATACAGTCAAACCACCGATTACGGACACCCCTAAAGGCTGCCACATTTCAGAACCTTCCCCTCCTCCTATCGCCATCGGCACCATGCCCAGAATAGTGGTCAAAGTGGTCATTAAAACCGGACGTAAACGACTACGACCCGAAACAACGACCGAATGAATAACAGACATACCCCGCTCACGACATAAGGTAATGTAATCAATAAGCACGATACCATTCTTCACTACGATACCAATCAACATGATACCTCCCAACAAACTCATGACATTCAATGTAGTCCCCGTTCCATACAATGCCATCAATACCCCACTGAATGCAAACGGAATAGAGAACATAATGATAAACGGATAGGTCAGAGACTCAAACTGGGCAGCCATTACAATAAATACCAATATAATAATCAAAACAGCCAAAGTTCCCAGATCGCTGAATGAATCCTGCTGATCCTCATAAGACCCTGCCACCTGGATACTGATACCGCCAGGTAAATCCATCTTATCAATAATAGACTCACCCGCTGCCACCACACTACCTAAAGGCGCACCTGAAATCACAGCAGATACTGTTACAATACGTTCACGGTCTTTACGTTCAATAGTAGGAGGAGCTGAACGCTCCACTACCGTGCCGATATCTTTCACCCGAATCGCTTTACCTTCATTGGTATAAATCAGAATATTCTCCAAACTTTCAATACTGGTACGGAACTGGGGAGCATAACGCACCTTGATATCATATTCGTCACCATCTTCCCGATAGTAAGAAGATAAAGCACCATTAACACGGTTACGCAGATACAAAGCTGCTGTAGAAAGATTCAAACCATGTAAAGCCAGTTTTTCACGATCAAAATCCACCTGATATTCCGGCTGATAATCCTGACGGCTGATATTCACCTCAGACACACCGTTCACTTTCAATAAAGCTTCTTTCAATTCAGCGGCTGCCTTATCTGTTTCTGTAAAATCATATCCATAGATTTCAAAATCGGCAGTGGCCTGTCCACCCATGCCTCCACTGCTACCACCCAAGATAACCTGGGCTTTATCCAGTTCGGGATAGGCTTTCAGATCCTCACGCATACCATCGCAGACTTCTGCCAACGTAACAGAACGCTGATCGGGATTATAAAGGTTGATATTGAATGAAATGATATGGCTACCATTATCCTGAATAGAAGCCCAAGTATTATCCGCATCAGCCTGTCCCACAGTATAGTTACAGATACGCATCACCCCTTCATATTTCTTCAGCCACCTTTCGGTCAGCTCCTGGGCCAATGCCTGGGCACGCTCTACGCGAGCTCCGATAGGCAATTGTAATTGAACAGAAATACGACTGTTGTCTTGTGACGGAAAAAACTCTGTACCAATTCCTTTCGCACAAATCAGGCTCAGCAGAAAGAACCCGAAACAACCGGCAATAATGGTCTTGCGGTGACGGACAGCCCAGTTCAAACGTTTCTGATACCAGTTATCCAATCCATCCAACGCACGTTCTATCGGTTTGTAGAATGTGACAAACCACTTACTTTGTTTTTTTGTCAAGCGAAGCATCTGCGCACACATCATCGGAGTAAATGACAGAGCCGAGATAGTAGAAATAGTCATAATGACACACATCATCCAGCCCAACTGACGGAACAAAACTCCCGACATACCACTGACCATCGTCAACGGGAAGAATACCGCAATCATGGTCAATGTGGATGCGATAACAGAAATTGCCACCTCATTTGTTCCATGGATAGCTGCCTGTTTCGGCTCGGAGCCACGCTCGATATGGGTCGTTACGTTTTCCAAAACAACAATAGCGTCATCCACCACATTACCAATCGCAATAGAAAGGCACGACAAAGAAATAATATTCAGAGATCCCCCATCCGTGATAGCCAAATAAATAAAGGAGGCAATCAATGACATGGGGATAGTGATACAGATAATCACCGTAGCACGCCAACGACCTAAGAAAACAAATACCACCAAGACCACAAACAGAATGGCATACATAATAGTTTCCGTCAAACTGTCGATGGTATTCAAAATATTATCCGAAGTGTTCACAATAACCCCCAGTTTCACATCACTGGGCAGTGACTTCTGTAACTTAGGCAACTGCTCCATTACTTTCCGGGAAATGTTCACTGAGTTTGCTCCCGATTGTTTCTGTACAACAATCATGGCTCCCTGCACCCCGTTATTATAGGTTTCCTGAGCACGTTCTTCTACAGAATCGACTACCGTTGCCACGTCACGCAAATACACCGAAGCACCATTGCGTATACCCACTACGATATTCTCCATTTCTTTCGGGTCCTTGAATTCTCCTTCCACACGCAAGGAATAGGTATTACTGCCCACATCGAAAGTTCCACCCGGAGTATTCTTATTTTCAGCCCTGACAATGGAACTGATGGTCTCAATCGTCAGATCATATGCTTCCAGTTTGTTGGGATCACAATAAATATTCACCTCACGCTTCGGCGCACCGGCAATGGACACCGTTCCCACACCGGGAACACGAGCCAAAGGATTTACTACATTATCATCCAATATCTTATACAGAGCCGGCTGACTTTCTTCTGCCTGAACGGACAACAGCAGGATAGGAATCATATCCGTACTGAACTTAAAGATAATCGGAGTATTGACTTCATCGGGAAGCTCCGAACTCACCATATCCAATTTATCACGCACATCATTAGTCAACACATCAATATCATAGCAATATTCGAATTCCAAAGTGATAACTGATATATTTTCTGAAGACTTGGATGTAATATGTTTCAAATTACTAACCGAGTTCAACGTATTTTCCAACGGACGGGTTACGTTGTTCTCTATATCGGAAGCACTGGCACCCTGATAAGATGTCATAACCATAATGGTATTGGTATCAATATCGGGATACAAGTCTACCGGAAGTTTCGACAATGAGAACAGACCAAAGATCGCTACGGCCAAAAAGCATAACGAGGTCATAATCGGTTTTTTAACCGCTCCTTCGTATAAACTCATGTTTGTTAAATTAAAAATTAAGAACTAAAAAATACATATATAGGTAAATAAATATGGAGTATTATCAACTAATTCTCAATTTTTAATTTACTGCCACTTCCACACCATCGGCCAAACGGGTCTGACCGGCAAGCACCACCTGCGAATTATCCTCCACCCCGGAAATCAATTCATATTCGGTTCCCATCCGACGTCCCAATTCTACTTTATTATAGGAAACCTTACCGTCTTTGTAGACATATACATAACGGTCGCCCGAACCGGCACGTTTCACAATAGCCTGATCAGGAACCACCACATGCCGCAATGTACCAAAGCTCACAGTCACACGGCCAAACATTCCCGGACGTATACGCTGACGGGTATTAGCCAATTTTACCTCTACAGGAAAAGTATGAGTAGCAGCATCAATAGTAGGATACACCAAACTAACTTTCCCTTCGAACTCCTCATCACCATACACATCAAATTTCACCTTTACGATCATACCTTTAGTCACTTTCGGGAAATAAGGTTCGGATACATTGATCAACAGTTTAACCGGAGTGATCTGTTCAATGACCAACACAGGAGTGGAAGCGGAAGAATATAAATCACCGTTATCAAAATTACGTGCTGTAACCACTCCATGAATAGGGCTTAACAACTGCGTATTCTCCAACAAATTATTATAGGAAGTACGACGTACATCTAAAGCTGTTTTTGCTGCATCCCATTCAGATTTGGAAGCTCCACCCACTTTGTACAGTTCATCCATACGTCTGAATTCCGTTTCTTCATTTTCTAATTGCAATTTCATTTGTTTCAGATTTGCCGCATCCATTTGTACTAATTTCTGTCCTTTGGATACATGGTCTCCCACTTCAACAAAAATACGGTCTATACGCCCGGGAGAGGTCGGAGCTATATTATTTTTCGCTTCCGCTTCAACAGTGGCAGTATATTCCTCTATCTGATCTACATCGCGGGAAGTTACGGAAGCAAGCCGGACTACCGGTTTGTCCTCCATAGCGGTATCAGCAGCTTCCTTACTCTCCGTTCCACCTGAACATGCCCCCAGCATAGTTACCACCAGCCAAGCTACGAATTGAAAATATTTTCTCATACTGTTATCTTTATGTTAATGTATTATTGTTCCGTTACTTCATCAATGCCTAAGACTAAATCCAAATCAGCTTTAGCTACCAGATAGTCATAGATGGACTGGTTATAAGTCAGTTGGGCCTCTGTTAAAGCCACTTCCGAACTATTCAATTCCAAGATAGTTCCTTTTCCAACTTCATATCTTTTTTCGGCAATAGTACGCCCTTTCTCCGCCTGAAAGACAGCTTCTTTATTACTTACCACCTGTTCCGTACTAGCGGCCATATTATCCAAATAACCGGTAGCTTGCATAGTGAGTTGCCGCTCTGTATTGATACGGTTCTCTTCCAGTTGTTTCATCTGGATACGGGTCTGTTTCAATTGAGTAAAATTACTTCCTTTGAACAAAGGAATGCTTAGATTCAGGCCGATAGTAGAATAGGGCCTCCAATCGTATTCCTTGAACTTGAAATTATCATTCATTGAAGTATACATATATTGGAAACTGGCAGAAAGGGTCGGCATAAAGTTGGTATACTGCAACTTCAGCGTCTGCTTTAATTGCAATGCATTCAGTTCCAATTGCTTCAACGTACTGTTATTTGTCAAATTGTCTGGACGAGGCATTGCCTGACGAGTAAACATAGACATTTCATAATCCTTCAGATTGCCTTCAACCGCTACCTTTACATCAGACTCCATTCCCATCAAGACCTTCAACTGCAAATTTGCCAAATTCACTCCGTTACGGGCAGACACCACGGTAGGTTTCAAGCTGCGCATCTGCACATCCGCACTAATCTTATCATATTCACTGACAGTCCCCTGTTCATATTTAGCTTTCACCACATTATAATTATCTTCACTCTGCTTATAACTTTTAAGCAGCACTTCATAACTGTCCTGTGCCAAAAGCAACTGAAAAAATAGCCTTGGTCACTTGATTTACCATATCCAGACGTGAAGCACGTGATTTCTCTACCGCCAGGTTCACATCTGTACTTGTCAAACTGATACTTTTGTAAAGAGCCGGAGCAAAGACAGGCAGACTGACAGACAGACCACCACTATAAGTATTATCTGTACCGACTTCAATCACCTCTCCCATCATGGCGAATGACTGCTTTTTTATGGCTCGTGAATAACTGCCCACCAAACTGGCTTCTGGAAAAGACCGGCATAAGCTTCCCGGCGGGCTTCTTTCTTTAACAGGATTTCCTGACCGGCGACTTTAATGGTGGGATTGTCGCTCAATGCTATCCGGACTGCGTCCTGTAAGGTAATCCTCAATGTGTCTTGTGCTTGTGCACTTTGTATTGCTACATAAAGCAGCAAAAACAAGGTTAACGTAGGTTTGCAATAAAATTTCATTAACTATTATTCTTTATTTAGTGACTTATTTAATTTCTAACCATACTTATTATGTTCGTTTCCTTTTAAATTCAATAAAAAATTATCCACAATCTTCAACCCCTTTTCAGTGGAAATGCCACGCATATGCATAAATACAACTGTTTCATAAATTTCACCAAGCGAATAGGACTTGCATATTTCCGAATGCAACAACAAATCCATCTGCTCACATACCATAGCGCGTACAATATTATAATTTACATCATTTCTAAAAATGCCTTGTTCCACTCCTTTGCGATAAAATTCCATAGCCGAATCCAAATTCTCCTTCCGGCTTTCGTCAATGTAACGCATTACCTTGGGATATTTCTCAATATCCTCAAAGAATTTCCTGTTTGTATTCTGAAAATCCTGGGCACTTCTTTGAAAAAACTTCAAGAGGACTTCCAAAACATTCTCTGCTTTGGAAGCCACTTGAGTCATATATTCCTGCATCTCCTCCCGATGTAACTTCATGACATCAAGTAATAAATCCTCTTTGTCATGAAACAATTCATAAAGCGTACGTTTAGATATAGATAATCCGGCAGCAATATCATCCATTCTCACTGTTTTGACACCTTTCTGGGCAAATGATTTCGCTGCTGCCAAAACAATGTGTTCCTTCACTACCGTTTTATCCGTTCTTTTTTTCCTGACGCTATTCATTCTTAACATAAAGGGAGACAAAGATACATTTATTTTATAATACCCAACTTAGAACTTCTGACAAACTCTAGCAGATGTACAATTTCAGGACTAGACGGAACCTGTTCTTCAATACGACGCAATGCATCCTCTGTAGATGTATTCACTTTATACAATATACGGAAAGCATGCGCTATATGTTTAATAACCGTTTCCGAAAAACCTTCATGTTGCAACACGGTGGTATTGATGCTGTAAAAAGCCGTAGGCTCATGGGCTGCCACACAATAAGGAGGAATATCCTTGGTAAAACGACACCCGCCCTGTACGGCGGCATAAGTCCCCAAACGAGTCTTTCCCTGCATCAGTACATTGGAAGTAAGAATAGCATAATCCTCGACTACACAACAACCTGACACCTGCGAACCGTTACCAATAATACAGTTATTACCGATGGTCACATCATGTGAGATACGTGCTCCCTGCATAATAAAGTTACCGCTTCCTACCACAGTCTCATCTCCGGCGAAAGTGGCACGAATAATTACCGCATTCTCACGGATGGTATTATTATTACCTATACGGGCGATGGTATCATCACCCGTATATTTAAAATCTTGCGGAGTAGCAGCAATTACAGCTCCGTTATAAATGGTATTTCCGTTACCGATGCGTGCGCCGCTCATAATGCTGGCGTTGGGCATAATTACATTATCATCACCTATCTCCACATTCTTATCAATGTAGGCAAACGGGTGAATAGTTACGTTTTTCCCGATTTTTGTCAGACGGGTCTACATAAGCTAACGGACTAATCATATTCATATTATTTTTAAGGTTAATTATTCACGTCCACCGCCCAATGCGCTGTACAGATTGATAACAGCCTGCATACGCTGGAAAGTATCGGATACTTCGTTCAACTGGGCACTCAGCAATGACTGTTGTGCAGTAATGATTTCCAGATAAGTGGCCTTTCCCGCCTGAAACAAATCATTGTTCATCTCCACCGCTTTTTGCATTTCAGAAACCTGTGCCTGGTGCTCGCTCAACTTTTTGTCTGCCGTATCATACAGGAACAAAGCATCACTTACTTCCTTACCAGCTTCCAGAATAGTCTGCTGATAATTCATCTTGGCAATCTGTTCTTCCGCTTTCGATACTTTCAAGTTGGCAATCAATTTTCCACGCTGGAAAATGGGTTGCGTCAATGAGCCGATAGCATTCCAAAGCATAACGGCAGGATTAGAAATCACTGTACCATTGGAACCATTAGTCCATCCCAGAGTACCTGTAATATTAACACTGGGATAAAAAGCGGAACGCGCCTGATTGGTAGTATAATAAGCGTCGGCTAATGCCAATTCTGCCGCTTTTACATCGGGCCGGTTCTCAAGCAACTGTAAAGGAACTCCCACCGCCAAATCTGCCGGCATCACTTGTTCCTCCAATGTTCCACGGTCTATGTTCTGAGGAGCCTTTGCCAACAATACGGAGATAGAATTCTCAGTTTCACGCACCTGGCGTTTCAAGTCAGCCAATGAAGCCTCCGTCTGGTGATAAGCCCCTTTACTCTGTGCCACAGCAGCTTCGGTAGTCATACCGGCTTCCTTCATAGCTTCCATAGTGCGCACTGTTTCTTTCATTAACGCCACATTCTGTTCGGTCACACTGACTTGACGGTCTAGCATCAATAAAGAATAATAAGCATTGGCTATACCACCAATCAACTGTGAACGCACTGCCTGCTGATAGGCCTTACTTTGCAAATAAGAAGCTTTCTGGCCACGATGGGCATTCAGCAATTTGCCGAACAAATCAACTTCCCAGCTTGCAGAAGCAGGTAAAGTATAGTTCTTAACAAGAGTACTTTTGTCCACACTAGTCAACGAACCTTGTGGAGCAAGGGCCAAAGAAGGGAGATAAGACAAACGAGCTGATGTCAATAACGCCTTGGCCTCCTTTACACGCAGGATAGCAGCCTGCATATCTACATTGTTTGCCAATCCCTCTTCAATCAGCATCTGCAATTTCGGATCACGGAAAATTTCCTTCCATGACAAGTTACCCATATTGGTTGTATCGTTAGCAGCCAATGTATCGTTGGCGGCAACCGGGTCACGATAGATGCCAGTGGCATCTATCGACTCGGGACGATCGTATGATTTATAGATGTGGCAACCGCTTAATAAAAACGTCGCGCAACATAATCCTATTATCTTTTTCATTGTTCTTCTGTTCATTTACGGGTGTATTGTTCAATTTCGGGTTCAACCTCTGTATTGTCCACACTTTCCCATTCAATCGGTTTGAATTTCTCTTGTAACCATTGGAATACCACAAACAATACGGGTACGATAAAGATCTGGAAGATCATACCAATCAACATACCACCAATAGCCGAAGCTCCCAAAGTACGGTTACCATGAGCACCAACTCCCATAGCCAACATCAACGGAATCAAACCTACAATCATGGCCAATGAGGTCATTAAGATCGGTCGCAAACGGGCTGCCGCACCCAAAACCGCAGCCCAGGAAATACTCATTCCCTGCTTACGGCGATCCAAAGCAAACTCTACAATCAGAATGGCATTCTTCGCCAACAATCCCATCAACATGATCAATGCAATCTGCATATAAATATCATTTGACATGGTTCCTAAAATCATCTTCAAAGCCGGAATATTTCCCAATGCTGCAAATCCGTTTACAAACAGGAAGCTACCCAACAGACCGAACGGTACTGAAAGCAATACGGACAACGGCAGAATGTAACTTTCATACTGTGCACTCAGCAACAAATAAACGAATACAAAACACAGAATGAAGATGATACCTGTGGAACTGCCACTGGTAGATGCCTCTTCACGAGCCATACCTCCCAACTCATAACCGTAACCGGTAGGCAAATTCTCTTTAGCAACTTCCGCAATAGCCTGCAAAGCCTGTCCGGAAGTATAGCCACTGGCAGGAGCCACCATCACTTTGATAGACGTATAAAGGTTGAAACGGCCGATAACATCCGGTCCATATACTTTCTTGACAGAAACGAACTGGGAAATAGGAGCCATCTCATTCCCATTACGTATCTTGATACTATTCAAGGATTCCAGATTCTTGGTCGCTTCGGGTTCCGCCTGAATCATAACACGATACATCTTACCGAAACGGTTGAAGTTAGAAGCATACAAACCACCGAAATATCCCTGCATGGTAGTCAGAATATCACTAGGACTGATTCCTGCCTTCTTACAAGCAGCAGCATCAATATCCAACATATATTGGGGGAAACTCGGATTGAAGGTAGTCTGGGCCGAATTAATTTCAGGGCGTGCCTTCAACGCATCCATATAGTCCAAAACTACATCATAAAAATGATTCAAGTCTCCACCGGTCTTATCCTGCATATTCAACTCGATATCACTGGATGCCGAATAACCCGGAATCATAGGAGGAGCAAAGAACAATACCTGCGCATCCTTGATGATCTTCTGCGCACGCATAAACAACGTACCTACCACAATATCCGAATTCTGCATCATGGAGCGTTCTTCCCAATCTTTCAGCTTAATAATGATAGAACCGTAAGAAGGTCCCTGACCACCAATAAAGCCGAAACCGGAAATCACCGTACGGGAATCTACAGCCGGTTCGGCAGCCACCAAGCTGTCTACACGGTTTAAGATTTCCATTGCACGTTCCTGTGAAGTACCGGGAGGCAGTGTCACCGCACCCATAATGGTACCGGTATCTTCATTGGGCACCATACCCGTCGGAGTAACCTTCATAAAGAATACCAACAAAATGATAGAAGCGGCAACCAGCCCGAATGACAACCATTTCTTATGGATAAAGAATACTACATGCTTCTTGTACTTCTTCAATATAGAATCATAAGCCGCATTAAAGGCTGTATGGAAACGTTCTACACGGGTCATCTTCTTTGCTCCATGTCCCTCATCATGCGGTTTCAAGAAAATTGCGCACAGTGCCGGTGACAAAGTCAATGCATTCAAAGCTGAAAAACCGATAGAGATCGCCATGGTGATACCAAACTGACGGTAGAATGTACCGGCAGTACCTCCCATGAAACTTACCGGAATAAACACAGACATCATGACTAACGTAATAGAAACGATAGCTCCACCCAGTTCACTCATGGCATCAATAGAAGCCTCACGGGAAGACTTGTATCCCTGATCCAACTTGGCATGAACCCCCTCGACGACGACAATGGCATCATCGACCACAATCGCAATGGCAAGCACCATCGCCGAAAGAGTCAGCAGGTTCACACTGAAGCCAATCAGTTTCAGTACAAAGAAAGTAGCCACCAACGCCACCGGAATGGCAATAGCCGGAATCAGCGTTGAACGCATATCCTGCAAGAAGATATATACCACAATAAACACCAAGATAAATGCCTCTATCAACGTCTTGATTACTTCATGGATAGAAGCGAACAAGAAGTCATTGGCATTTTGGGCGATATTGATATTCAAACCTGTCGGCAGTGATTCCTGTGCCTTTGCAAGCACTTTCTCCAAATCGGAAATAGTTTCGGTAGCATTAGAACCTGCCATCTGATAGACGATACAAGATACAGCCTTGTGACCATTTACCATATTATTGAATGTATAAGCCAGACGACCTAATTCTATATCGGCCACATCTCCCAAACGAAGTACATTACCATCCGGCAAGGCCTTGATAACAATATCTTCAAATTCAGTCGTTTGCTGCAAACGTCCTTTATAACGGATCGTGTATTGGAAAGTCTGATTACCACGTTCACCGAACTGTCCCGGAGCCGCCTCAATATTCTGTTCGGCCAATGCTGCCGAAACATCAGTAGGAACCAGTTTGTACTGCGCCATCACATCCGGTTTCAACCAGATACGCATAGAATAATCCTGTCCCAACACATTAGCATCACCTACCCCCTTTACACGCTTGATTTCAGGAATCAAGTTAATATTAGCATAGTTTTCAATGAACTCAATATTATACGAGTCGGTTTCATCATACAATGAAAAGACCATCAACATGGAGTTCTGGCGTTTCTGAGTAGTCACACCCACCTTGGTTACTTCAGCAGGCAGCAATCCTTGTGCCATAGAAACACGGTTCTGCACATTAACAGCCGCCATATCCGGATCTGTTCCCTGATTAAAGTAAACGTTTATATCGGCAGCACCGTTATTGGATGCTGATGACTGGATATACATCATGTTCTCCACACCGTTTATCTGGTCTTCCAACGGCGCGATGACCGAATTCAATACAGCTGTGGAGTTCGCACCGGTATAGGTGGCACGTACCTGCACCGTAGGAGGTGCAATATCCGGATATTGCGTAACCGGCAATGTAGCAAGTCCGATGATACCCAGAATAACTATCAAGACGGAGATTACCGTTGATAGCACCGGACGGTTAATAAATCTATCTAGTTTCATTCTCTATATACCTTTTTATATAAACGAAGTTAATCTGTTTATTTTATACTGATTATTTAAAGGCCGTGGCAATATTCCCTTCCTTCTGGTCTTTCAGGTGTTGTTGATATTTCGCCTCTTTCTGTTCCGGAGTAATCGGAGTAATTGTCTGTCCGTCCTTCAACGTCTGTACACCTTCAATTACAATTTTATCGCCGGGCTTCAAACCACTGGTAACAATATAATTCTTACCGTCACTCAAATTCGACACTTTGATCTCAGTATGCTTCAATGTATTATCCGACTGAAGCACATAAACAAACTTTTTATCCTGAATTTCCTGTGTAGCCGACTGAGGAATCAAAATAATATCCTCCATAGTATAAGGGAAAATTACATTAGCCATACCACCACTACGCAATACAAGCTGTTTGTTCGGGAAAACGGCACGCATACTTACCGAACCGGTAGTCTGGTCAATAACACCACTTACAGCGTCAATCTTACCTTCTTCAGTATACATTGTACCGTCAGCCAATTCCAATTTTACAGCCGGCATCTTCTCCAGTTGTTCTTTCAGTGTGCCACCGGCTCTTGTCAAACCCAACAACTGCTTTTCAGTCATAGAGAAATACACATACATTTCACCGATTTCACTCACGGTAGTCAACGGTTGTGTTACCGAAGGGCTCACCAAACTACCAATACGATACGGGAATGTACCCACCACTCCATCTGAAGGGCTGGTCACTGTACAGAAGCCCAAATTCTGACGAGCGCTGGTCAACTGAGCCTCAGCCTGTGCCAAACTGGCTTTTGCAGAAAGCAATTGGTCTACTGCGCTTTGATACTCAAAATCGCTGATAATTTTCTTATCATACAAATTTTTCTTCTGTTGTTCGTTCAAAGATAGCGTATTGACATTCGATTTTGCCATCTCTACAGCAGCTTTTGCCTGACGTTCGGCAGCCGCATACTGTGTAGGATCGATCTGAAAGAGCGCCTGGCCTTTCTTTACCGTTGCACCTTCGTCCACACAAAGCTTTACGATAAAGCCGGAAACCTGAGGACGCACCTCGATATCCTGAACACCTTTGATAGTTGCGGGATAAGAAGTAGACTGCTGGCTGGCTGTAGACTGTACAGCCACGACGGTAAATTCGTCATCACCCAACTTCATACCGCTCTGACCGCCTCCACAACTGCTTAAAACGGTCATTGCCGCCGTAAATATCGCGAGGCGGCTCCATGAAATACATTTCATACTATTTACTGTCATTTTCATAACTAATATTATTGAACTTTACTTATTTGTCGAATTAACAGATGTTTATAGAAAACTTTTTAAACCCAATTAGTTTTTACTGCCGCAAAATTAGTCATTTTTCCGGCATTTGTTCGCTTAGCCCATTAGCTTTAACTATAAATAACGTGCGCATATAGAAGGATATTAATTATGTAAAATATATTCCATATATATTCAATCTGTTTCCAGATCTAAACAAGCAAACCATATTACAACTCATACATGATACGGACATGAATGAAACTATTTTTTCGCTATCTTTGTCCAGCAAAATACGAAAGAATGAAATCTGATTTTCACATTGGTCAAAATCAACACTAAAAAAATCATCAATTCGACATCATTTTACAGTATTTAGGCTTCAAATTATAATTTTATTTATATTTTTGCCACCAATTTAAAACGATATCTAATTATAAGGAAAAAGATTATGGTCAAGATTACCAAAGAAGCTGCTTTGCTATACCACTCGCAAGGCAAGCCCGGAAAAATTGAAGTTGTACCGACAAAACCGTACAGCACACAAACAGACCTGTCACTGGCTTATTCTCCCGGAGTAGCTGAGCCTTGTCTGGAAATAGAGAAAGACCCGCAAACTGCATACGACTATACTGCGAAAGGCAACTTAGTAGCCGTTATTTCCAATGGTACAGCCGTTCTAGGACTAGGCGACATAGGTGCATTGAGCGGAAAACCTGTCATGGAAGGTAAAGGATTACTTTTCAAAATCTATGCAGGTATTGATGTTTTTGACATTGAAGTGAATGAGAAAGACCCCGAAAAATTTATTCAGGCAGTAAAAGCCATCGCTCCCACTTTCGGAGGTATCAACCTGGAAGACATCAAGGCTCCCGAATGTTTCGAGATAGAAAACCGGCTGAAAGAAGAACTGGATATTCCAGTAATGCATGACGACCAACACGGTACAGCCATCATTTCATCCGCCGGTTTATTAAATGCATTGGAAGTTGCCGGAAAGAAAATTGAAAATGTAAGAATCGTAGTAAACGGTGCCGGAGCCTCCGCCACTTCCTGTACAAAACTGTATGTAGCATTAGGAGCACGGAAAGAAAACATTTTAATGCTAGACAGCAAAGGCGTGATAACCAGTGACCGTCCTAACTTGACAGAAAGTAAGAAATTTTTTGCTACTGACCGTCGCGATGTACATACACTGGAAGAAGCCATTAAAGGTGCAGACGTATTTTTAGGACTATCAAAAGGTAATGTGCTGACTCAGGATATGGTCCGCAGTATGGCAGATCATCCTATCGTATTCGCATTAGCCAATCCGACTCCGGAAATCTCTTACGAAGACGCCATGGCATCCCGCCCCGATGTACTGATGTCTACCGGACGTTCAGACTATCCTAACCAGATCAATAATGTAATCGGTTTCCCTTATATTTTCCGCGGAGCTCTGGATACTCAGGCCAAAGCTATCAATGAAGAAATGAAGCTGGCTGCCGTGCATGCTATCGCCGATTTGGCAAAGCAACCTGTTCCCGACGTAGTGAACGAAGCCTATCATGTGAATAATTTTACTTTCGGTCCTGATTATTTCATTCCGAAACCGGTTGACCCTCGTTTGATTACCGAAGTTTCCATGGCTGTGGCAAAAGCAGCAATGGAATCAGGAGTGGCACGCAAAAACATCACCGACTGGGAAGCCTACAAGACCCGGCTGCGCGAATTGATGGGACAAGAAAGCAAATTGACCCGTCAACTTTACGAAACAGCCCGTCGCGACCCACAGCGGGTGGTATTTGCCGAAGGTATCCATCCTACCATGTTAAAAGCTGCCGTAGAAGCCAAAGCCGAAGGAATCTGTCATCCTATCCTATTAGGTAATGACGAACGCATTGAAAAACTGGCAAAAGAACTGGATCTGAGCTTGGAAGGAATTGAAATCATCAACCTCCGTCATGACCGTGAAGCTGAACGTCGTGAGCGTTATGCCCGCATCCTTTCGGAAAAACGCGCACGCCAAGGAGCCAACCTTCAGGAATCCAACGACAAAATGTTCGAGCGCAACTATTTTGGTATGATGATGGTTGAAACCGGAGAGGCCGATGCATTCATCACCGGTCTATATACCAAATATTCCAACACAATCAAGGTAGCGAAAGAAGTTATCGGTATCCAACCGGAATACAAACATTTCGGTACAATGCATATCTTGAATTCAAAGAAAGGTACTTATTTTGTAGCCGATACCCTGATTAACCGTCACCCGGACACCGACACACTGATTGACATCGCTAAATTGTCGAAGAAAACGGTAGAGTTCTTTAATCACACTCCGACAATGGCCATGCTGTCTTACTCCAACTTCGGTTCAGATACAGAAGGAAGCCCGGCTAAAGTACATGATGCGGTGGACTATATGCAGAAAGAATATCCGGAACTGGCTATAGATGGTGAAATGCAAGTCAATTTTGCACTGAACACTAAATTACGTGATGAGAAATATCCCTTCACACGTTTGAAAGGTAAAGAAGTAAACACGTTAGTATTCCCGAACCTAAGTTCTGCCAATGCTACTTACCAGCTCATTCAGTCTATGAGTGAAACCGAGGTAATCGGCCCGATACAAATGGGATTGAACAAACCTATTCATTTCACTGATTGTGAAGCTTCTGTACGCGATATTGTAAACATCACTGCGGTTGCGGTTATTGATGCCATCGTTGACAAA
>ENA-OQKB01000101-OQKB01000101.1-human-gut-metagenome-genome-assembly--contig:-NODE-101-length-20926-cov-4.770374_pt1 | contig 20926 bp, 18 predicted proteins | sample MGYA00242646_ERZ504793 | MGnify/ENA primary metagenome ERZ504793 (study PRJEB26092, sample SAMD00036409) | human gut metagenome | host: Homo sapiens | study: EMG produced TPA metagenomics assembly of...
GAAATATATTTATTCTTATTTCGAACTCACGTTATATTACCTTTTTCAGTGGGGATACGGTCGTTTATAATGCCCTGTAGAGAATATCCTGAAAAATCCTTCATAAGCTTCAGCCCCTCCCGCAAACACCCTGCCCGTCGGCGTTTCGGCTGAAGAATTGAGGTTATGGAATCCTTCAGCCAAGTGGAAATGTTTCAGCCAGTTTATTTTCGGAGGAGTGGTTGTTCTGAAGGATATTTTCCGGCTGAAACATTTCGTGAGGTATATCCTTCAGCCGGAATGCCGACAGGCAGGGTGTTTGCGGAGTGGCTGAAAGATCTGAAGGAAAAATAAGGCGTTTCGGCATGTAGATGCCGTTATGGGAAAAAACAACAGGTCAAATTTTAAAAAGCTCTTGTTCTTTCAATGAAAACGTCTTGTTCTTTTTTTTAAAGACCTTGTTCTTTTCAGAAAAGAACAGGACGTTTGAAAGGTTAGTAACCTGCATGTCGGAAGGTTAGTAACGTGTGGGGCGACACGTTACTAATGTGTGGGCTGTAAGATTAGTAATGTTACAGGTAGAAAGATTATATATCTTACAAGTGATACATATCATACAGGTATGAAGTTTCAGTATATGTTTGATAATAAAACAGTAGGTTATCTTTTTTACGATTATCCAGTTCAATGAACTCTTTTCGGATGAATAAGTTTCTTATGTTTTCAATATTGTAAAAATATACCAGTCTACACAGGCTGTTCTGAATCTTGCCGTATTCCAGTCTTCTTTCTTATATAAGGATGAAAAAAGAAAGTAGAGATGGCTGATTAAACTGTTTTATGAGCTTATTGCCGTTTTTTAGCTATTGGAAACATATTGGTTAAGGAAATATTTAAAATATTGCAGATAGAGGGCTATAATTAACGAAAAAAGGGGTGCATGATGAACACCCCTTTTGCTCAGTAAAGATAAGACCTTATCTTTACTGGTTGTTTGTAACATTCTAGTTGCGGAATTTTAATCCGTCACCCGCTGTTTCTACGATAATCGGTTTGCTTCGGTCCACTTCCTGTGACAATAGCTTTTTGGACAAATCATTCAGCAAATAGCGCTGGATGGCACGTTTCACGGGACGGGCGCCGAATTCGGGATCATAGCCTGTGCTGGCAATGAAACGGACGGCCTCATCGGTCATTTCCAAAGTAATGCCGTTGCCGGCCAGCATATTCTTGATACCGTTGATTTGTAACATCACAATCTGTTCTATCTCTTCTCTGTTCAAAGGCAAGAACATGATTGTTTCATCTATACGGTTCAGAAACTCCGGCCGTATCGTTTTTTTCAACATGGACATTACCTCTTTCTTCGTCTCTTCAATCACCACTTCGCGATTCTCGTCATTAATCTTTTCGAACTGGCTTTGAATGTATGCGCTGCCCAGGTTGGAAGTCATGATGATAATTGTATTCTTGAAGTTTACCGTACGTCCCTTGTTGTCAGTCAGACGTCCGTCATCCAAAACTTGCAGCAGAATATTGAACACATCGGGATGTGCTTTTTCTATTTCATCAAACAATACCACAGAGTATGGTTTGCGTCGGACGGCTTCTGTCAACTGACCGCCTTCATCGTAACCTACGTATCCGGGAGGCGCTCCGATCAGACGGGATACAGAGTGTTTCTCCTGATATTCGCTCATGTCGATACGCGTCATCAGACTCTCGTCATCAAACAGGTAGTCGGCCAATGCTTTGGCAAGTTCTGTCTTACCTACACCGGTAGTACCCAGGAAGATGAATGAACCTATCGGACGTTTCGGATCCTGTAATCCGGCACGGCTACGGCGTACGGCATCGGATACGGCTGCTATGGCTTCATCCTGACCTACCACACGCAAATGTAATTCTTGCTCCAGATGAAGCAATTTGTCACGTTCGCTTTGCAGCATCTTGTTGACCGGTATCCCTGTCCACCGTGAAACAACATCGGCAATGTCCTCAGCGGTAACTTCTTCCTTTATCATGGCACTGTCACCCTGCTTGTGTTTCAGGTCTTCTTGAATATCCTTGATCTCGTTCTCTAAAGCCTGTAATTTTCCATAACGGATTTCGGCTACTTTACCGTAATCTCCCTCACGTTCCGCTTTCTCGGCTTCGAATTTCAATTGTTCTATTTCCTGCTTGTTTTGCTGAATCTTGTTGACCAGTTCCTTTTCACTCTGCCATTTGGCTTTGTAAGAGGTTTCCTGTTCTTTCAGTTCGGCAATCTCTTTATTCAGTTGTTGTAATTTCGGCTCGTCTTTTTCACGTTTGATGGCCTCACGTTCAATTTCCAGTTGTTTCAGGTGACGTGAGATTTCATCCAGTTCTTCAGGCACGGAATCACGTTCCATACGCAATTTGGCAGCAGCTTCATCCATCAGGTCAATAGCCTTGTCCGGAAGGAAACGTTCGGTAATGTAACGGTTACTCAATTCTACAGCGGCAATGATGGCTTCATCTTTGATACGTACCTTGTGATGGTTTTCGTAACGTTCTTTCAATCCACGGAGAATGGAGATGGTGCTCAGCGTGTCCGGTTCGGCTACCATAACGGTTTGGAACCGGCGTTCCAATGCCTTGTCCTTTTCGAAGTACTTCTGATATTCGTCCAAAGTAGTGGCTCCGATGCTGCGGAGCTCACCACGGGCCAAGGCGGGTTTCAATATATTGGCGGCATCCATGGCACCTTCACCTTTACCGGCTCCGACCAAGGTATGGATTTCATCGATAAACAGGATGATGCTGCCTTCGGCTTTGATTACTTCATTGACAACAGATTTCAGACGTTCTTCAAATTCACCTTTGTATTTGGCTCCGGCAACCAGTGCGCCCATATCCAATGAGAAGATTTGTTTGTTCTTCAAGTTGTCGGGTACATCACCTCGGATGATACGGTGTGCCAAGCCTTCAACAATGGCGGTCTTACCGGTACCCGGCTCACCGATTAAAATCGGATTATTCTTGGTACGGCGGCTTAATATTTGTAATACCCTACGTATTTCTTCATCACGCCCGATAACCGGATCAAGTTTTCCGCTGCGGGCAGCCTCATTCAAATTAATGGCATATTTGCTTAAGGATTGATAAGTGTCTTCACTGGATTGTGAAGTTACTTTTTCACCTTTACGTAGTTCTGCTATGGCGGAGCGCAGCTCTTTGTCTGTCATTCCCGCGTCTTTCAATATGGTAGCGACAGTACTCTTTACATTCAACAAGGCCAGGATAATAGCTTCCAGTGAAACGAATTCGTCACCCATCTCTTTGGAATACTGTACGGCTCTTTGTAATATCTCGTTGCTTTCACGGCTAAGGTAAGGTTCTCCTCCCGAAACCTTAGGCAGCGAGTCAATTTGCTTGTCGATGACCAATGCGATCTGCTGGGCGTTCATTCCCAATTTCTGGAAAATGAAGTTGGTGACGTTTTCACCTACTTTCAGTACTCCGGCCAACAGATGCACAGGCTCGATAGCTTGCTGTCCGCGGGCTTGAGTTACGTTCACCGCTTGTTGCACTGCCTCCTGTGATTTAATTGTGAAGTTGTTAAAATTCATATTGTATCTCCTTTCTAAATATTATTCAAATACCTATTGAAAACGTAACTGTCACTGCTTTGTTCAGTGGCTTTTGCGATTTCATTTGATAATCGTCAAATAGTTTGCCATAAAGAAAAAGAAAGCTAATGAAGTAAAATAAGAAGACAAAATGGCAGGCTTTCCGGCTTTTAAATGAAAAAAAGTCCGAATTGTACACAAAAAGGCAGATAACTCTTTTTGTCAAGCAGATGATAATTGCTATCTTAGCATCGAAATCATAAAATGAAAACGAGATGACAAATGAAATAAAGTTTGCAGATACTGTAATTTTGGTGGATGTAGCCTATGTAGACAGGGTGGCGGGTGATTTATCCAAACATTTTGGTGACGTGGTGGGCCGTAAGTTGCCGAAAGCGGATTTACCGGTGTTGTTGGAATGTCTGTCACTGGATAGTGGAATACCCTTGGGGGAGAATGCTGTTCAGGTATTATTTATTTATGACGAGGAAAGTAAGAAAATGGATGCTTTTCAGCCGTCGGATTTGGAAAAGGAATTAAATAACGTGGCTTTCAAAAGCCAGTTGGGAGAGTTTGCACTTTATTCTTTCGAACCATCGGATATGGCTAGTCGCGAAGAGTTGTTTCTGGAGTCTTTGAGAGTGGTGGTTGATGCAAAAGAGGTGAAACGGGTGATTATTGTCCCTGCCGAAGAAGAATATGGAGATAAAGTTCCTGCTATATTAAATAAGGTGGACGGAAAAGAAAAAATGACGGTATTCGGTATGAATCCTCCAACCAGTGAAGTCGCTTATCAGTGGGAGATGTTTGGATTCGCTGTTTTACAGTCGTTAGGAATTAAAGCAGACGAACTGTAATCATTAAAAAACATGTCTGATTTCAGGTTAAGAGTATTCAGCAGTGTTGCGAAAAACCTCAGCTTTACAAAGGCTTCGCAAGAGCTGTTTATCAGTCAGCCGGCTATAACCAAGCATATTCAGGAATTGGAGACGATGTACCAGACACGCCTTTTTGAGCGAATGGGGAACAAGATCTTGCTGACTGATGCAGGCAGGTTGTTGTTGGAGCATTGTGAGAAAATTTTGGAAGATTACGGACGCTTGGAGTACGAGATGAACTTATTACGTAATGAGCATACCGGTGAGTTGCGCTTGGGAGCCAGTACTACAATTGCCCAATATGTGCTTCCCCCTTTGCTGGCCCGCTTCATCGAGAAGTTTCCGCAAGTGTCTTTATCACTTTTCAGCGGGAACTCCTCTGAGGTGGAAAAGGCATTGCAGGAACATCGTATAGATTTGGCACTGGTAGAGGGAAATACCCGGCAACCTAATTTGAAATATACTCCTTTTCTGCAAGATGAGCTGGTGGCTATCGTCCATACTCATAGTAAGTGGATGGATTATGATGAGATAACTTTGGATGAATTGAAAGAAGTTCCTCTTGTGCTTCGTGAAAGAGGTTCGGGAACATTGGATGTATTGATTACCGCTTTGCATAAACACAACATAAAGTTATCGGACCTTACTATCCGTATGCACCTGGGAAGTACAGAGAGCATTAAATTATTTTTGGAAAATAGTGAGTGCATGGGGATTTTGTCTATCCGGTCTATTAATAAAGAACTGTATTCAGGGAAGTTTAAAGTATTGGATATAAAAGACCTGGTGATGTTTCGTGAATTTGATTTTGTCCAATTGCAAGGGCAGGATACAGGGCTCCCGGCTCTGTTCATGCAATTTGCCAATCATTATAAGGAAAAGTTATAACTTATAATTAAAAACGATTAGATTGTTTTTGAAACATATATTACCTTTGCATCCCGAAATGGAGAAATAATGTTAAAAAGTAAAATATATGATTTCAGTAACAGCTTTACAGCAAAACAGCAAAACTATTTATGTAGGTTTGCTTTCCACGTTAACGGTCTTTTTGTTGATGGACTATATTCCGGTATTGGCTTCATTTTCCCAGTGGGTCACTCCCCCCGTATCTTTATTTCTGGGGTTGATATTTGCATTAGTTTGCGGACAGGCCTATCCTAAGTTCAATAAAAAGGTTTCTAAATATTTGTTGCAATATTCTGTAGTGGGATTGGGGTTCGGTATGAATCTTCAGGCTTCTCTGGCTTCCGGTAAGGAAGGAATGGAATTCACGATCATTTCTGTAATCGGTACAATGATTATAGGTATGTTTATAGGGCATAAACTTTTGAAGGTAGATCGTGATACGGCTTATCTTATCAGTTCGGGTACTGCAATTTGTGGGGGAAGCGCTATTGCTGCTGTGGGTCCTGTATTGAAAGCTAAAGATAGTGAGATGTCTGTGGCTTTGGCTACTATCTTTGTATTGAATGCCATCGCTTTGTTTATTTTTCCGGTGTTAGGCCATATGTTTGGGTTAGATCAACAACAGTTTGGTACTTGGGCAGCTATTGCTATTCATGATACGAGTTCTGTGGTGGGAGCAGGTGCGGCATACGGTGAAGAGGCGTTGAAAGTGGCGACAACAATCAAACTGACCCGTGCACTTTGGATTATTCCTTTGGCATTCGCTACTTCTTTTATTTTCAAGGGAAGCGGTAAGAAAGTAAGCATTCCTTGGTTTATCCTTTATTTTGTTGTGGCTATCGTTCTGAATACTTATGTGCTGGATGGTGTGCCTCAATTCGGGCAGGCTGTTTCCGGACTGGCACGTAAAGGATTGATTATTACCATGTTCTTTATTGGAGCTTCCTTGTCTATGGATGTATTGAAGCAAGTAGGTATGAAACCTCTGATTCAAGGTGTTGCTCTTTGGGCGGTGATCAGTCTTAGTTCATTGGCTTATATTCTACTTTTCTGATAGGGATTTATTAGAATATTAAAAAGTATGCGGATGATATGGATTGTCTGAAAAATCCTGTTATCCGCATGTTTTTTTATGAGAATATAATTTAGAAGTAATAGATGAGTAATAGTACAGCGTTTACTCCAATGACAGTGAGGAATCCTTTCCATACATAAGGCAGCATTTCTTTTCTGCGGGAGGAAAAAAATATGGCATAGAACATATTCACTACGATGTTGCTGATGATAGCTTGCATGATACAGGCCCCTACAATGGTTGCCGGAATGTTTCCGCCTTGTAACAGGTTTAGTATGAAAGGAGTGATATCACTTAATCCTGTTGCAATGGAGAGAATACTCAAACCTCCTGTTCCTGCATAAACCAATGTATAGTGAGTCAGAAATGTAAATACTACAAATAATAAAGCAAAGATCAGAGCGACTTTGAATTCCAGTGGATTACTTTCCGTTTCCGTTTCTTCAATAACTTCGCGCTCGCCTTTTATAGTATGCTTTTTATGGATGAATATGCCGATGCCGGCGGCGGTTGCAGACATGATGAGCAGATAGGGGTAAATATTCAGAAAGATGGAAGTGCTGAATATAAGGATCAAAATCATGAAACGTAAGAACATCATGCTGACAGCAAGCATCATGGCAGATACATATTCCGGTATTTCATGCGCTTGTACCCGTTTGCATTTGCGGGCAAGGATGGAAATGGTAGCGGTGCTGCTATACAGACCACCGATAATGCCCGAAACCAAAGTGCCTGATTCGCGGAAAACATATTGCTTCAGCAGGTAGGACAAATAGGAGATACCCGATACGACTACAGTAGCCAGCCAAATGGTGTATGGAGTGAGATTGATACCCGGTATGAGAGGTTCCTTGGGTAGCATGGGCAAAATGATACCGCTGATAGCCAGAAATTTTGCCAGTGTGATCATTTCATCATTCTGCATCCGTTGTACAAGTTCTGTGAAGGTGTGTTTCATTTCTGTGAAAAGAAGCACGGTGACTACCATCATCACGTAAAACCAGGAAGGTTGTGTACTTATGATAGGAGCCATACAATAGGTGATAAGGGCGATGATGATTGTTGTCACTCCAAACACGTGGAACTGGGATTGCTTGACATAATAATTGATGCCCAGTAACATACCTAAAATTATTCCGCCTCCCATAAATAAATGCATTTCCTTAGGATCAAGTATATAGAGGAGATATCCCAAAATGCCGATAAAAGTAAAAGTCCGGTCTGTGCCGAAAAGCGTAGTTTCCCCCTCTCGTTTCAGGCTGATTCTCCGTTGGGATAAACCGATGAGTAAAGAGAACAAGATCACCAGAATGAAAGTAACCAATTGCTGGGGAAGGTAATCGTACAACTTTTCCATAAATCTGTCAAGATTAGGTTGATGTAATAGGTTTTCCTTTTAAACTGCATTGACTCCTCTGATGGATTCAAGTGGATTTAAAACGCTTGCTTAAACTGGCTTTCTTCAAAAAGTCCTTTTAATTCATCATCACTTTTTATTTGGTTGATGATTGTGGACAGAACTCCTGCTTTAGGCAATTCTACCACAACGTCTGTTTTATATTTACCACCGCTCTGCCGGCTGTTTTCACAGATTACTTTTAAGTTAGCAGCCTCTTGCTGGGTAGCCATATGGATCAGATCTGAGAACTGTTCCCACTCTGCATTACCGAATTTTTTTGAGACTTGGCAGCCATTTCCGCCTTTGCTTTGATCTGGCTGGTTATTGCGGTACGGGCTGCAATGACCGCCTTCTTTTTGGAGGCAGTGGCGTCACCGCTCTGAGCTGATGCTGAGGCACGGAAGAAGTCTGCGTTTGTGCTATATGCATTTCCGGTACAAGGAGTGCTTTGTGCCTGTGCCCATGTTGACATTCCAAGGACGAAGGCTAAAAAATAGATGAATTTATAATATTTCATAGTTGTAATTTTATCAATCTATTGCGAAGATAGAAGAATATTTGATAATATAAACAAGAAAAGGGAAAAAAAGATGGAGCTTGCTTTATGAAATGATTATATTTGCAGAAATTAAATGAAAGGTTAGTATTCATGGAATCAACAACAAAACTCTATTCGTTAAATTACACAAACGCAAATACTTATTTATTTGCATTCGTGTTTATTGTAGGTAATGTGGTATTGCCGCAACTTTGTCATTTGGTGCATTTGGGTGGACCTGCTATGTTACCCATTTATTTCTTCACATTAATAGGTGCTTATAAATATGGATTCAAAGTGGGGATGTTGACGGCTGTTCTTTCTCCGCTTGTCAATAGCTTCTTGTTTGGAATGCCTTCTGTGACCATACTTCCGGCTATATTGGTAAAGTCGGTATTGTTGGCGTTGGTGGCGGGATATATGGCAGATCGTTTCCGTAAGATTACGATTCCTGCATTGCTGGGGACTGTTATGGCATATCAGGTGGTGGGTACCTTGATAGAATGGGCTCTTGTCGGTGATTTCTATTTGGCGGCACAGGATTTCCGGATTGGAATTCCGGGCATGTTGCTCCAGATTTTTGGTGGCTATGCTTTGTTGAAAGCTATTGCAAAAAGATAAGTTGTAAACATTTGATGTTATGCTGCAAATTGTGAAACAGCCTGAAAATGGTGGCGCTGGCTATGTTCTGGTAGCTGTCATGGATGGAGATCCCGGTAAATGGATGACTTTGGTTTTTGATAAATCATTTAATAGTTAATAGATAAAATGACAGGCACATTATTATTTTTAGGATTAGGAATGCAGGAAATATTATTCATTGCATTGATTGTTCTTTTATTCTTTGGTGGGAAGAAGATACCCGAACTGATGAAGGGGTTGGGCAAAGGGGTTAAGAGTTTTAAGGAAGGGATGAACGGGGTGGAGGATGATATAGATGGAAAAGATAAGAAAGGGGAAACGAAAGAGTGACAAATGATGGAACAACAGCAGAAGATACTGACTTTTTGGGATCATCTGGAAGAACTGCGCCATGTCTTGTTCCGTATTGCAGTGGCTGTGGTATTTCTAATGTTGGTAGCATTCTTGTTTAAGGATGAGCTTTTTGCTATTGTTCTAGCGCCTAAGAATGCTGATTTCATTATTTATCGTTTTTTTTGCCGGATAGCTGATTTCATGGCTATGCCTTCATTATGTCCGGAAGTGTTTTATGTGAAAATGATCAATACCCAATTGGCGGCTCAATTCATTACTCATATGAGCGTGTCTTTTTATACGGGTTTTTTGCTGGCATCTCCTTATGTTATTTATCAGTTGTTCCGTTTTGTTTCGCCGGCTTTATACGAGAATGAAAAGAAATATTCTACCCGGATTGTAGGGTGGGGCTATTTTCTTTTTATGATGGGAGTTCTTTTGAATTATTTTTTGATTTTCCCTCTTACTTTCCGTTTTCTTGCTACCTATCAGGTCAGTATGGAAGTGGAGAACACGATTACTTTGTCTTCGTATATGGATACATTGATGATGATGAGCCTGATGATGGGGATTGTTTTCGAGATTCCTGTCCTTTGTTGGCTTTTTGCCAAACTGGGATTTCTTACGGCTGATTTTATGAAGCGGTATCGTCGTCATGCTATTGTTATTATTCTGATAGTTGGAGCTGTTATCACTCCTACGTCAGATGTCTTTACATTGATGATGGTGTCTGTGCCTATGTATTTGCTTTACGAAGTCAGCATTTGGATTGTAAGTCGGATTGGGAAGAAACAGCGGGAAGAATCCGTAGAGGAAGTGCTTGAAAAATCATGAGATGATAATCCTTATAAATGTTATTCCGTAAAAAAGGAAGACCTTTCATGATAGGCCTTCCTTTTTCCATTAGGATCCATACTTTATTAAATTTTCCAGCCAAAGGCTTCTGCTACGGCCGGAAACACAATCTTTCCGTTTACAATATTCAAGCCGTTTTTTAGTCCCGGATCGTTTTCGCAAGCTTTTTCCCAACCAAGATCTGCCAATCTGATAGCGTATGGCAGTGTAGCATTGGTTAATGCCAAGGTTGAAGTACATGGCACGGCTCCCGGAATATTTGCCACACAGTAATGGATGATACCGTCTACTTCGTAAATAGGTTCGGCATGAGTTGTGGGATGGGAGGTTTCAAAACATCCTCCTTGGTCAATGGCCACATCTACCAGTACAGTACCCTTTTTCATCAGTTTCAGCATAGGGCGTGTTATGAGGTGGGGAGCCTTTGCACCGGGGATAAGAACTGCACCGATTATCAAATCAGTTGTTGGCGAGTTCTTTTTCTTATATTGTGGCTGGACGAGAATAATGTTTTTATATTTTTAGGCATGAACTCACTCAACTGACGCAGGCGGGGTAATGAAATATCACAGATTGTGACATCAGCCCCTAATCCCTGCAGCCATTAAAGCTGCATTGATTCCTACGATGCCGCCGCCTAATACCAGCACCTTTGGCTGGCTTGACACCGGGAACTCCACCTAGCAAGATGCCACGTCCTCCTTGAGGCTTCTCCAAAAAACGTGCTCCTTCCTGAGTGGACATTCGTCCCGCCACTTCACTCATGGGAATCAGCAGAGGCAGTCCTCCTTGTTTGTCTGTTACAGTTTCATAAGCTAGGCATACTGAACCACTACGCATCATTGCTTCCGTTAATTCTTTGTCACAGGCAAAATGGAAGTATGTAAATACCAGTTGGCCCTTACGTACCAGGTTATATTCACATTCGATGGGTTCCTTGACTTTTATAATCATCTCGGCAATGGCGTACACATCTTCTATAGTAGGAAGGATACGTGCTCCGACTTTCTCATACTCTTCATCGGAAAATCCGCTGTTTATACCTGCGGTGTGTTGTATATACACCGTGTGACCTCTCTGTACCAACTCGTGTGCTCCTGCAGGGGTTAATGATACACGATTCTCGTTGTTTTTGATTTCTTTAGGAATTCCTACTATCATAATTGTCACATTTAAGGGGTTTGACTGCCTCAAAGATAACAAAATGTCAGAAAAGTAGGTTTTGTCTGGATATGTTTTTTTCGTAATAAATGTATGTTTAGCAACATTGTTTTAAGGGATATTCTGTTTTTTATTTGTAAGTTTGCGGAGAGATTCAAAATTTTTGTGATGAGTTCTCCATAAAATAAAGAAAATGACTTTACGAAATTATATAATCATAGCAGCTTTGGGCAGTGTTCTTGCTGTACGGGCACAGGAAGAACCGGCTGCTCCTGTATTCCGTCCTCCTTTTGATTTTCCGCTTATTCTGAGCGGTAATTTCGGTGAACTGCGTTCTAACCACTTTCATGGAGGAGTGGATTTTAAAACCCAGGGAGAGGTGGGAAAACCTATTCATTGCATTGCCGACGGATATGTGAGCCGTGTACTGGTTACTCCCGGAGGATATGGGCAGGCTATTTTTATTACGCATCCCAATGGATATACTTCAGTATATGGACATGTGTTGAAATTTGCTTCTGCAGTGGCAAAAGTGGTGGAGGAATATCAATATCGGCATGAAACTTTTGCTGTGGATTTGAAATTCGAGCCTCATCAGGTCAGTTTCAAAGCTGGAGAAATCATTGCTTTAAGCGGTAATGAAGGGTATTCTTTCGGACCGCATCTGCATATGGAGATACGCCGTACGGATACTGGTGAATTGATAGATCCCTTACAGTTCTATACCGATAAAATTAAAGACACTACTCCGCCACGTGCGTCAATGATTATGCTTTATCCGCAGCGGGGCGCTGGAGTTGTGGAAGGCTCACAAAGAAAAAAATCCATATCTGTTGCTTCTTTGGGACAACCGGTTTCTGCTTGGGGGAAAATAGCCGCTGGCATTAAGGCATACGACTATATGGATGGCACACATAATAATTATGGTGTGCGTTCCGTGGTACTCTATGTGGATACGACAGAAGTTTTTCGCAGTACGGTGGATGGCGTTTTGCCCGAAGAGAACCGGATGATTAATGCCTGGACAGACTATGAGGAGAATGTAAAGAGGCATAATTGGGTGATGCGCTCACAGATTCTTCCCGGAAATAGTTTGCGCATGTTACAAGCCAATGATGAAGGAGGGGTGGTTACGATTGATGAAGAACGTGATTATCATTTTCGTTATGAATTAGCTGATTTATACGGGAATAAGTCGACTTATCGTTTCATTGTGCGTGGCCGTAGGCAGCCGATAGAGGAATATCATCCGCAGGTAAAACATTATTTGGCATGGAATAAAGGTAATGTGGTTCAGGAACCGGGTATGGAACTGGTTATCCCCCGAGGAATGTTGTATGAGGATGTGGCACTGAACTGTCATGTGGTTAAAGATACAGCCGCAATATCTTACGAGTACCAGTTGCACGATGAGCCAGTAGCTTTGCAGGCTGGGTGCACGCTGATGATCGGGGTACGCCATCTTCCTGTAGAGGATACGTCGAAATATTATGTGGCCCGTAAGTGGGGAAAAAGGAAAGGTTCAGCAGGAGGAATTTATGAAAATGGTTGGATGAAGACTTCCATCCGTGAACTGGGAACCTATACCGTAGCTATAGATACTTTGTCTCCACGAGTGACCCCATTAAATAAGGCACAATGGAAGACAGGTAAGGTTCAGTTCAAAATAGGAGATGCGGAAACGGGTATTAAGGATTATAAGGTGAAGATAGACGGCGAATTTGCCTTATTTGGTTTCAGTTCCAAAAATGCGAAATTGTGGATGAAGCATCCTGAACGGTTAAAAAAAGGAGTCGCCCATAAATTGGAATTGGTGGTGACAGATTATTGTGGAAACGAAACAAAAGAGGAATATGAATTTTGATGGTAAAATAAGTATTATACACAATTAAAAAGTTATATATTAATGAAGAATAAACTGATTTTAGGTGCTGCCTTTCTATTGGCGGCAATAACAGAGAGTTTGGCATGCACTAACTTGATTGTAGGTAAGGGAGCCTCGGTTGATGGTTCTGTTATCGTTTCTTATTCCGCTGATTCATACGGAATGTTTGGCGAGTTGTATCACTATCCTGCCGGTATGCATGAAAAAGGAACCATGCGTGATATCTATGATTGGGATTCGGGCAAATATTTAGGGCAAATAAAAGAAGCGCGTCAAACCTATAATGTGGTAGGTAATATGAATGAATTTCAGGTAACCATAGGTGAAACTACTTTTGGTGGACGGGAGGAATTGGTTGATTCTACCGGTATTATGGATTATGGAAGTTTGATTTATGTAGCTCTCCAGCGTTCTCGTACAGCTAAAGAAGCCATACAGGTAATGACGGATTTAGTAAAAGAATATGGTTATTATAGCAGTGGCGAATCATTCAGTATCGCTGATCCCAATGAAGTCTGGATTTTGGAGATGATCGGTAAGGGTCCCGGTGTGAAAGGTGCTGTATGGGTAGCAGTCCGTATACCGGATGATTGTATTGCCGCACATGCTAATCAGAGCCGGATTCATCAGTTCAATATGAATGACAAGGATAATTGCCTTTACTCTCCGGATGTGATTTCTTTCGCTCGTGAAAAAGGTTATTTTGACGGTATGAATAAAGATTTCAGTTTCTCGGCGGCATATAATCCTTTAGATTTTGGTGGTGTACGGTTCTGTGAAGCGCGTGTATGGAGTTTCTATAATATGTTCAACAAGTCGGTGGGAGATACCTATCTTCCTTATATTCAGGGGGACAGCAAAGAACCGATGCCTCTTTATATCAAGCCTTCCCGTAAACTTTCAGTACGTGATGTACAAGCGGCTATGCGCGATCACTATGAGGGTACTCCACTGGATATAACTAATGATCCCGGTGCCGGTCCGTTTAAAACTCCTTATCGTCTGTCTCCCTTGAGTTTTAAAGTAGGAGATCAGGAATATTTCAATGAACGTCCCATTTCGACTCAGCAAACGGCTTTCACTTTTGTGGCACAGATGCGTGCTAACCTGCCCGATGCAATAGGGGGAGTATTATGGTTTGGAACAGATGATGCTAATATGACAGTGTTTGCTCCTGTATATTGTTGTTCGGATCGTATTCCTGACTGTTATAGCGGTAAAGAAGCCGACTGTGTAACTTTTTCATGGGACTCTGCATTTTGGATTTATAATTGGGTGGCCGATATGATTCGTCCACGTTATAGCCTGATGATTGATGATATGCGTGCCGTTCAAAATAATTTGGAAGATACTTATGCGAATGCACAGGCTGGCATTGAATCTTCTGCCATGAGCTTATATGAGAAAGATCCTGTAAAGGCAAAAGAGTTCTTGACTAACTATAGTTGCATGACAGCCGAATCGGCAATAGACAGCTGGAAGAAATTGGGCGAATTTTTGATTGTGAAGTATAATGACGGTGTTGTGAAAAAGATGGCAAAAGATGGAACCATACTTCGTCCTGAAACCGGTCATTGCGCTCCTTTGGTACGTCCGGGGTATCCCAAAGAATTTTTGGAAGAACTGGTAAAGGCCACCGGTGAACGCTATAAGATGAAATAGGATATATTTTTGTATGTTCTGAAAGTCTGATTAATTAGTGGAGGGGCAGGTTATGATCCTGCTCCTGTGCATAATAAGATAGTTTTTTAGATTGTATTCAGGATGCCTGGGAGCTTTCCCGACTGTTATATAGTAGCGTTTTTTTACCTTGTATGGTCTTCTGCTTTTTTATGACAGATTATTTTAGGGGGATAATCCTTTATATCTCTAATTTTCTTCTTTCAAATTTCTAGGATTTTTAATTTAATTCTTTTACATTTGTCAAGACGTAAAAATCGGATGTAATTATAAACCTTATAAATAACAAAAAATTATGGAAAATGAAGAATTGATAAAGCAAGTGACAGAGAAAGCAGAGAAATGGTTAACACCTGCTTATGATGCCGAAACACAGGCTGAAATTAAGAAAATGTTGGCGAATCCCGATAAGACTGATTTGATTGAAGCATTTTATAAAGATTTGGAGTTTGGGACAGGTGGTTTGCGTGGTATTATGGGCGTGGGCAGTAACCGTATGAATATTTATACGGTAGGTGCTGCTACTCAAGGTTTGTCCAATTATCTAAATAAAAATTTTAAAGATCTCGATCAGATATCTGTTGTGGTAGGTCATGATTGCCGTAACAACAGCCGTTTGTTTGCGGAAATTTCTGCCAATATCTTTTCTGCGAACGGTATTAAAGTATATTTGTTTGAAGATATGCGTCCTACTCCTGAAATGTCATTTGCTATCCGTCATTTCGGTTGCCAGAGCGGTATCAATATTACTGCCTCTCATAATCCGAGAGAATACAATGGTTACAAGGCTTATTGGGATGATGGTGCACAAGTATTGGCTCCGCACGATAAAGGTATCATTGATGAGGTGAACAAGATTTCATCGGCTACTGACATCAAGTTTGAAGGTAACAAGGATCTGATTCAGATTGTGGGCGAAGAGGTAGACAGCGTCTATTTGAATAAAGTGAAAACAATTTCTATTGATCCTGAAGTGATCAAGCGTCAGAAGGATTTGAAAATTGTGTATACTCCGATTCATGGTACAGGTATGATGTTGATTCCGCGTGCATTGAAACAATGGGGATTTGAAAATGTACATACCGTGCCTGAACAAATGGTGAAGAGTGGCGATTTTCCGACTGTTGTCTCTCCGAATCCGGAAAATGCCGAGGCTTTGTCTATGGCTATTGATTTGGCTAAGAAAATAGACGCTGACATTGTAATGGCTAGCGATCCGGATGCTGATCGCGTAGGTATGGCTTGTAAAAATGACAAAGGAGAATGGGTGCTGATCAATGGTAACCAAACCTGTTTGCTGTTCTTGTATTATATAATAAAGAACCGTATTGCGATGGGTAAGATGAAGGATGATGATTTCATTGTGAAGACTATCGTTACTACGGAACTGATTAAATCTGTCGCAGACAAGAATCACATCGAAATGTTGGATTGCTATACCGGATTCAAGTGGATTGCACGTGAAATTCGTTTGCGTGAAGGCAAACAGCAATACATCGGAGGTGGTGAAGAAAGCTACGGATTCCTGGCCGAAGACTTTGTCCGTGATAAAGATGCTGTTTCTGCTTGTACATTGTTGGCGGAGATTTGTGCTTGGGCAAAAGACCAGGGCAAGACCTTGTTCGAAGTTTTGCTTGATATTTATGTGGAGTATGGTTTCTCAAAAGAAACTACTGTGAATGTTGTGAAACCAGGAAAGAGCGGGGCAGAAGAGATTAAGGCAATGATGGAAAACTTCCGTTCTAATCCTCCGAGAGAAATAGGCGGTTCTAAGGTTGTTCTTGTCAAGGACTTTAAAACTTTGAAGGTGACAGATGGTAACGGGAATATAACAGAAATAGATATGCCGGAGGCTAGTAACGTATTGCAATATTTTACGGAAGATGGAACTAAGATTTCAGTTCGCCCGTCAGGAACAGAACCTAAAATCAAATTCTATGTGGAAGTAAAAGGTGAAATGGGTTGCCACAAATGTTTCGATGCCGCTAATGCAGCTGCTGAGGAAAAGGTGGAAGCCGTAAGAAAATCACTGGGAATTTAATCGAGTATAAGCATCGGGCGAAAGTCTGAGAGAATATTCATAAATAAAAGAAGGGGTGGTGGAGATGTATTTCTCTATCCCCCTTTTCTTTTATTTCCGTGCCATTTATATCAAAATCTACACTTCTTTGTTTATTTTTTGTTGTAACTTTGCCTTCTGTTTTAAATAAGGTAAAAGATATGATGTGGTTACTTCTGGCATTTCTCTCGGCTGCATTGCTGGGATTCTATGATGTATTTAAGAAACAGTCGTTGAAGGACAATGCGGTTATTCCGGTATTATTTCTGAATACGTTGTTCTCTAGTTTGATATTTCTTCCTTTTATTGTATTGTCAGTGTGGAGGCCGGGAATATTGGAGGATTCTATTTTTTATGTGCCTGTTGCAGGGTGGGAGGTGCATCGCTATGTGGTGTTGAAATCTGTTATTGTCCTTTCGTCGTGGATATTGGGATATTTTGGGATGAAGAATCTGCCTATCACAATTGTGGGACCTATAAACGCTACTCGTCCGGTAATGGTGTTGGTGGGAGCTTTAGTGGTCTTTGGTGAGCGATTGAATTTTTACCAATGGATTGGTGTGCTGATGGCTGTCTTCTCTTTTTTTATGCTGAGTCGCAGCGGAAAGAAAGAGGGAATAGATTTCAAACATAATAAATGGATTTATTATGTGGTAATGGCAGCTGTGTTGGGAGCGGTCAGCGGGCTTTATGACAAGTATCTCATGGCGCCTGTCGATCAAGGAGGTATCGGACTGGATAGAATGATTGTACAGTCATGGTATAATATCTATCAATTGTTTATGATGGGAGGTGTTTTGATGTTGTTATGGTGGCCGAAGCGCCAATCTACCACTCCGTTTCATTGGCATTGGTGTATTATTCTGATATCTATTTTTCTGTCGGCAGCTGATTTTGTTTATTTCTATGCCTTAAGCTTGGATGGTGCAATGATTTCCATAGTATCTATGGTAAGGCGTGGCAGTGTGCTTGTTTCTTTTCTATTTGGTGCAATGGTATTCCGTGAGAAGAATCTTAAAAGCAAGGCTGTGGATTTGGCACTGGTACTTATTGGTATGATATTTTTGTATTTGGGAAGTCGGTAAGCAAAAAAGACGGGGTGTGACTCATCGTGCATACCCCGTTATTCTTGATTACTCTATAATGATTTTATATTCTACATCAAACGTTTCTTTTGGTTCCAATTTCTGTATCCATTCACGGTCCTTTAATTCGCCCGAATACCCTACAGAATCGCAACGTCCATACCATGGTTCAATGCAAACAAATGGGCAATCGGGATGTGTTCTTGGTAGGAGACCAACAAAGCTAACCAAGTAGGAGTAAATTAAATTACCAAACTGTATAGTGGGTCTTTTTCTTTTACCAGTTAAGTTATTTTTTTCAGTTGTTTATTGTCAAAAATATAAGTGTCACAATCAAAAGTATGAATATCAATTGGCATCAGTCCTTCTTTGTTTAATTTTAGTACATGACGCTCTGGTGATACGCACCCCTTTTCGGTTGGCATGATATATTCTAAGTCAGACTTTCGGTCAAAAACAAAGAAGCCACGATCCTTTGTAGCAGCATCGAACTCGGGGAAATAGAAAGCTGGGTGTGCTCCAATCTGGAAATACATATCCATGGCTCCCAGATTTTCTACACGCCATTTTACGGTGATTTTATTTTCCTCCAATAAATATCCCACCAGCAGGCGGAAGGGAAAAGGAAACTTGCCCAATGTATCAGGAGTGCTTTCCAACCAATATACAGCTCCTTTGTCTTCTTTATAGGTTAGTTTGAAGTCCATATCACGTGCAAAACCGTATTGCCCTATTTCATAAGTGTTTCCGGCATGACGGTATTTATTGTTCCACACACGTCCTACTATAGGGAAAAGGACAGGTGAACGCCGTCCCCAAAATTTAGCGTCGCCCTGCCAAAGATATTCTTTGCCATCCTTTTTGATACTTTGAAGCTCGGCGCCATGCTCGGCTATTTGTACAGTCAGGATAGAATTAGATAGTGTTTCCATGTTTCTTCGTTTATAAATTCTTTTTTCAAAGGTAGGGATGTTTCATGACATGACAAAGTGAATCTTCATCTTTGTGTAAATTTTATCTAAAAGGCTGTTTGGGTCAAATAAATTTTAATAAAAGTATATAGTTGTGTTTATTTTTGCTTATGTTTGTCAATAAACTATGAAGGAGGATAAGATGGAGAACATACATTTGATATTTAAATTTTTATGGTATAGTGTATTATTTTGTATATGGGGAGTATCTTGTACAAGTTCCGGAACTTATAAAAAGACCCAAAGGGATATCTATATGCAGTATTATGATTTTATAATTGATTCATTGTCAAAAAATCCTAGTTATGTATGTACCCGGACTGCCAGGCAAATGTCGGTTGCCACAGATAGTGTGGCGTATTACCATTATCTTGTTCTTTTGGCAAAAGCATATATGTTTAAATCCGAGATGGATTCGGCTAAACTTAGCATGGATAGAGCGGAAGTATTTTGCGATGGAGCTGAACCGTCATCGTTAATTAATGATTTGTATGCTGAGATTTACAATATGCGGGGTAATGTATGTGCTCGTCAAGGGTTGACAGATTCTTCAGTGGTATGTTTTCAAAAAGCATTTGATTATCGTTTGAAGGGTAGTAACAGAGATATGCTTCATGATATTTCTATTAATTTGGCTGATGCTTTTGTCCGTACCGGTCATTATGATAAAGGCGCGATGTGGTATCGTAAAGCTTTGTCTTACTGTGATTCATTGAAGATTCCTGAAGAAAAACGTTTTCCTGTTTATTACGGATTGGCACAGGTTTATATGGAACTTCGTGATTTTACTTCTTGTGATCATTACTATGAACTGGCTGCCCGGCAATATGATAAGATGCTTCCATTTGAGAAACATATTTATTTGAATAATCGTGGTAATTCTTATTATTTTCGTGCTGATTATCCTAATGCTTTGGAATTTTTCAGAAAATCATTATTGTTAGCTCGTTCTTATCCGGATATGATTTTTGAGGAACATCTGACTGAAATGAATTTGGGAGAAACTTTTCTATTGATGAATCAGGTTGATTCTGCCGCATACTATTTAAACCTTTGCAGTGATTTTTTTCGTTCTATCGAAAATCAGACGGCTCTCTATTATTTGGATACCCAATTGATTGAACTTGCCTTGAAGCAGAATAATTTGTCTTTAGCACGTAAACGTATGTCTGAGGCTATACAGCCTGATTATGTGGAACCGAATATGCAGCATATCCGTAACCGTTACCTGCAACATTATTTTGAAGAGGTGGGGGATTTCAAACAAGCCTATTATTATCAAATGGAAAATCAGCGTATTGATGATTCTACACGTAATGAGCGTATTAAAATGCGTACAGCTGAAATTGATCTGAAATACAGTCAGGACACCACGTTGATGAAGCAGAAAATTTTTATCCAGCAAAAAGAGAATGAAGTACTGGCGCTGAATCAGACGCTTTACCTGTGGATGTTTGCCTGCATCTGTATTTTGGGGCTCGTTGTTTTTGTTTACATGTACAACAAGAGACAGCGTTTCCTGCTGCAAATGAGAAGTCAGAATATGATTGCCACTTTGCGTATGGAGAATATCCGTAACCGGGTTTCCCCCCATTTCATTTTTAACATTCTGAACCGTGAGATGGGAAACTACACCGATGAGCAGGCCGGAAATATGCGTGGGTTGGTAAAGCTGATGCGGCGCAACCTGGAACTGACCGAACAGCTGTGCGTTACCATGGCCGAGGAACTGGACTTTGTCAATACGTTTATCAACCTGGAACGTGAAGCATTGGGAGATAGCTTTATACTGTCCACATCCATAGATGCTGCCATCCATCTTGACCAAGAAATACTTCCTTCCATGATGATACAGATTCCGATAGAAAATGCTATCAAGCA